>Ga0075421_100000705_pt1 | contig 36329 bp, 36 predicted proteins | sample SoiMetdeltSBSDD5_FD_75292 | JGI IMG/M metagenome (GOLD analysis project Ga0075421, IMG submission 75292) | Bulk soil microbial communities from a Populus tree surrounding site in Tennessee, USA - Soil MetaG P. deltoides SBSDD5 | ecosystem: Environmental > Terrestrial > Soil > Tree plantation... | reverse complement strand
GGCGCCCCCGTCGCGGCTGTCGCGGCGGAGTAGTCCCGGGCGGCGCCGCCGGCTCGACTTGGCGTGCCTGGCGAAGCCTTCATGCACACGCAGCGGTGAAGACCCCGGCTCTGCGCGCCCTGGACTTGATCCTCGATCAAGTCCGTGCGCTCCGGCCGGGGACGCAGTGGAGAGGTCTGCTGGTCGATCACCGAGCTCCTGCCTGCTGCGTTCCCGGAAACCGAGGCCTTGGGCCGTCAGGACCCGAGCCGAGGTTATCCGGCCCCTCGGTTTCAGACTTCCTCCTCTCCAGCATGCGTTGTCCGCACGCCCCTGCTTAACGTTGGCGAGTCTCTGCGCCGGTCCCGTTGGGCGAGTTAACATGATTGCATAATCAAATTTAATGTCACATTAAATATTCGGCTTCTAGCGATACGCTCAGACCGCCTTGGGATTGCCCTGGGCGCCGCGACAGCCCATTGCGGCCACATTGCCCGCCTTAGGCCTTTGGCCTCGCAGAGACCAACCGGCGGGCGCGTGGCGGCCTTGCGACGTGCTGGCCGTTGCGCGGCCGGTTGGCCCCTTGCTAGCGTCGACTTTGTCATACTGCTTCGGTGGCCGGGGGGATCGGGCATGCGCAGGGGGTTGCTGGCGCTCATTGTGGTGATTGCTGTGGCCTCCAGCGCGCAAGCGCGCGCTCTCTCGCACACGGACATCCTCGGCAGGTGGTGCGGGGACACCGCCGACTACGACTTCTCGCCGCAATCGCTGACCGTCACACTCCACTCGGGCAATGCGCCGAGGCCGCTGCGGGTCGAGAGGTACGAGTTCTCGGAGACCTGGGTCGTGATCTGGTGGGAGCGGGACGGCAAGCTGCTGAACACGGCCTTTGCCGAGTTCAGCGCCGACCGCCGCACCATGGTGCAGCTCGCCAACACCTCCGGGGACTACGGCCCACGCCGCCTGTTCCGCCGCTGCTGACTGACGCAACGACTTCTCCGCGCAAGCCTACAGCGGCACGAGCCTGAACCCCTCGTCCCAGCGCACCACGCGTCCCATGGACGGCGACGGGAAGTGCATGGTGCACAAGAGCGTGGAGGTGTCGCACAGGCCCTCGAGCACGCGGCGCCGCGATTGTGCGGCCTGGGCCGGGTCGTGGTCCGCCCGCATGCCGAGGTCGGGATAGCGCAGCTGCAGGGGCGAGTGGATCATGTCGCCGCCGATCAGCGCGTCGGCGCCGGCCCTGCCCACGTGCACCGAGAAGTGGTCGACGGTGTGCCCCGGCGTGGGGACGAGCCGCACCAGATCGCCGAGGGCATGGTCGCTTCTGACCAGCTCGGCGCGGCCCAAGGCCACGATCGGCAGCACCGAATCCGTGATCCAGGGATGGCCCTCGGGGTCGGCCTTCTCCTTCTCGGTCCAGTGCGCCAGCTCGTGCTCCGAGAACAGGTACCTGGCCTTCGGGAAGGTCGGCACCCAGCGGCCGTTCTCGAGCCTGGTGTTCCAGCCGACATGGTCGGTGTGCAGGTGAGTGCACATCACGAAGTCGATGTCGCCGGGCCCGAGCCCGGTGGACGCGAGGCTCTTCTCGTAGCTGTCGCTCGCCATCATGTGCCACATCGGCCGGGTCGGGCGGGTCTTGTGGTTGCCGACGCAGGCATCGACGAGGATGTTGTGATGCGGCGTGCGCACCAGGTAGCTCTGCACGCAGAGCCTGACCTTGCCGCTGACCGGCTCGATCGCGTCGGGCTGCAGCCAGGAGAGGTTCTCCTCCAGCAGCGCCGGCGTCAGCGTCGGGAAGAACTCGAGCGCGGCGGCGAACGGCAGCTCCTGCTCGACCACACGATCGATGGTGATCGAGCCCAGCTCGACTTGCTTGGTCATGGCGTCGTCAGGGCCTCCCCGAGGATTGCTGTCGCAGACGTGGCAAACGTAGGCCTTCCACCCGTCATCCCGGACGGAGCGATGCGCGCCGGAGGCGAGCCGCGCTCCGAGCCGGGACCTCGTGAGGGAATCCTCATTCGCCTCATGAGGTCCCGGATAGCCTCGCCTGCGGCTCGGCTTCCGGGATGACGGGTGCAACCTTTGGCGCGCTGGCATCAAATCTCCACGGAGGTGGCGTCGTAGCGGAACAGCCACTCGTAGCGTTCGTCGATGCGCTCCGGCGTCCATTCCTCCGCGATATAGCGCTCCGCCGCCGCATCGTCGCCCAGGCGCGTGTCGTGGAACCGGCGCTTGGCAGCCGCGGAGCCGGCGATGATGCGGGTGGTACGCGGGATGCGGGCGGCCTCGTAGCGCGCGAACGCCGCCTCGTGATCCGCGCCGCAGGCCGCCAGGCAGCGGGCCAGCACGCAGGCGTCCTCGATGGCCATGCAGGCGCCCTGGGCGAGGTCGGGCAGCGTCGGATGGCAGGCATCGCCGAGGAGCGTCACCCGGCCCCGGCTCCAGGCGGGCATCGGCTCGCGCAGCATGAGCGCCCACTTGTAGGGCTCCTCGATCGCCTCGAGGATGGCGCGGGCGTCCTCGTGCCAGCCGGCGAAGTCGGTGCGGACGTCCTCGGGCGCGCCGCGCGTGGACCACGACTCGACCTGCCAGTCGTCGCGGTCGACGAGGCCGACGAAGTTCAGGACCTCGCCGCGCCGCAGCGGGTAGTGCACGATGTGCCGGCCCGGCCCCAGCCAGTTGGTGCCGGCCATGGGGATGCCCTTCGCCAGGCGTTCCGCCGGGATCACCGCACGCCAGGCCATGCAGCCCGTGAACTGCGCCCGCCCGGCTCCGAACACCGCGGCGCGTACCGCCGAGTGCACCCCGTCGGCGCCGATCGCGAGGCGTCCGCGCGCCGTGCCGCCGCCCGCCAGAGCCAAGGTGACGTCGCGGCCGCTCTGCTCTACTCCGAGGCAGCGCGCGCCGAGATGGATGGCGTCGGCCTTGCGGGCGCGCACGGCATCGGCGAGCACCGCGTGCAGGTCGCCGCGGTGCACGAAGACGTAGGGGGCGCCGTAGCGCTGAGCCGACATGGGACCCAGGTCGAACAGCTTCCAGGTGCGCCCCGTCTTCCAATGGCGCACCTCCTTGGACTGCGCCTCGACCGCGCGTGCCCGCAGCGCCGCCTCCACGCCGAGCGCGCGCAGGACGCGGGTGGCATTGGCGCTGAGCTGCACGCCGGCGCCGACCTCGCCCAGCTCCGCCGCCTGCTCGTAGACGGCGACATCCATGCCCTGCCGAAGCAGGGCGAGCGCCGTCGCCAGCCCGCCGATGCCGGCGCCGACGACGATGATCGGATCGCTTGACATACGGACGGTTATAGGCGGTGCTAGCCCCCGAGGAAACGACAAGGCTGACAAGGCAGACATGCCACGGGAGGGCCGTCATGGCGGACATGGGAAGATTGGTCTTGCGCACGCTGCTCGCGGGTCTCTCCGCTGTCGTGCTGGCGGCCGGGCCCGGCGGCGCGGCGCTGGCGCAGGGTGATGCGGCGCAGTCCTATCCCAGCAAGGCGATCCGCCTCGTCGTCGGCTTCGGGGCGGGCGGGGGCAACGACATCTTCGCCCGCCTGATCGCCCCCAAGCTGGCGGAGCGGCTGGGCCAGCCGGTGCTGGTGGACAACAAGCCGGGTGCGGGTGGCACCATCGCTGCCGACCTGGTGGCGAAGTCTGCGCCCGACGGCTACACGCTGTACGTGGGCGCCACCGGCGCCATGACCATCAGCCCGGCGGTCTTCTCCAAGCTCCCCTACGACACGCTGCGGGACTTTGCGCCGGTCTCCATGATCGCAGATTTTCCCCTGCTGCTCACGGTCAACGTCAACGCGCCGGTGAAGACCGTGCAGGAGCTGGTCGCTTATGCCAAGGCCAACCCGGCCAAGGCCAACTATGCCAGCTCCTCGCCCGCCTTCACGCTGCCCACGGAGCAGTTCAAGCAGAAGACCGGCGCGCCGATGGAGCGCATCAACTACAAGAGCAGCGGCGAGATGCTGACCGCGGTGGTCTCGGGCGAGGTGCTGATGACGATCGCCGACGTGCCGCCCATCATGGGCCATCTGAAGGGGGGACGGGTGCGGGCGCTGGCGGTGTTGGACAAGAAGCGCCTCGGCGACCTTCCGGACGTGCCGACCATGGCGGAAGCCGGCGTGCCCGGTCTGGAGGTGCGCTTGTGGTCCGGGCTGTTCGCCCCGGCCGCCACGCCCGCGGGGGTCGTCAAGAAGCTCGAGGCGGCCATGATGGCGGTGATCCGGCTGCCCGACGTGAGCACGAACCTCAAGGAGAAACAGCAGGTGGACCCGTCCGGCAACACCTCCGAGGAGTTCAGGCGCCTGGTGGCGGCCGAGCTGACGCGCTGGGCGGCGATCGCCAAGACCGCCAACATCAAGCTCGACTAGAGGTCAGATGGCCCAGGTTCGCAAACCCCGGCGTGCACCGGCCGCAGCCGAGCCGGCGCCGACCGCCGGCGACGTGCTGCTGTCCTCGCTGCGCAGCCACGGCATCGAGCACCTGTTCGTGAACCCGGGCACCGACTTCCCGCCCATCGTGGAGGGGTTCGCACGCGCCAGGGAAAGCGGCGCAGAGGTGCCGCGCGCCGTGCTCGTGCCGCACGAGAACCTGGCGGTCTCCATGGCGCACGGCGCCTGGCTGATGACGGGCGCGCCGCAGTCGGTGATGGTGCACGTCAATGTGGGCACGGCCAACACCGTCAACATGCTCGCCAACGCCAGCCGCGAGCGGGTGCCCCTTATCCTGATGGCGGGCCGCTCGCCGCTGACGGAGCAGGGGGTGTTCGGCGCCCGCAACCGGCCGATCCACTGGGCGCAGGAGATGTTCGACCAGGCCGGCATGGTGCGCGAGCTGGTCAAGTGGGACTACGAGCTGCGCAACCCGGCCCAGGCCCGCGACGTAGTGGCCCGCGCCGTCGAGGCGGCGACCGCGAGCCCGACGGGCCCCGTCTATCTCACGCTGCCGCGCGAGCCGCTGTCCGCGGCGGTGGAGGGTGAGCCGGGCGCCGCCGCTCCGCGCGTCGCCCCCTCTATGCCCCATCCCGACCCCGCCGCCGTCGCGCGCCTCGCCGGGTGGCTCGCGCTGGCGGAGCGGCCGCTGGTGATCGCCTCCAACCTGGGCCGGGTGCCCGAGGATGCCGTCACGCTGGGCCGGCTCGCCGAGCGCTTCGGCTTGCCCGTGGTCGCCCAGAGCCCGCGCTTCCTGTGCCTGCCGACCGACCATCCCATGCATGCGGGCTTCGAGTCCGGCCCGTTCCTCGCCGACGCCGATCTCATCGTGGTGATCGAAAGCGACGTGCCCTGGATGCCCGACGTGAAGGCGCCGGGGCCGCAGGCGCGCATCGTCCACATCGGCGAGGACCCGGCCTTCCTGCGCTATCCCATGCGCGGCTTCCGCAGCGACCTGTCGATCGCCGCAGGCGCCGGTGCCGCTCTGGCGGCCCTGGAGGCCGAGCTGGCACGGCGCGGCGTGCATCGGGACGCCGCCGGGGCGTGGGCGCGCCGCCCTGCACCCGCCGCTGCGTCCGATACGCCGCACATCACGCCGGAGTATCTCAGCCGCTGCGTGGGCGAGATGGCGGGCCCCGACGGTATCGTCGTCAACGAGTACCAGGTGCGCCCCGGACATTGCGCGCGCCCGCGGCCCGGCACCTACTTCGCAGTCAGCCCGGCCGGCGGCCTCGGCTGGAGCATCGGCGCCGCCCTGGGCATCAAGCTGGTCGCGCCCGAGCGCTTCGTGGTGGCGGCCATCGGCGACGGCGGCTTCATCTTCGCCAACCCCACCGCCTGCCACTGGGCGGCCGAGGCGCACGGGCTCCCCATCGTCATGGTGATCTTCAACAACGCGCGCTACGCCGCGGTGCGCAACGCCACGCTCTCGATGTTCGCCTCCGGCGCCGCCGGCCGCGAGAACGGCTTGGGTCTCGCCGACCTCTCGCCCAGTCCGCCCTTCGAGAAGATCGCCGAGGCCCACGGCGCCTTCGCCGCCCGCGTCGACCGCCCGGCCGACCTGCCCGCCGTGCTGGCGGCCGCCCGCGCCGCCGTGCTGGAGGAGAAGCGCCACGCCCTGGTCAACGTGATCACGCCGTATTAGACGGGGGTCAGACCCCGCGGGTCTGACCCCATGGCGACTCGCTGGCGGAGAGACAGGCAGCCGTCATGAGTGAAGGCCGAGAGCCACAGATCGCCGCCATCGTGCTGGCGGCGGGCCGCTCGACCCGCATGGGGGCCGCGAACAAGCTCACCGCCGATGTCGGCGGTAAGCCGATGCTGCGCTGGGCCGCCGAGGCGGCGCTCGCCAGCCGGGCGCGTCCTGTCCTCGTCGTCACCGGCCACCGGGAGGGCGACGTGCGCGCCGCCCTCGCCGGGCTCGACGCGCGCCTCGTGGCCAATCCCGACTTCGCGCAGGGCCTCAGCACGTCGCTCAGGGCCGGCATCGCCGCGGTCCCCGCGGACTGCGATGGCGCGCTCGTGCTGCTCGGAGACATGCCGCGCATCGAGGCGCCTCACCTCGACCGGCTGATCGGCGCATTCGCGCCCGGCGCCATCGTCGTGCCAGTGCACCGGGGACGGCAGGGCAACCCCGTGCTCTGGCCGCGCGCCCTTTTCCCCGAGATCATTCAACTCGAGGGCGACGCCGGCGCCAAGCACCTGATCGGGGCGCATCGCGATGCGGTCCGCGAGGTCGAGATGGGCACCACCGCCATTCTCGCCGACGTGGATACGCCCGAGGCGCTGCAGCGTCTGCGCGACGGTCAGACGGAGTTCCCCTCCCCCTTGCGGGGAGGGGTCAGGGGTGGGGGGAACCCCGACCGCTGACGGTCTGTGTCCGCCCCTGCTCGGCGTAGCGAAGCACGACCTCGGCGGCGGCCTCGCTCGGACTCGCACCCGCCACCTGCAGCGCCGCCGGCATCCTGGCGAGCGCCGTGACCTGCCTGGCGCGTCCGGGGCCGTCCTCCATCAGCGGCGCCAGGGCCTCGGCGAGGCTCGCCGGCGTGCACGCCTCCTGGATCAGCTCGGGGTACACGTTCTCGCCCAGCACGAGGTTGGGCAGCACCACCGACGGCGCCGTTATGACCCACTTGACGATGGAGCCCACCAGCCGGTCCACCTTGTAGGCCACCACGGCCGGCGTGCCGGCGAGGGCGAGCTCCAGGGTCACGGTGCCGGAGGCGGCGAGCGCGGCACGGGCGAGCTTGAAGGCGCGGAACTTGTCCTCCTCGCCCTCCACGAGATGCGGGTGCACCGGCCATTGCGCCAACTGCCCCTCGACGTGCCCCCGCACCCACGGCACCACGGGAATGACCGTCTCGAACCGATGCCCGCGCCGCACCAGCTCGGCGAGCGCCGCTCCGAACGGCTGCATCAGGCGGGAGACCTCGGAGGTGCGGCTGCCGGGCAGCACGATCAGCACCGGCTTGTCCGGCTCCAGCGAGAGGCGCCGGGCGAGCGGCTGGGGATCGAGCGCGGCGATCCACGGGTGGCGTTCGATCAGCGGATGGCCGACGAAGGTGCATTGCGGCCCGCCCAGGCGCGCGTGCACCTCGGGCTCGAACGGCCACAGCGCCAGCACGTGGTCGACATAGCCGCGCATCTTGCGCGCGCGCCCCGGCCGCCACGCCCACACGCTGGGCGAGACGTAGTCGATGATGGGGATCCACGGCCGCCGCCGGCGGATGCGCCTGGCGATCGGGTGCGTGAACTCGGGGCTGTCGATGATGACGACGGCCGAGGGCTCGGCCGCAACCGCGGCGCTCGCCGTGGAGGAGATGCGCCGCAGGATCAGCGGCAGGCGCGCCAGGATCGCCCTCGGCCCCATGACGGCCACGTCCGAGAGCGGGAACTGCGATGAGAGCCCCTGCGCCGCCATTCTTTCGCCGCCCACGCCGAGCCAGCGGATGCGTCCGCGCCGGCGCTCGCTGAGAGCGGCCATCAGCTTGGCACCCAGCGCATCGCCGGAATGCTCGCCCGCCACCAGGAACAGGCACAGATCCTCTCCCTCGGCGGACACGGTCCGCCGGCGCACTGTGGCCTGCGGCGCCTCCGTCATGGGTGCCCCTCCCGTGACAGCAAAAAGAGCCCGTGCCGGTCGGCGAGCCCGCCGGCGCCTGCGAAGGCCTCGAGCGCCTCGGGCGCCCCCGTGACGGCGACGCCCGAGAGCCCGGCCTCGGCGGCGCGCTCGAGCAGGCTGGCCACCCGGCCCGCGTCCCACGGCGATGCATCCGCGCGGCAGACGAGCACGCCCACGCGCCGCCTGGCGCCCACGCCCCATTGCCTGAGCGCCCGCGTGCGCTCGAGGACGGCCAAGGTGGGCTCCGCCGCCGCGATGGCGAGGAGATAGGCCCGCGCCACCACCACCGCCTCTCCGGCACCGAACGGCGCCAGGCACCGGACCGCGGCGAGCCCCTTCTCGACATCCGCGCCCGTGCGGGCGTTGGGCCGCAAGCGTCCGACCAGTCGCAGCGGATGGTCGGGTCTCCCTCCCCACTTGTGCCAACCGGATTCCCCTCCCCGTCGCGCCGGAGGCGCGCCACTGGAATGCGGGGAGGGGTTAGGGGTGGGGGTACTCCCGCCCTGCGATGTCTTCGGCAGACCTTCGATGGCGAGGCCGAGCGCGTCGGCGGCGGGCACGGCCTCGGCGCGGTCGAGCAGCAGCACCGCGCCCGCTTCGAGCGCTACTCCGGCAAGGCCGGCGGCAGCCGCCAGCTCCACCGTGCGCGGGCCAATGGCCGGCATGTCGACGCGCAGCTCCTGCCCCGGCTTCGGGCCCTTGGCCAGCACGCCGCGGCGTCCGGCATCGCCGCCGCGGGAGCGCGTCCCGGCAACGCGCCTCAGCATGGCATCGGTGCCCTCCGCGCCCTCGATCGCCAGCACCTCGCCGTCGGCCACCACGACCGCCTGTCCCGCGTCGAGCGGCCCGAGCACGGCGCGCACCGCAAACCCCAGATCCGCATCGCGGCGGCTCCGGCCGTCGAGCGCCGCCGCACCCAGCCTGCCGCTCTGCGCCAGCAGGTCCGGCGCCACCTCGTGCGCGCCCAGCACCTCGAGCCCCTTGGCCTCGAAGAAGCGCACCACGCGCGAGAGCACCGAATCGTCGCCGCCCTTCATCATGGCTAGGATCTGCGGCAGGCTCGCAAAGAACCCCCAGTCCGGCCGCACCTTCCACAGGTCCGGCCGGCGCACGCCGCCGGCGATCACCATGACGCCGCCCTCGGCGCGCAGGGTCGCCACCATGCGGCCGACCTGGCCCCAGTTCACCCAGGTATGGGGAAAGCGGGCGATGGCCGCATCGGCCTCGCTCTCGATGCCGACGATGTGCACGGCACCGCCGCGCTCGGTGACGCTCTCGGCGATCATGAGCGGCAGCCGCCCGCCGCCCGCGAGAATGCCGATCCTGCGGCTGCGGTCGGGCACCGGCGCACCGGTAGGCGGGCGTTGCACCAGCGCTGCGGGGCCCCGGGAGCTCATGGGTGGCTCATGCGCGGCTCATCCGTCGTGGGGCATGCACAGCCCACGCTTGCCGCGCTCACGGATGAAGGCGATGATCTCCGTGACGATCGGGTGGGTCTTGAACTCCTTCTCCACGTCCTCTATGCGCTCGACCAGCGTGCCCTCGTCGGCGAACAGGAGCCGGTAGGCGCGGCGCAGCGAGTGGATGTCCTCGCGCGAGAAGCCGCGCCGCTGCAGCCCGACGATGTTGAGCCCGGAGAGGTGCGCGCGGTTGCCGAGCGCCATGCCGTAGGGAATGAGGTCGTTCTCGAGGCCGGACATGCCGCCGAGGTAGGCGTGCGCGCCGACGCGGGTGAACTGGATCACTGCGGCCCCGCCGCCGATGCCCGCGAAATCGCCCACCGTCAGGTGTCCGGCCAGCATCACGTTGTTGGAGAGGATGACGTTGCTGCCGATGCGGCAGTCGTGGCCGACGTGGGAGTTGGCGAGGAAGGTGCAGCGGTCGCCGACGATGGTCTCCATGCCGCCGCCCTCGGTGCCGGGGTTCATGGTGACGCCCTCGCGGATCAGGCACTCGGCGCCGATGGTCAGCGTCGAGGGCTCGCCCTTGTACTTGAGGTCCTGGGGCTGATGGCCGATCGAGGCGAACGGGAAGATACGCGTGCGCGCACCGACGGTGGTGTGCCCAGTCACCACCACGTGGCTCTTGAGCTCGACGCCGTCGCCCAGCGTCACCTCGCGCGTCACCTGGCAGAAGGGCCCGATGCGCACGCCCTCGCCGAGGCGCGCGCCTTCCTCCACCAGCGCGGTCGGGTGGATCTCAGGCTTTGTTGGCATCTTCGCGGTCCAGGATCATCGCGCTCACCTCCGCCTCGGCCACCACTTTGCCGTTCACCTTCGCCTCGCCGTAGAAGCGCCACGCGCGCCCGCGGCTGCGGATCTTCTTCACATGGTAGTGCAACTGGTCGCCGGGCAGCACCGGGCGGCGGAACTTGGCGCGGTCGATGCCCATGAAGTAGACGAGCTGCGGATTGTAGGTCGCCGCGAGGTGATTGATGCAGAGCGCGCCGGCGGTTTGTGCCAGTCCCTCGATGATGAGCACGCCCGGCATCACGGGGAAGCCGGGGAAATGACCTTGGAAAAAGGGCTCGTTGACGGTGACGGCCTTGATGCCGACGGCGCTCTTGTCGGCGTCCATGTCGACGATGCGGTCGACCATCAGGAACGGATAGCGGTGCGGCAGCAACTCCAGCACGCGCCGGGTATCTGCCGTTGCAAGGCTCTTGCCCGGCCCGGTTTCGTCCATCAAGTCGAACTCCCGACGCTTCCTCTCCGCCTGTCTCTAAAGCAAATTGCGCACGAAAAGCAAACCCCGCCGCGGTTTGCCGGCCCTCCGAGCCCAGCTGCTGCGTTGGGCAGGCAACGCGAGGCGGCGGTTGGTGCAGCAACATCGATCTGCGCCCAGCGGCCCGCGCGCGGGCGCCAGACGGTCGGGCCTCCGCGGCATGCTGCGGTACCGGGAGCTCCGAGATCGCAGCCTACGGCGATCCTGGGCATCGCCAGAGGCATTCTGCTGGCGTGGCACGGGGAGGCTTGCGGTCGTCCCGCGGGGCCGGGGCTCCGGTGTTCCGCGTCAACGTCATGCCCGCGGAGGCGGGCATCCACGGCACGCCGATAAGGAGCCTGCACAAGCTGGCGTGGATGGCCGCCTGCGCGGCCATGACGACGTGAACCGTCCGTCAGGGGCACGGCACCAGGCCTGCGGTTGCGTGTCGCCGCAACGTCAACCAGCCAGCCAGCTATTGCGGCTTGTGGCAGACCGCCTCGACGTTGTTGCCGTCGGCGTCGAGCACGAAGGCGCCGTAGTAGTCGGGATGATAGTGGGCGCGGAGGCCAGGCTTGCCGTTGTCCCTGGCCCCGGCGGCCATCGCGGCGGCATAGAAGGCGTCGACCTCGGCGCGGCTGTCGGCCGTGAAGGCGATGTGCGTTGCCGGCGTGGCCTTGCCGGCGCCGGCGATCCAGAAGAACGGCTTGCCTCCTGTCCCGAGCCCGGCGGCCCCGATGCCGCCGGTCGCCGTCCTGGGCGGCTCCATGACGAGGCCGATACCGAGCGGCTTCAGGGCCGCGAGATAGAATGCCTTGGCGGCCTCGAAATCGGACACGCTGAGGCTGATGTGGTCGAGGCTGGGCATAAGGAGCTCCCTTCATTGGTTCAATGATGAGCCATTGCTGTTCTGCACCATGTGCCCGTTCAATGTCATGCCGGGACTTGTTCCCGGCATCCAGCGCCAGCCAGACCCCGGAGCAAGCGGTTGGTTGGATGCGGGGGACACCGGCCTTCGCCGGTGCAGGCAAGCCCCGGCATGATACGTTACCGCTTCACTTCCCAGGTCGTCCTGACATCGCCGGTGGCGGGGTCCCTGCTGTCCTTGAGGGCGATGCCCATGGCGGCGAGCTCGTCGCGGATGCGGTCGCCCTCCTTGAAGTCCTTCGCCTTGCGGGCGGTGCTGCGCTGGGCGATCAGCGCCTCCACCTTCGCCTCGTCGACGTCGAGCGCGGCGGGGCGCCACGCCTTCCACGCGCCCGCATCGCGCTGCAGGAGGCCCATCAGGCGGGCGGAGGCCTTGAGGCAGGCCGCCGCACCTTTGGCGCCCTTGGCCGCCTCCGAGCGCAGGGCGTGCAGGGCGGCAATCGCCTGCGGGGTGTTGAGATCGTCCTTCAACGCGTCGAGCACGTCGGCGCACAGCGGCGCGCCGTCGGCGGCGTCGGCGGTCAGCTCGTACCAGTGGTCGAGCGTGCGGCGCGCGTCGGCAATCGGCTTGTCGGACCACGGCAGGGGCTGGCGATAGTGGGTGGAGATCAGCGCCAGGCGCAGCGCCTCGCCCGGCCAGCGCTCCAGGAGGGCGTGGATGGTGGTGAAGTTGCCGAGCGACTTACTCATCTTCTCGCCCTCGGGTGCGGTGAGGAAGCCGTTGTGCAGCCAGAAGTTGGCCATCGCCGGCGTGCCGTAGGCGCAGCGCGACTGGGCGATCTCGTTCTCGTGGTGCGGGAACACGAGGTCGATGCCGCCGCCGTGGATGTCGAAGATTTCACCCAGGAGGGCGCCCGACATGGCCGAGCACTCGATGTGCCAGCCCGGCCGCCCCGGCGTCGCGATGCCCGCCGGGGAGGGCCAGGCCGGTTCGCCGGGCTTCGACGGCTTCCACAGCACGAAGTCCATGGGGCCCTTTTTGTAGGGTGCCACCTCGACCCGGGCGCCCGCCTCCATCTCCTCGAGCGAGCGGTTGGCGAGCCGGCCGTAGTCGGGCATGGAGCCCACGTCGAACAGCACGTGGCCGTCCGCGACATAGGCATGGCCGCGCGCTATGAGCGTCTCGATAAGGCCGACCATGTCGCGCCTGTTGTCGGCGCGGCGGATGTACTCGGTGGCGCGCGGCTCGACCGTCGGCTCGAGGCAGCCGAGCGCCGCCACGTCCTCCTGGTACTGCCTGGCCGTGCGCTCGGTGAGCGCGCGGATGTCCACCCCGGACTCGGCCGCCCGGGCGTTGATCTTGTCGTCCACGTCGGTGATGTTGCGCACGTAGGTGACGTGGTCCGCCCCATAGAGGCGGCGCAGCAGGCGGAACAGCACGTCGAACACCACGGCCATGCGGCCGTTGCCGATGTGCACGTAGTCGTAGACCGTCGGTCCGCACGCGTACACGCGCACGTTGCCGGGATCGATCGGCTGGAACGGCTCCTTGCGCCGCGTCAGCGTGTTGTAGAGCGTGAGCGTCACGGTTTCAGGCTCCCTCGCCGCTGGCGGAGGGCGTTTCTCTGTCTCGGAAGGGCAAAGAAGCGGCCGCGCGCCAGCCTGTGGCTAGCTCGTTGCAACAGTCCCGCAGGTTCCGCAATCGAGGCTGCGGATACGTCGATCTCTGGCCGGCATGCGGCCTTATCGGGACTTTCCCCAGGCGCGTCAAGCAGGGCCCGGCGCAGGCCGCGGCTTCGCGTTGACCCCCTGCCGCAACAATCCCATAATTCGGCCCGAAAAGTGGATGGGATTCGGCCACGGGCAGCCGCCCGCCGGCTGGGCACTTGGACGGGGATAGAGGGACTGAGCTTGCGCACCCGGCTTGCCATCGTTGCGCTCTGCCTCACCGCCGGGTTCGTGGCCTCGCTCGGCGACGCATCGGCGCAATGGTGGCCATGGGGCAAGGACCAGAACCCCCCGGTCCCGCGTGAGCCGATGCGCCAGCCGCCGTCCGACAAGCCGCCGCCACCGAACCAGCCGCCCCCCAATCAGCTGCCGCCGCTGCAACCCGGCAAGCAGCCGCCCTCCCGCCAGCCGCCGCCCGGCCAGTTCGACAGGGTCCCGCCGCCCAATTCCCAGGGGCCCTCCGCGTTCGGCCCGCGCGGTCCCAACAGCATCTGCCAGCAGCTCGAGCGGCGCTTCGTCGAGGAGACAAGCGGCAGCGGACGCGGGCGCGAGCTCCTGCCCAAGATCGAAACCGACATGCGCGAGCTGGAGCGCACCCACCGCTCGGCCAGCGCGCGGCTGGATCGCTCCGGATGCTTCGACCAGTTCCTCTTCATGAAGACGCTGCGGCAGAACCGCGAGTGCATCCAGCTCAACGACGAGGTGGAGAGCACGCAGCGCCGGCTCGCCGATCTCGAGCGCCAGAAGAAGCAGATCCTGGGCAGCGGCGACCGTACGATGCAGGACGAGATCATCCGCGAGCTGGCCCGCAACGGGTGCGGCTCGCAGTACGAGCAGGAAGCCCGCAAGCGCGACGCGGCGAGCAATCCCTTCGCCATGCTGTTCGGCGGCGGCGAGGACTCCGACCGGCGCGGGCCGGCGAACCAGTTCGGCAACCTGCCGTTCGCCACCTACCGCACCCTGTGCGTACGCCTCTGCGACGGCTACTACTTCCCGGTCAGCTTCTCGACGCTGCCCGGCCACTTCGAGCGCGACGCTCAGGTGTGCCAGTCGCAGTGTGCGGCGCCGGCCGAGCTCTACTTCCATCAGAACCCCGGCGGCTCGGTGGAGCAGATGCTGTCGGTCGGGAACCAGGAGCCCTACACGTCGCTCAAGACGGCGTTCCGCTACCGCAAGGAGTTCGTGAACGGCTGCTCCTGCAAGCAGGCGGAGTTCAATCAGGAGCTGTTGGACAAGAGCTCGGACAAGAAGAAGGCCGAGGTCCCGGCCCCGAAGGAGACGCCGCCCGCGTCCGGTGTGAAGATCGGCGCCAGGAAGTAGCTCGAGGAGGGGCCCGGCTGCGGGAGCCGTGCGGGCGAGTGACGCGCATGAACCCGTCCTGCGATCCGGCCTGGAAAGCCCTCGACATCCGGCGGCTCGGCCTCGACGACCACTCCAACGTGCGCCACCTGCACGCCCGGTCGATGCGCTCCCAATCCGGCGATGCCCTCAGCGACGCCGAGATCGACGCCTTCCTCGCCTTCGTCGGCTCGCCCGCCTACAGCGACAGCCTGCTCGCCGAGGAGGTCTGGGGAGGCTTCGTCGGCGGCCAGCTCGTCGCCACCGCCTCCTGGCACGTCAACGGCGACGACGGCGAGACCGCGCGCATCACCTCCGTGTTCGTGCACCCCCTGTTCGTGCGCCTGGGCTTCGGCGGCCGCCTCCTGGCGGAGGTGGAGGCGCGGGCGGTGCGCTCCGGCTTCGACCAGCTCGGCACCAGCACCACCATCAATGCCGTCCCCTTCTTCGAGCGCTACGGCTACCAGGAGGCCTCGCGCGGCGTGAAGGCGCTCGGCCCCGACTGTTGGCTGCCCGTCGCCTTCCTGCGCAAGCGCGTCGCCCGGCCCGAGCGCGCCGCGCACGCCAATCCAGCCGCTCCGGAGGCCTGATCTTCGCGAGGGTGGACGATGGCGCAGTGTCTCCTCGGTCTTGTTGCGACGCCAAGTTGACGCCGAGCGCTTCCTCCACCGGCTACGTGACGACCTTCACACGCCTCGGGTTCGAGATCTTGGCTCGCCGGGTGCCGCCTCGGCCGATCATGCGCCGCAGTCTCGAGCCGATCAGGCGATGAACTCGGCCGAAACCCTCTGGGGCCTTGCGGCGCTGGCGCCCATCCGGCGGGTGGGAGCGAAGCAAGCATCGTCGCGTCCTTCGAACCAGAACTGACGAAGCGACGACAGAGTATAGAAAGAGTACTCCGACTTGGTTTTCGGACAGATTGGACTTCGTTCCAGTCCAAGACGGACTTCACGCAGGTGTGCAGCGTCAGCCCGGGGTTGCCTTCGCGGCCGCAGCCACGCAAGGACATCGACATGCGCGCAACCATTATCCGGCTCCGAACACTTCTTGCCAGGCGTCGTCGGCGCCCGCACGTCTGGATGCGAGTCCTGGCGGCGTTGCTGCTGTTGGCCGCCCAGCCGGCACAGGCCATGAACCCCATCGTCCCTCCGCTCAAGGCAGGTGACCGCGGCGACGCGGTCGCCAACCTGCAGGATGCGCTCATCCTCCTTCTCGAGAGAGCCGCCATTGCCGTCTCCGACGAGGAACGCCGCGCCCTCACAGCCTCGCTGCAGGCCGAGCGCAATGCGCCGCCCGAGCGCCCGGATAAACTCCAGGCCCGCGAGCCGGCTCCGCCCCTCTACGGTCCGGGCACCATCCGAGCCATCACCCTCTTCCAGCAGGGGCACGGGCTTCCCGCCACCGGCGAGGTCGACCAACCCACCGCCACGGCCATCAACGCCGCCGTCGCCATCGTCACACAGGCCTCCGGCCCGAAGTCGTGCGCCAACGGGCTCGTGCTGATCAGCGGCAAATGCCAATGCCCTCGCGGAACGACTTGGAGTGAGCGGCTCGATCGCTGCGTCACGCAGACGGCCGCGCCCAAGTCCTGCCCGGGCAATCAGGTGCGGGTCCGCGGCCAGTGCCGCTGCCCGTCGGGCACCGTATGGAACAACGGACGCGGCCGATGCGATCACAGCGGGCAGGTAAAGCGCGACACCTGGACGGGTGGCAAAGACAAGCAATGGCAAGAAACACGTGGCAGGGACAAGTTCAGGCCGCCGCAGAACCTCAACATCGGGCCCAAGATCCGGATTGCACCGACGCAGCGACGCTAACTGACGGCCACCGCGAGTACGAAGCGGCGAGGGTTTTTGGGATCGTCGATCCAACCGAGCCGTAACCGCCCACCCCTCGCCGCCTCGCCCACCCGGTTGGGAAGAATCAGGCCGCGGCCGCGCGCGCGGGCACCATCAGCACCGCCTCGCCTTCCAGGACCCGTTTGCCGTCGACCTCGCAGAGGCACTCGAAGCGGACGCGACGCTTGGCCGGGTAGAGCTCCACCACCCGGACGCTGGCCACCACCCGGTCGCCGCTCCTGACGGGGGCCCGGAAGTTCAGCGTCTGCGACACGTAGATGGCGCCCGGCCCCGGCAGCTCCGAGCCGAATACGGCCGAGATGTAGCTCGCCGTCAGCATGCCGTGCGCGATCGGCTCCTTGAACATGGTTCTGGCGGCGAACTCGGCATCCAGGTGAACGGGGTTTTTGTCACCCGTGATCTCTGAAAAGGTGACTATGTCGGCCGCCCCCACCGTCCTGGCGAGGCTTGCCTCCATGCCCGGTTCGAGGTCCTCGAAGGCATAGACCTGTCGCAACGCTACGTTCATCCCCAGCCGCCCCTTGTGGCCAATCCGCGCTCATTCCGCGCCGCAAAAATAGTCGCTAACAGTTTGCACAGCAACAAGCCGAAATGTCCACGCAGTGCCTGCATTGTTCGCGGCATAGCTGGGCCGCGGCCGCAGGGAGCGGCGCACGCCGCATTGCAGCACCGCTGCGGTATGGGCAACTTTTGTGCATCCGCACACGGTTGCACGCCCAAGGATCGGTGGGCTATAAAGCGCCGTTCCCTGACACGCGTCGCCCATCGGCCGGCACTGGAGAAACGCTCCAATGCCGGTCCCACGGAAGGGTCTTACCCCAATGAGCCGCCACAAGCCCCTGATGCCGAAGGCCACCGCCGTCTGGCTGGTGGAGAACACGTCGCTCTCGTTTGAGCAGATTGCCGAGTTCTGCGGGCTGCACGGGCTCGAGGTGAAGGGCATCGCGGACGGCGACGTGGCGCACGGCATCAAGGGCCAGGACCCGATCTCCTCGGGCCAGCTGACGCGCGAGGAGATCAAGCGCGCCGAGGAGGATCCGGAGCACCACCTGAGGCTGGCCGAGAGCAAGATCGATATCCCCGAGGTGAAGACCAAACCAGGCCCGCGCTACACGCCCGTGTCGCGCCGCCAGGACCGGCCGAACGCGGTGCTGTGGCTCCTGCGCAACCATCCCGAGCTGAAGGACAGCCAGATCATGCGCCTGGTCGGCACCACCAAGCCGACCATCGCTGCCATCCGCGAGCGCACGCACTGGAACTCACCCAACCTCACGCCGCAGGACCCGGTCGCGCTCGGGCTGTGCTCGCAGGTCGATCTCGACGCCGAGGTCAGGAAGGCGGCCCAGCGCCTCGAGCGCGAGCGGGGCGAGCAGCGCAAGACGCTCGAGAAGGCCGGCACGCTGCTTCCGACCGCGGAGACCATCCCGGGCCTCGGACCGCAGCCCGACATCGACCTGGGCGACCTCGTGCTGGAGCGGCCGGCCCGCAAGGAGCCGTCGGAGGACACCGCAGAGGTCGCCGAGGACCAGAACGTCAAGACCGAGCCGACGTAAAGCACTTTGCAGTGCAGCCCCGCGACCTGTCGATCCGATGCGGTCTGCAAGGGCCGCGGCGCATGCGGCGAGGTGTGGGGCGTGCACCGCCCGGCCGAGCGGCGGGACGCGTCACGGCGTCCCGCCCGCCGGGCGCTCCTTACTGCTTTGCCTCCGGCAGGGACCGCACCTCTGCCTCGGACATCAAGAGCTTGATCCCGGGCAGCTGCTCGAACTTGTCGGCGGTGATGGTGATCACCTTCGTCCCGAGCCCGAGCACACGGCCGATGTCGACCTGAATGGACTGGATCTTCTCGTCCGGTCCCCTGATCACCTCGACGATCTGCCCGAGGTTCTTGTTGTCGGAGCTGTAGACGGGCAGGCCCTTCAGCCTGTGCACCCTCTGTCCAACGGCTGCGACGACGGTCTGACAGGCGGAAGAAAGCGAGTCCTTCTTTTGCTCGAGACACTGCCTGATCTTACCCGTCTCTCCACAGACCGTCTGGACCTCCTGCAGGCACGCTTCGGCGACGCGGCCGACATCGCTCCTCAGCTTGCGCGCGGCACGATACAAGCCGAACCGGCACCGGGCGCTCAGCTGGTCTTCGTGGGCCAGCATGCACAGCGCGATACGCCCGTCGCCGGCAGGCACCCTTCCGCAAAAATCGTCGATGTCGGCGGCGCAGGCGTTTTCGACCGTTTCGATCGTGTCAGCCACGCGCTCCTTGAACGCGGATGGGGGTTGCTCCTCGGTGCGCTCCGTCGCACCGCCGGGTGCGCCGCCCTTCTGCACGGGAATCGCCTGGCCGGGCGGCGCAAAGCGATCTCTGTCTCGTACTTCCTGACCGGACAAAGTCAGTGGCGCGACCAAAAGCGCGGTCGCGACGAGCACGGCCTTCTTCATTGGGTGTCTCCATGTCTGCCGCCGGACAAAGGCGTCCGTGGGGAATGCCAACACGACGGGGGGCGTCTAGTCGCCTTCGCCAAGCCGGTCGCGCAGCCGTTCCAATACAGGGCTGTCGCCCTCCGACCTCCTGGCACGGTCCAGGATGAGCTCGCGCAGGTCCTTGCGCCTCTCCAACCGGTCCTTCAGGAGGTCGCGCAGATCGTCGCGGCTCGAGAGGCGGTCGAGGAGGAGGTCGCGGATATCCTTGCGGCTCTCCAAGCGGTCCCTCAGGAGGTCACGCAGATCGTCGCGGCTCGCCAGGCGGTCGAGGATGAGGTCGCGGATGTCCTTGCGCCTCTCGAAGCGGTCCCGCGCGAGGTCGCGCACGTCGTCGCGGCTCGCCAGGCGGTCGAGGATTAGGTCGCGGATATCCTTGCGCCTCTCGAAGCGGTCCCGCATGAGATCGCGCAAGTCGTCGCGGCTCGCCAGGCGATCGAGGATGAGGTCGCGCAGATCTTTGCGGCTTTCCAAGCGATCCTTCAGGAGGTCGCGCAAATCCTCGCGGCCCGCCAGGCGGTCGAGGATGAGGTCACGGAGATCTTTGCGGCTCTCCAAGCGATCCTTCAGGAGGTCGCGCAAATCCTCTCGGCCCGCCATGCGATCGAGCATGAGATCGCGGAGATCCCCGCGGCCCTCGGCTCGATCCCCCATGAGCTCCCGCAATCCCTGGGCCGATACCCCAGTGGCCGTTGTGAGAAGGGAGGCCGACGCGGCAAGGATGAACGCTGCCTTTGCAAGCGCGGGTCCGTGTTTCATGAGCCGAACTCCTCCAGGATGGTGATTGACGATGGCTGCCCTCATTCGGGCGCGTCCCTACTGGACCCGCTCCAGCGAGTTGCACCATCGGGCAAAACCCGTAAACGTAGAGGAGGCTTCATCGGGTAAAGCGTTGCCGCACCGTGTCTGGCAGTGCGGTTCTTGCTGAACGGACTACTGAGGATATCCTCACGCCGATCCGGCTCGGAGCCGGCGCTCCTGCGCCAGCAGCGTCACCGCTGCATCGAGCCGTCCACCCGCGCGATCGAGGACCGCTCTGGCCGTCTCCAGGTCGCCGCCCTCCAGCAGCAGCACGGCCAGCTTGACGCTGCCCCCTGCGCGGGAGAGCGCATCGCGCACGTCCTGCGGGCTCCCGCCGGTGAGGCGGCACACAATGGCCTCGCGCCGGTGCGCGAGCTTGGCATTGGAGGCCTGCACATCGACCATCAGGCCCTTGTAGACGCGGCCGAGCCGGATCATCACGAGCGAGGAAAGCAGGTTGAGCGTGATGCGCTGGGCGGTGCCCGCATTCATGCGCGTCGAGCCCGCGATCGGCTCGGGCCCGGTGTCGAGGAGGATCGGATGCCGGGCCGCCTCGAGCAGCGGCGTGCCCGGGTTGTTGGCAATCCCGATGGTCAACGCTCCGAGGCGCCTGGCCTCGCGCTCGCACGTCACGGTGAACGGTGTCGTGCCGCTGGCAGCGACGGCGATCAGCACGTCGGCAGGACCGAGAGCATGCCGATGGATGAGCTCCGCGGCCTTGGCGGCCTCGTCCTCGGCGCCTTCCACGGCCTGCATCAGGGCCTCGCTGCCGCCGGCGATCAGCAGCAGCAGCCGCTCCGGCGGCCAGCTGAACGTGGGCATCAGCTCGGCGCCGTCCTGGACCGCCAGCCGCCCGGAGGTGCCGGCGCCCGCGTAGATCAGCCGTCCGCCGTCGCGCAGGCGCGCCTCCATCGCCAGCGCCGCCCTTTCGATCGCGCCGCGCGCCGCCCGCACCGCTGCCACCGCGGCGAGCTGGCCTTCGATCATGGCATCCAGGGCATCGCGCGGTGCCCATGCGTCTATGCCCGCGTAGCGCGGTGCCGGACGCTCGGTATCGGCGTTAACCATCGCTTGCATCCGTTTGGATCTCGGCGCGCCAATCCATAGATAGGCGTCAGGGGCAAGATCGTGCAGGTGGGCAAAACCTTACATTTTCTTGGGGTCGACGGCGGCGGCACCTCCTGCCGCGCGCGCCTCGCCGACGCCGCCGGGGCCGTGCTCGGCACGGGTGCGGCAGGCCCCGCCAACATCCGCCTGGGCCTGGAGGCCGCCTTCGGCGCTGTGCGCGAGGCCACGCGGCAGTGCCTGGCCGAGGCGGGCCTCGCGCCCGACGGCACGTCGATGGTCGCCTGCCTCGCCATGGCGGGCGCCAGCGAGCCCGCGGAGGCTGCCGCGGCGCGCAGCTATCGCGATCATCCCTTCCGGCGCATGCTCATCACCACCGACGCGCACGCGGCGTGCGTCGGTGCGCACCGCGGCCGGGATGGCGGCGTGGTCATTGTCGGCACGGGCAGCATCGGCTGGGCAATCCTGGGCGGCGAGCACTACCGCGTCGGCGGCTGGGGCTTTCCCGTGTCGGACGAGGGCAGCGGCGCCTGGCTCGGCTGCGAGGCCGTGCGCCGGGCGCTCGAGGCGCTCGACGGCCGCGCCGAATGGACCGGCCTCCTGCGCCAGGTGTCCGGGCGGTTCGGCGACGACCCTCACGCCATGGTGCGCTGGATGGCCTCGGCGCGTCCGCGCGACTATGCCGCCCTCGCCCCGCTGGTGGTCGGGCACGCGGCGCGTTCGGACCGGGCGGCGCGCACGCTGATGCGGGACGCCGCCGCCCATGTCGACGCGCTGGCGGCGTGCCTGGCGGCGCACGGGGCCGCGCTGCTGGCCTTGGCCGGCGGCCTCGCCGGGAGCATCGAGCCGTGGCTTGCCCCCGCCACACGGGCGCGGCTGGTGGAGCCCGCAGGCGACGCCCTCGACGGGGCGCTGCAACTGGCCCGGGAGCTTGCCCGGGGTGCTACTCCGGCGGCGCCGGCGCTCACGGGGTGAGATCGAGGAACGCAGACATGGCAGAGCCGGCCGGGAGCGAAGGCGTGAGCCGCATGGAAGCCAGGATGGCGCAGGAGATCAGGGAGGCGCCGGCCGTCCTCGGCCGCCAGGAGCAGGGCCTCGCGATGCCCATCGACGAGCTGGTGGCCCGCCTGGAGCGCCGCCCGCCTCGCGTCGTCGTCACCTGCGCGCGCGGCACCTCCGCGCACGCGGCCACCTTCGCCAAGCATCTCTTCGAGCGCCATCTCGGCATCCCCGTGGCCGAGGCCGCGCCCAACATCGCCAGCGTCTACGGCCGGCGCCTCAGCCTGCGGGGTCAGCTGTTTCTCGCCATCTCGCAGTCCGGCCGCAGCGACGACCTGATCGAGATGGCGCTGGCCGCCCGCTCCTCGGGCGCGCTCGGCGCCGCCATCGTCAACGACCCCGAGAGCCCGCTGGCGCGCGCCAGCGACATCGTCCTGCCCATGGCGGCGGGGCCCGAGCTCAGCGTCGCCGCCAGCAAGACCTTCGTCGCCGCGCTCGCCGTGCTGCTGCGCCTCACGGCCGCCTGGACCGGCGATGCCAGGCTCGCCGAGGCGATTGCACGGCTGCCCGGCCGGCTCGCCGAGGCCGGCACGCTCGACTGGAGCGAGGCCACGGACGCGCTCGCCGCCACCTCGAGCCTGGTCACCATCGGCCGCGGCCCCACGCTGCCCATTGCGCGCGAGGCGTCGCTCAAGCTCAAGGAGACGTGCCATCTCCACGCCGAGGCGTTCAGCGGCGCAGAGTTCCTGCACGGGCCGGTAGCGCTCGTGTCCTCGCGCTACCCCCTGCTGATGTTCACGCCGACCGACGAGGCGGCGGCCGGCATGGCCCGGCTGGCGACCGAGCTGAGGCAGAAGGGCACGGCCCTCTTCACGACCGAGGCGGGCGCCGCCGGCGGCGGGCGTCTGCCCGCGCTGGCGCCGGATCATCCCGAGACGGACGCGGTCTGCCTGATCCAGAGCTTCTATGCCATGCTGATCGGCTTGGCCGCGCGCCGCGGCGCCGACGTGGACCAGCCGCGTCATCTGCAGAAGGTGACGCGCACGCGATGACGGGGAGCGTACGCCACGCGGTGATGGCCGGCACCCTGTTCGACGGCGCACGCCTGCTCGAGGACTCTGCCGTCGTCATCGAGGACGGCCGCATCCAGGAGGTTGTCCCGCGGGGCGCTGTCCCGGCCGCAACGACCGTCACCGTCCTGCCGGAGGGCGTGTGGCTTGCCCCGGGGTTCATCGATGTGCAGGTGAACGGCGGCGGCGACGTGCTTCTCAACGACGCGCCCACCCCCAAGGCGATGGCCGCCATTGCCGCGGCGCACCGCCGCTTCGGGACGACGGCGCTGCTGCCGACGCTCATCAGCGATACGCCGGCCAAGATGCGCGCCGCGCTTGCCGCCGCGGACCAGGCGGCGCGGACGCACCCCGGTGTGCTTGGCATTCACCTCGAGGGGCCGTTCCTTGCGCCCGGCAAGCCCGGTGTCCACGACCCCGCGATGCTCCGCGTCCCGGACGCAGCCGACCTCGAGCTCATCACGGGGCATGGTGCAGGCGTGGCGCTGGTGACCCTGGCGCCCGAGCGGGTCCCGGCCGGCTTCATTGCGCGCCTCGTCGCCGCCGGCGTGCGCGTGGCGCTCGGCCACTCCATGGCCACCTATGCCGAGACCAGAGCGGCGCTGGCCGAGGGCCTCACCGGCTTCACTCATCTCTTCAATGCGATGCGCCCGCTCGACAGCCGCGAGCCCGGCCCCATCGCTGCCGCCCTGGAGAGCTCCGGCGCGTGGTTCGGCATGATCGTCGACGGCCACCACGTCGCCCCGGCCATGCTGCGGCTGGCGCTGCGCGGCCTCGCGCGCCCCATGCTCGTCACCGACGCCATGCCGCCGGTCGGCGGCCTCCGATCGGAGTTCGTGCTCGACGGCCGGCAGGTCAAGGTGGAGGCCGGACGTTGCACGACGCCCGACGGCCGCCTCGCCGGCGCCGCGCTCGGCATGGCCGACGCCGTGCGCAACTGCGTGGCCCTGCTCGGCGTGCCGCTGACCGAGGCCCTGCGCTTCGCCTCCGCCGAGCCCGCCGCCTTCCTCGGCCTGGGCGATACGCTCGGCGCCATCGCCCCCGGCTACCGCGCCGACCTCGTCGCCTTCGACCCCCTGGACATCGCGATCCACCAGACCTGGGTCGCCGGCCAGCCCATGCGGGACCATGCGGGGAGTGCTGAGTAGGGCTCTGTCGCCCCATGCAAGCATGGCAATGGCCTATATGGTCCGGAACCTGACGGGTTCAGACCGGAGCAAGTGTGCCAAAGCACTAAATCGCTGCCGCGATAGCCGCTGCGCGGGGGTGCCCGATGGAGGGATCGGAAGCGGGTTGAGAGCGCGCTGATAGCGGGGTGGGGAGCCCCGTCCTGAGGAAGATGAGGTGTTGATAGACCTCACTCAGGAGAAGCTCCCCATGAGCACTGATAGCACCGTCAGCCCGCTGCGCCAGCGCATGATCGAGGATATGGCTGCGCGCAAGCTGGGGCCCCATTCGCAGCGCAGCCATATATACAGCTGCCGGCGGTTTGCGGCGTTCTTGAAGGCCTCACCCGACACGGCCACCGCCGACGATGTTCGCCGCTTCCAGCTGCACTTGGTCGAAGCCGGGCTCAGCATCCCCAATCGCAACCGGATCATGACTGGGGTGAAGTTCCTGTTCCGGGTCACGCTGAGGCGGCACGATCTCGCGGCCGAGATCTACCCCTGAAGGAGCCACAGAAGCTGCCGCTCACCATGAGCCCCAATGAAGCCGAGCGGCTGCTTGACATGGCCGTCAGCCTCAGGGATCGCGTGATGCTCTCCCTCGGCTATGGCTGTGGGCTTCGCGCCGGCGAGATTGTCCGCCTCAAGGATGGCGACATCGACAGCGCGCAGGGGAAGGGTCGCAAGGACCGGCACGTCATGCTGCCGCCGGAGCTGCTGTTGTCGCTGCGGGAATGGTGGAAGGTACGCCCGACACGCTTTGACGCCGGCGTACCGGCAGGGGAGCGTTGGCTGTTTCCTGGCCGTCGGCAAGGGCAGCATCTTACGTACCGCCAGTTGAGCCGCATCTTCGACGAGTCGGCAGCAGCCGCGGGGATCACGAAGCGGATCAGCCTGCATTCGCTCCGGCACTCGTTCGCGACGGACCTGCTCGAGAAGGGGATCGACATTCGTTACATCCAGGCGGTCCTCGGACATTCCAAGCTGGATACGACGGCGCGCTACACGCGCGTGGCCACAGGCCGCATCGCCGCCATCGAGAGCCCGCTTGCGCGGCTCGGCTCCAAGCACCGCAGGCTGAGGAAGAAGCGCCGGAGTCCCAAGCCGGGTCCCAAGGCCGCATAGCGCGCCACCGGCGTGGGCCGCCCAGCTCTGGAGGTCGCGGATATCTTCCGCGACCACGGTCCCGCCTGGCGTGAGGCCAACCGCGGGCACGTCAGCCTCGACCAGTTGAAGGTGATGAGTGCAATCGAGCGCTGCCGCACGGCCGCGCTCGGGGGCCATGTCGCGCGCTGCGAGAACGACGCCTGCGCGCACACCACCATCTCCTACAACTCCTGCCGCAAGCAGCGGCGAGGCAGTGGCTCGCCGAGCGCGAGGCCGAGCTGCTGCCCGTGGGCTATTTCCACATCGTCTACACGCTGCCGGCGCCGATCGCCGACATCGCCTACCAGAACAAGCGAGCGATCTACGATCTGCTCATGAAGGCCGCGGCCGACACCACGCTTGGCCCTCGGCCGAGGCGCGCTCCAGCACCTCACGGGCATAGGGCGCCATCACGGCATCGGTATCGATGTGCTCGTTGCCGAGCAGGCGCGCGATCCACTGATAGCGCATGTCGATACGCTCGGATGCGCGCGGCAATGACGCCGCCAAGTCCATGAGGTTGGCCGACCGCACGTCCAGCATGGTTGCCGTGAGCAACGCCAGCCCCTCGCGCTGCTTCTTGTTCTGTCTCGGCAGACGCCGCACCAGATCAGCCGAGATCGACGCGGCAATCGCCTCGATCCCACCTGCCATGTCTCGCAAATCTCCGCCCTGATTCGTGGCGGACTCTCTGAATCACACGCCGAGTCGTGAGGTCAATCGAAAATCGACGGAGGAAAGTGATGGGTGCCAAGATCACGCCATCTCGGCTCCTTGCCCTCCTCTACCCGTGCTCCGGCCTTTGGCCTCTGCGGCGGCCGTCAGGCCGCCGCCGCGAGCGCCGCAGCCGGCGCACGGTAATCCTCATCCTTGGCCAGCATCGCCCAGGCGATGCGCGCCATCTTGTTGGCCAGCGCCACCGCCGCCAGCTTGCGCTTGGGGTGGGCTGCCATCCTGAGCACCCACGCCGAGGCGCCCTTGGCCTGTCCGCAGCGCACCTTCGCCAGGTACGAGGTCGCCCCCTGCACCAGGATGCGGCGCAGATAGGTGTCGCCCTTCTTGGTGATCCCTCCACGTCGGACGGTCTTGCCGGAGCTGTCCTCGCGTGGCGTCAGCCCGAGAAAGGCCGCGAAAGGCCGCCCGCTCTTGAACACGCCCGGGTTGGGCAGCATGGCGTCGATGGCGCTCGCCCCCACCGGTCCGATGCCCGGCATAAAGGTCAGCCGCATGGCACGCGGGCTCCTCTTCACGCTCGCCGCGATCGCGCGGTCCATGCCGCGCACCACCTCGTCGCAGGCTCTCCATTGCCGAGCCAGCTCCGCCAGCACCAGGCGCAACGCCGCGGGCAGGCGCAAAAACCCCTCAGCCCCGGTCTCGACCAGGCTCAGCAGATCGCTCAAGCCCCGCTTGCCGACCGGCGCAACGATCCCGAACTCGGACAGCTCGCCGCGCAGCTGGTTGCCCGCCGCGGTGCGCCTCTCCACGAACGAGGCGCGTATGCGATGCAGCGCCACCATCGCCTGGTCGGCCTCTTCCTTGATCGGCACGAAGCGCATGGTCGGCCGCCCCACCGCCTCGCAGATCGCCTCCGCGTCCAGCGGGTCGGTCTTGTTGTGCTTGACGTAGGCCTTCACGTAGGCCGGCGGCATCAGCCGCACCTCGTGCCCGTAGCGGCGCGCCACCCGCGCCCAGTAGTGCGCCGACCCGCACGCCTCCAGGCCGATCAGCGAGCGCGGCAGGCCGGGCAAAGAACGCCTCCACCTGGGCGCGCTTCAGCCGCTTCTTGAACGCCACCGGCTCGCCCGGCTCGTTCTTCACAGCATGCGCCTGGAAAACCCCCTTCGCCACGTCAAACCCGATCCGATATGTGATAGCCTCGCTCATGGACGGCCTCCCTCTGCTGGATCCGAATCATCACCGGCCAGCTTGGCACAGCGATGCCGCGAGGGGGCCGTCCACCTCATCATCCCGGAAGCTGAGGCCCCGCAGGGGCCGAAGCTATCCGGGACCTCGAGAGGCAAGCTGTACCGAAACCTCCCGCGGTCCCGGACCCCGGATCAAGTCCGGGGCAGCGCTGCTCGCCTTCGGCCCGCATCGCCCCGTTCAGGGATGACGGGTGCGGGCCCTTGACGTTCGCCGACCGGCCGACCTATCGAACCGGCGAACCCTACAAGCCAGAAACCGAACCTGCCGCAGGGACAGCCGATGGCAACCGATGGAGCCGAGCAAGAGCCGCGCGAAGCGATGGAGTGCGACGTGGTGGTCGTGGGCGCCGGTCCCGCCGGTCTCGCCACGGCCATCCGCCTGAAGCAGCTCGCCGCCTCCGCCGGAGCCGAGCTTTCCGTCATCGTGCTCGAGAAGGGCTCGGAGGTCGGCGCCCACATCCTCTCCGGCGCCGTCATCGACCCCGTCGGCCTCGACAGCCTGATCCCCGACTGGAAGGCGAAGGGCGCCCCCATCGACACCCCGGTGACCGAGGACCGCTTCTACTACCTCGGCCCCTCAGGCGCGCTCCGCATCCCCAACCTCGTCATGCCGCCGTTGATGAGCAACCACGGCAACTTCATCGTGAGCCTCGGCAACGTGGTGCGCTGGCTGGGCGAGCAGGCGACCGGGCTGGGCGTCGACATCTACCCCGAGTTCGCCGCCGCGGAGGTGCTCTACGGCGAGGCGGGCGCGGTCGCGGGCGTCGCCACCGGCGACAAGGGCATCGGCAAGGACGGCAAGCCCACCGACCGGTTCCAGCGCGGCATCGAGCTCAGGGCCAAGTACACCGTGATCGCCGAGGGCGCCCGCGGCTCGCTCGCCAAGACGCTCATGGAGCGGTTCGGCCTCGCCAAGGGCCGCGAGCCGCAGAAGTACGGGCTCGGCCTCAAGGAGCTTTGGGAGGTGCAGCCCGGGAAGCACCGGCCGGGGCTCGTGCAGCACACATTGGGCTGGCCGCTCGACAACCGCACCGGCGGCGGCTCGTTCCTCTACCACTACGGCGCCAACCTGGTGGCGGTCGGGTTCGTCGTGTACCTGAACTACGCCAACCCCTACCTCTCGCCCTACGGCGAGTTCCAGCGCTTCAAGACGCATCCCATGATCCGCGACACCTTCGAGGGTGGCCGCCGCATCGGCTACGGCGCGCGCGCGCTCACCGAGGGGGGCTGGCAGTCGATCCCGCAGCTGGCCTTCCCGGGCGGCGTGCTGGCAGGCTGCGCGGCGGGCTTCATGAACGTGCCGCGCATCAAGGGCTCGCACAACGCCATCCTGTCGGGCATCCACGCCGCCGAGGCCGCCTTCGCCGCGATCGCGGCAGGCCGGGCGCACGACACGCTGGAGGCCTACCCGCAGGCCGTGCTCGAAGGCCCCATCGCCCGCGATCTGCGCCGCGTGCGCAACGCCAAGCCGATGCTGTCCCGGTTCGGCACGGTGCTCGGCACGGTGCTCTCGGGTGCCGACATGTGGGCCAACACGCTGCTGCCGGGCATCGGTCTCGGCTACACCCTGAAGCACGGCAAGGCCGACTACGCAGGGCTCGAGCCGTCGCGGCGCGCCAGGCCCATCGATTATCCCAAGCCCGACAACAGGCTCACCTTCGACCGGCTGACCAACGTCTCCTTCTCCGCCACCAACCATGAGGAGGACCAGCCGGTGCATCTCAAGGTCGCGAATCTCGACCTGCAGCGGCAATCCGAGTACGACGTCTACGCCGGCCCGTCGGCCCGCTACTGCCCCGCCGCGGTCTACGAGTGGGTCGAGGAGGACGGCAACCCGCGCTACGTCATCAACGCGCAGAACTGCGTGCACTGTAAGACCTGCGACATCAAGGACCCGAACCAGAACATCGACTGGGTGCCGCCCGAGGGCGGCGGCGGCCCCAACTACTCGGGCATGTGAGGTGTCATACCGTCGAGCATCTTTCTACCCGTCATCCCGGACGGAGAGATGCGAGCGCTTGCGCGAGCAGCACTCCGATCCGGGACCTCGTGAGGTGCGTTCTCCGACTTGCCTCACGAGGTCCCGGATAGCCTCGCCTTCGGCTCGGCTTCCGGGATGACGGGTGGAAGCTTTGGCTCGATGGTGTCAGTGCTCCGGGTGTGACACCAAGGGGGATCGGTCATGGAAATCCATAGCCGCGAGGATCTGGAGCGAGCCATCAAGGACGGTTGGCGCGCCGAGTTCCTGTTCTTCTGGGGCCACACAGCCAAGACGTCGGAAGTCGGCAAGCACGTGCTCAGTCAATGGTGGCCCGCGAGCTTCACGATCGAGGGCGATCGCTATCCGACGGCCGAGCACTACATGATGGCCGAGAAGGCCCGGCTGTTCGGCGACGAGGACGCACGCCTGCGCATCCTTTCCGCCCCCGATCCGGCCGCAGCCAAGTCGCTCGGGCGCATCGTCGAGGATTTCGACGAGCAGCTCTGGGTGGCGCGCCGCTTCGAGATCGTCGTGCGCGGCAACACTGCCAAGTTCGCCCAGAACCCGGAGCTCGGAGAATGGCTCGTCGGCACCGGGGACAAGGTGCTCGTGGAGGCGAGTCCCCGGGACACGATCTGGGGCATCGGCCTTTCCGGCAAGGACGTGCGGGCGCTCGATCCGCGGACGTGGCGCGGCCTCAACCTGCTGGGCTTTGCCCTGATGCAGGCGCGCACCGGGCTGCGCCCGCGCCGGTAGGCCTCGTCCCCGCTCTCCTGCGAGCCTTGGGTGCGGTCTTGCGATAGATGGTGCCGCCGGGAGCGATCCAGCCGGCCCTCTTGCGCACCGCGGGGCTGGGATCGGACCTCATCGCGCGCAGGATGGCCGCCTCGGCGCCCGGATTGGCATGCACCCACCGGCCCACCAGTCCGACTGCGTGGCCGCGCACATGCGCGTCCGGATCGGCGGCCAGCAAGGCCATGGCGCGCGGAAGCACCTTCGTCTCGTCGGGGCCGCAGGAGCCTTCCTTGCAGCGGTCGCAGGCCAGCGCGTGCAGAGCCGCGCAGCGGACGCCGGCGTCCGGGTCGTCGAGCATGGCGGCCAGATCGTCCATGGTCTCCTGGGTCACGAAATGGTCGAGGAACAGGCAGCAGTGGCGGCGCACCTCCGCGCTCTCGTGGCGAAGCCCTGCGCGGACGGCGCGAAGCGCTTCGAGACCGGCGCGGAGCAGCGCGTGATACGCCGGGCCGCCGTGGTGCGGGACCGCCAGCCTGCCGATCAGCTCGTCGTAGCTGCTCCGCGTGCGCATAGGGCCTTCTACATGGGTTGCCCGGGGTCGGCCATACGCCTCATATAGTATGAAGGTGCTCAGGGGACATCGACCGAAGCAGGTCCCTGCAAGCCAGAGGGGGAATCCATGCCCGACGAACGGCTGCATCCCGACGCAGCGCAGGTGGTCGAGTTGATCGTCGCGGTCAACCGGCCGGCCTACGAGACTTTGACGCCGGCCGAGGCGCGCGAGGCGTTCTTGGCCTCGCGGCTAGCCCTGCAGCCCGATCCTGAGCCCGTCGCCCATGTCGCGGCCCTTGCAGCCCAGGGCCATGCCGGGCCGATCCCGCTGAGGCTCTACCGCGGCATCGGAGCAGACGAGGGCCGGCCGCAACCGGCGCTCGTCTATTTCCACGGCGGCGGTTGGGTCATCGGCGACCTGGAGAGCCACGACCAGGCCTGCCGGGCACTCGCCAATGCCGCGCGTGCGATCGTCGTTGCCGTCGACTATCGCCTCGCCCCCGAGCACAAGTTCCCCGCCGCCGTGGACGACGCCATCGATGCCACCCGCTGGATCGCCGGGCATGCCCAATCCCTGGGCATCGACCCCGCGCAGCTGGCGGTCGGCGGAGACAGCGCCGGCGGCAATCTGGCCGCTGTCGTCGCGCTCGACGCCCGTGACCGGGGCGGCCTGCCGCTCGTGTTCCAGCTTCTCATCTATCCTGCAACCGACATGGGGCTGGACCGGCCCTCGCATGTGCGCCATGCCGAGCAGCTGCCGCTGCGCCGGTCGACCATGCGCTGGTTCGTCGGCCACTATCTGCGCTCGCCCGCCGACGTGGCGGATTGGCGCGCCTCCCCGCTCAGGGCGCCGAGCTTGCGCGGTCTGCCTCCGGCGCTGGTGGTCACCGCGGGCTTCGACCCGCTGAGCGACGAAGGCGAGGCCTACGCTCGGGCATTGTCAGACGCCGGTGTGCCCGTGGTGCACCAGCGCTTCGCAGGCCAGATTCACGGTTTCTTGAGCATGGGGCGCATCGTGGCCGATTCGGGGCGTCTGATCGCTCTGGCCGGCAGGGCCCTCGAGAGCGCCTTCGAGGCGGTTTGAGGCGCCTGCGTACCCGTCCCAGCGTGTGGAAGCCGCCTGTGTGGCCGAACAGCCCTTGCGGAAACGGCCGCAAAGGCCGATCCACTCGATGGGCGGTGCCGTAGTTGCGTCACGTTCTGGTGGACGTTCCCGTCGTTAGGATCGGATCAGCCGACCGGAGCCGCCGGAGTCGCACGAGCAGGCCGTTTCTGCTAGCGTCGGCAATCGCGGCACGTTCATTGATGCACGCAGCTCCCCCACGAGGTCACATGCCCGTTCGGCCCTACGCGCTTCCCGGCCTTATCGCCTCCCTGCTGCTCTCGGGCGTCCTGACGGTGCCCGCTGGCGCCGAGGTCGGCGATGCCGCGAGCAAGCCGGACGAGACGCGGTCGTGGCTGGGCAGCTACCTGGCGGGCCGGCAGGCGCGCAAGATGCACGACGCTCCGGCCGCGGCGGCCTTCTACGCGAAGGTGCTGCAGAACGACCCCGGCAATGGCGCCGTTCTCGATGCCGCATTCCAGATGGAGGCCTCCCAGGGGAACTGGCAGCGGGCGGAGGCGCTGGCGCGCGATCTGGCCGCGCTGCAGCCGACCAACCGCCTGGCGCAGACCTTCCTGGGTCTTGCCGCCTTCAAGGCCGGCCGCTACGCGGAGGCCGAGGATCTCTTCAAGGGTCCGGCCGCCCACCCGATCGGCGAGCTGACGAATGCGTTGGCGCTCGCCTGGATCACCCAGGCGCAGGAGAAAAGCGACGAGGCGCTGCACGCCCTGGAAGCGCCGAAGCTGCCGGATTGGACCAGCTCGTTCGTGCGCTACCACCGGGCGCTGCTCGCCGATGTGGCGGGTCGCGCGGCCGATGCACGCGCCACCTATGGTCAGATCCCGAAAGGGGATCAGCGCATTCTCCGCGTCGCGCTGGCCTTTGCGGCCAGCGCCGCCAACGCCGGCGACATGAAGCTCGCGCAGGGCATCCTGATGGCGCATCTGGAGAAGTCGAGGGCCGGCGGGCACCCCCAGGTCCAGGCGCTGCTTGCCGAGATCGAGGCCGGCAAGCGGCCGCCATTGCTGGTGAGCACCGCTACGGAAGGCATGTCCGAGCTGTTCTTCGGGTTGGGCGAGCTGCTCGCCAGCGACAACGGCACCCTCGGGGTCGGCGTGATCTTTCTGCAGTTCTCCCTCTATCTCAACCCCAACTCCACGTTCTCCCTGATCACTCTGGCCAACACCCAGGAGGTGTCCAACCGGTTCGCCGACGCCAACGCCACCTACGACCGCATACCCAGGGGGACGCCGCTCGAGATCCCCATCGAGATCAAGAAGGCGGTGAACCTCACGCAGCTGAAGAAGGTCGACGACGCGCAAAGCCTGCTCGAGGGGCTTTCGCGCCAGCATCCACGCGATGTCCGGCCGATCGAGCAGCTGGCCAACATCATGCGGGCGAACAACCGCTTCGCCGAAGCGGTGGACTACTACACGAAGGCGATCGCCCTCGTCGGCAAGCCGGAGGCCCGGCACTGGGCCTACTTCTATGCGCGCGGGGCATCCTACGAGCGCCTGAAGAAGCTGCCGCAGGCCGAGGCGGACCTGCAGCGCTCGCTGCAGCTGAGCCCCGATCAGCCCGACACCCTCAACTATCTCGGCTACACCTGGGTCGACAACAACCGCAACCTGAAAAAAGGGCTTGCCATGATCGAGAAGGCCGTCCGGCTCAGGCCGGACAACGGCTACATCGTGGACAGCCTCGGCTGGGCGCACTACCGCCTCGGCAACTTCCCACAGGCGGTGAAGCACCTCGAGCTGGCCGTTACCCTCCGCCCGGACGACCCCACGCTCAACGATCACCTCGGCGATGCCTATTGGCGCGTGGGCCGCGAGCGCGAGGCGCGCTTCCAGTGGACGCACGCCCTGATGCTGAAGCCGGAGCCGGCCGACGCCGACAAGATGCGCGAGAAGCTCGAGAAGGGCCTGCCGGAGCCGCGCAGCCGCCAGGTGCGGCGCGTCAAGGATCCGCGGCGCGCCGAGCGGGCCAGGAGCCGCACCGACGATGCCACGAGTGCGGGAAAATAGGCCGCCGCCGTCGTGCCCGTCTCGGTCCGCGAGCTGGCCCGTGCCAAGGTCAATCTCACGCTGACGGTGCACGGCCGCAGGGCCGACGGCTACCACGACCTCGAAAGCCTGGTGACCTTCGCGGGGCTGCACGATGTGGTGACCCTGGTGCCGGGTGAAGCGGGCGGGGTCGCCGTTGCGGGGCCGCTCGCCGGCTACATCAGCGGAGAGAACCTGCTCGTCAAGGCACTGGTGCTGCTGCGTCGGGCGGACCCGGGCCTGCGGCTCGGGCCGGTGCGACTCGAAAAGCACCTGCCGGTCGCCGCCGGGCTGGGCGGCGGTTCATCGGACGCCGCGGCGCTGTTACGCGCGGTCCGGCGTGCCAACCCCGAGCGCGCCGCCGGCGTACCATGGCCCGAGATCGCGGCGCGCCTCGGCGCCGATGTCCCGGTCTGCCTGGACGACCGGCCGGCGCTGTTGTGTGGCGTGGGCAACGATCTTGCGCCGGCGCTGGGATTGCCGCTGCTGCACGCGGCGCTCGTCAATCCGGGCGTGCCGCTGCCGACGGCGCGCGTGTTCGCGGCCTTGAACGCCGGGCCGGCGCCCGCGGGCGCACCTCGGTGGGTTCCGCCCGCGTTCGCGAGCACCGAGCACGTTCTCGACTACATGCGCAAGCGCGGCAACGACCTCGAGCCGGCGGCAATGGCCCTGCTTCCTGTCATCCGCGAGGTCAAAGCGGCGCTCGAGGCGCAGCCCGGCTGCCGGCTCGCCGCCATGTCCGGGAGCGGCCCGACCTGCTTCGGTCTCTACGGCGGCCGCGAGAGCGCCGGGCGCGCGGCCGCCGCCATTGCGGCCGCGCATCCGGGCTGGTGGGTCAAGAGCACCACCCTGGCAGGTGCCGGCGCGTGAGCTGCGGCTGCCGCCGATCGCTCGCAGGAACGAAGAGGCCGCGCCCTGACCTCTCCCCGGTCGGGCGCGGCCACCCCCTTGGGCCCCACCCTGACCTCGTCCCCGAGGCCGGGCACGGCCACCCCCTTGCGCCGTACCCTGACCTGGTCACCCGGGGCCGGGTGCGGCCATCCCCTCGAGCCGCACCCTGACCTCGTCCCCCGAGGCCGGGCACGGCCACCCCCTTGCGCCGTACCCTGACCTGGTCACCCGGGGCCGGGTGCGGCCATTCCCTCGAGCCGTACCCTGACCTCGTCCCCGAGGCCGGGCGTGGCCGTCCCCTCGAGCCGTACCTGACCTCATGCCCCGAGGCCGGGCGCGGCCGAGGAGTTCAGAACCCCCAGCCACGTAACCAGTCAGATGGCATGCGCGCCGCGGCGCCACTACCCCGGTTTGGGGGATAGCGTTCCGCTGCGGCGAGGGCGCGTCAATTGGCGCGGGCGATGCAGAACTCGACGACGTCGTCGAGCGCTCTCGTGGCTGGCCCGGCCGGAACGCCGGCCAGCGCGTCGCGGGCGCCTGCGCCGAACTGACGCGCCCGCTCCAGGGTCGTCTCGATCGCGCGATGGGTGTGCATGAGCCGGATGGCGCGCTCCAGGTCGGCCGCCTCGATCCGGCCCTCGCTCAGGGTGCGCCGCCAGAAGCTGCGCTCCTCGTCTCCGCCGTGGCGCAGGCACACGATCACGGGCAGGGTGATCTTGCCTTCGCGGAAATCGTCGCCGATGGACTTGCCGAGCTGCCTGCTGTCGCCCGCGTAGTCGAGCGCGTCGTCCACGAGCTGGAATGCCATGCCGAGATTGCGGCCGTAGGACGCCAACGCCATCCGCTCCTCCTGCGGGCGCTCGGCGATCGCCGCGCCGACCTCGGCGGCCGCCGCGAACAACGCAGCGGTCTTGGCGTCGATGATGGCGAGGTAGTCGCCCTCGCCGGTCGACGTGTCCTTGGCCGCCGCCAGCTGCATCACCTCGCCTTCGGCGATCGTGGCTGCCGCATTCGACAGGATCTCGAGCGCGGGCAGGCAGCCCACCTGCACCATCATGCGGAACGCCTGTCCCAGCAGGAAATCGCCGACCAGCACGCTGGCCTGGTTGCCCCAGATCAGGCGCGCCGACTGCTGGCCGCGGCGCAGGTCGCTGTCGTCGACCACGTCGTCGTGCAGGAGCGTGGCGGTGTGCATGAACTCCACCGCGGCGGCGAGCTTGATGTGGCCGCTGCCCCGATAGCCGCAGGCCTTGGCGCCGGCGATGGTCAGCATCGGCCGCAGCCGCTTGCCGCCGGAATCGATGAGATGGTGCGCGAGCTTGGGGATCAGCTCGACGTCGGAGACCGCCTTGTCGAGGATCAGGCCGTTGACGGCCCCCATGTCGTCGGCAACGAGGTCCAGGAGCGGCTGCAGGCCCCGCGACGGCCCCCGTTCCTCCTCGAGTGCGACGACACCGCCCAAGGTGTGCTATCTCCCGCAATCAGCCGGCCTCGCGGCTATAATCGGGGGCCGTCCGCGGCAGTCAAGCCTGGACTGGGCTCCGCGACACAACGCTACGGCCGGAGCGAGTCCGACGGCCCGGTGAGGTGGAGCGATCATGCGAGAAGTTCTGCGCAGCAACGATCCCGTCGTCATGAGCTTCGCCCAGAGCGTGCTGCAGGACGAGGGCATCGTGCACTTCGTCGCCGACCAGCACATGAGCATCGCCGAAGGCTCGATCGGCGCGTTCCCGCGGCGCCTGCTGGTCGACGACTCCCGCTGGGAAGCGGCGCGCACGTCGCTCGCCGACGCCGGCCTCGGCGAATGGCTCTACAACGACGGGCCCAAGGCGTGAGCAGCGT
>Ga0075421_100000703_pt1 | contig 36403 bp, 34 predicted proteins | sample SoiMetdeltSBSDD5_FD_75292 | JGI IMG/M metagenome (GOLD analysis project Ga0075421, IMG submission 75292) | Bulk soil microbial communities from a Populus tree surrounding site in Tennessee, USA - Soil MetaG P. deltoides SBSDD5 | ecosystem: Environmental > Terrestrial > Soil > Tree plantation... | reverse complement strand
CGTGCTCCTGCTCGGCTCTTCCGGGATAGCTGTAGCCGACCCGCCGCCGCGCCTGCGCCTCTCCTTCCAGCTGCCGCTTGCCGGCTCGCTGGGCGTCAATCTCGTGCGTTTCAAGGAGGCCGTGGCGCGCGACACCGGCAACGCGGTGGCCATCGAGATCCTGCACGGCAAGCAGGCTCTTCCCGATCGCACCGTGGCGAAGGCGGTCATGGCAGGCGAAATCGAGATGGCGACGGCAAACGTGGTCACCCTGGCCGATCAGGTGAAGGGCGTGGATATCCTGTCGCTGCCCTTCCTGTTCAACTCCCACCCTTTCCTGAGAGCCATGCTGGATCGCTCGCGCCGGTCGCGCAAGCTACTCGATGACGCCATCCTCGAAACCGGCGCGCGCGTGCTCATGTGGCAGCCCTACGGCACCAATGTCTTCTTCTCCAAGGGAGGGCCGGTGTTGAAGCCCGGCGACATCGCGGCAAAGAAGATACGCGCCAGCGGCGAGATCGACCACGAGTTTGCCGGCGCCTGCAGGGGCGTACCTCAGATGCTCGCCGCCGGCGCGCAGTACGAGGCGATGAAGACCGGTCGCATCGACATGGCCATGACATCGGCCGAGAACGTCTCCGCGCGCAGGTTCTGGGAGATCTCGGACACCATTACGCGAACCAATCACTCGCCGGTCATGCTGCTGCTCCTCGTCAACGAGAAGGTCTGGCAATCCTTGCGCCCAGAGCATCGCGCCGCCATCGCCAAGGCCACCCAGGAGGCGGAGCACGAGCTGTGGGACGGCATCGTCAAGGTGGACGAGGAGGCCAACGCGTTCGCCAGATCGAAGGGCATCACGGTCGCCCAGCTGTCGTCCTTCGACCTGGCCGAGTGGCGCGCATGCAGCGCGCCCGTCGTCGAGCGCTTCATGGCAACCTCTGGCCCGCTCGGCAACGAGCTGTTGAAGGAGTACGGCCTGATGCGCACCGATCCCTGCTGTAACCAGACGCCGGACGTCAACGGCGTGGGCTACCGGCCGTTCTGAGCGCCGCTGAACGGGGGTCAGACCCCTCGCCTCGACCTCGGCGCTCGTGCCGCAATGGTAGAGGCGAGGGGTCTGACCTCGCCTGTCTGGTCCCGCCTGTCAATCGACCTCCACGACCATCCCGTCGTAGCCGGGCTCCACGTTGGGCGGCAGGCGCCGCCGCAAGGTCTCGTAGTCGAGTTCCACGGTCATATGGGTGAGGATGCCGCGCTTGACACCGAGGCGCTCGATCCAGTCGAGCGCCTGCTGGACCGAGAAATGGGTGTGGTGTGTGACCGGCCGCAGGGCATCGACGATCCACAGCTCGAGCCCCTGCACCAGTGGCAGCGCGCTCTCCGGAATGCCGCAGATGTCGGGCGAGTAGAGCACGTTGCCGAAGCGGAAGCCGAGCGATGCCATCTCGCCGTGCTCGTGGGGGACCGGCACCGCCTCGACGAGCCCGCCCGCGCCATCGATGCGTACCGGCTCGGGAGCCACGATGTCGTGCGCCTGCAGGATCGCCGGGTAGGAGGAGCCCGGCTTCTGCCGAAAGCAGTATTCGAAGCGGGTCTCGAGCGTCTTGCGGGTTGCCGCATCGGCCCAGACGCGCACCCGCCGCTTGGTGTTGAAGAACACGCCGCGCAGGTCGTCGATGCCGTGCGTATGGTCGGCGTGGTCGTGCGTGTAGAGCACCCCGTCCAGCGCTCCGACGCTCGCCTCGAGGAGCTGATCGCGCAGGTCCGGCGGGGTGTCGACCAGGACCGTCGTACGTCCGCTCCCGCGTCTGCGCTCCACCAGCAGCGCGCAGCGCCGGCGCCGGTTCCTCGGGTTGGCCGGATCGCAATTGCCCCAGACCGGCCCCACGCGCGGCACGCCCGCCGACGACCCGGTGCCGAGCAGCGTGAAGCGCATGCTCATGCCACGGCCGCCCTGCGCTCCGCCTTGCTGTAGAGGCGGAAGAAGTTGTCGGTCGTCGCCTTCGCCAGCTCCTCCGGCGCGATGCCCTTGAGCTCGGCGAGCACCTCTGCCGTCTCGACCATGTAGGCCGGCTCGTTGCGCTTCTTGCCGCGATACTTGCCCGGTGCCAGATAGGGCGCGTCGGTCTCCACCAGCAGCCGGTCCAAGGGAACGGTCTCGGCGATCTCGCGCAGCGCATCGGACTTCTTGAAGGTAACGATGCCCGAGAATGAGACGTAGAGCCCGAGGTCGAGCGCGCGCCGGGCCAGCCCGGCCCCGCCCGTGAAACAGTGGAGAAGCGCCGGGAACGCCCCCTTGGCGGTCTCCTCCTCGAGGATCGCTGCGGTGTCGGCGTCGGCGTCGCGGGTGTGGATGACGAGGGGCAGCCCGGTAGCACGCGCGGCGGCGATATGGTTGCGGAAACCCTGCGCCTGCGCCTCGCGCGGGCTGTTGTCATAGTGGTAGTCGAGCCCCGCCTCTCCGATCGCCACCACTTTGGGATGACGCGCGAGGTCCACGATCTGCTCTACGGCGATGTCGAGCTCCTCGTGGGCGTAGTGCGGGTGGGTGCCGACCGAGCAGAGCACATTGTCGTGCGCCTCTGCGATCTCGAGCAGCGGAGCGAAACGGCGGATGCGGGTCGAGATCGAGACGAGCATACCGACGCCCGCAGCTTTCGCCCGGTCGATCACGCCGTCGAGATCGGAGGCGAAGTCGGGAAAGTCGAGATGGCAGTGGTGATCGACGAGCATGCGCTTCTCAATGTGACGCCGTCCGCGCGATTTCGTGAAGTCGTGAGACCGCGGAGCCGATCTCACGACTTGGCGACTTCACGAATTCACGCCTTCGGTGCCTTCCTCTTGGGCCTCGGCTCCGCCTTCCGCCTGGCTTCCTCCTCCGGCTCGACGTAGCGGGGGAAAGCGCCGGTGGGCGGCGGCAGGGCGGTGCCCGGCCGCAGCCGTCCTGCCTCGCCCAGGGACGCGAAGCTGCGCGCCTCGGCACCCTGGCCCAACAGCTCGAGCAGCTTGGCCGCGCCCGCGGGAGTCGCAGGCTGGGCCAGGATGGCGACCTGGCGCACCACCTCGCCCGTGACATAGAGGATCGTGCCCATGCGCGCCGGATCGGTCTTGCCCTTGGCCCAGGGTTCCTCGGCCGCGAAGTAGCGGTTGGCGTCCGCCACCACGCCCCACACGGCATCGAGATACTGCTTGAGACCCTGCCGGTCCATGGCCTCGCGCGCCTTACCGTAGAGCGCGTCGGCGGCAGCGAGGATCGCTTTGTCGGCATCGGCGAGGGCGCCGGGCTCGGGGACCTTGCCGCCGCAGTTCTTCGCGATCATGGCGAGCGAGCGCTGCGCCAGGTTGCCGAGGTCGTTGGCGAGGTCGGCGTTGATGCGGTTGGCGATGGCCTCGGGCGTGTAGTTGCCGTCCTGGCCGAACACCACCTCGCGCAGGAAGAAGTAGCGCAGCTGGTCGGCCCCGTAGACCTCGATCAGGTTGAACGGGTCCTCGACGTTGCCCACCGACTTCGACATCTTCTCTCCACGGTTCAAGACGAAGCCGTGGGAAAAGATGCGCCTGGGCAGCTCCAACCCCGCCGACATCAGGAACGCCGGCCAGTAGACCGCGTGGAAGCGCAGGATGTCCTTGCCGATCACGTGCACGTCGGCCGGCCAATAGCGCCACAGCGGGCTCGTCTCGTCGGGGAAGCCCACGCCCGTGACGTAGTTCGTCAAAGCGTCGACCCAGACGTACATGACGTGCTGGGGTGCATCGGGCACTGGGATGCCCCAGTCGAGCGTGGTGCGCGAGATCGACAGGTCCTCGAGTCCGCCCTTGACGAAGCTTATCACCTCGTTCCTGCGCTCGCGCGGCAGGATGAAATCGGGGTTGGCTTCGTAGTGGGCGAGCAGCTTCTCCTGGTACGCGGAGAGGCGGAAGAAGAAGGTCTCCTCCTCGAACCATTCCACCGGCGTGCCCTGGCCCCCGACCCGCACGCCGTCGGACCCCACCGTGGTCTCCTTCTCGGCATAGAACGCCTCGTCGCGCACGGAATACCAGCCGGCGTATTTCTTCTTGAAGATGTCGCCGTTCATCGCCGACTTCATGCGGCGCCAGATCTGCTCCGAGGAGCGGTAGTGCCGCGGCTCGGTCGTACGGATGAAGTCGTCGTTGGAGATGTCGAGTGCGGCATCCAGGTCGCGGAACCGCTGGGAGTTGCGGTCGGCCAGCGCCAGCGGGGCAAGCCCCTCCTTCTGGGCCGTCTGCTTCATCTTGAGGCCGTGCTCGTCGGTGCCGGTCAGGAAGTAGACGTCCTTCCCGTCCAGGCGCTCGAAGCGCGCGATGGCGTCGGTGGCGATCGCCTCGTAGGCGTGGCCGAGGTGCGGCTCGCCGTTGGGATAGGAAATGGCCGTGGTTATGTAGAACTTCTGTTGCCCGCTCATGGTGGCAGGTTCCGTTCGCTGGCTGATCCCGGGAAGCAAGAGGTACACCGCCTCGCTTGCGGGCGGGTGAACGCGATCAGCGCATTCGGGCGCCGGCGGGCCCGAGCGAAGCAGAACGGTGTTGGCGGGCGTCGAGGTCCATTGCTTCAGACTTCAGTTCAGGTGGCGGTCCCCTATCACGAATGCACTCCCCGCGCTACGGGTTTCTCGCCACTTTGTCGAGCTTCCGGCATCAGCCCGCCGCTGCGGTCTCACCACAGCTCACCCTCGCGCCACTCGGCGGAGAGCGGAGCGTGGAGATCGAGCGGCGGCGTCCGCGGCAGGCGCAGGATCATGACCCGCTCGGCCTCGTCAGGCGTCGGAAGCAGCCCCGTGTCCGTGCGGATAAACAGCGGCCCGTGCCACAGCTCCCAGCCGAGGCGGGCATACCAGGCGGGATCGAACGGCGAGAGTGCGGCGAGATCGAAGTCCGCGATCGCGCCGGCGATGAGCCGCATCGCTTCGCTGGCATAGCCGCGCTGCCGGCGGCCGGGGTCCGTCGCGACAGCCTCGATGAAGGCGGTGCGCAGCAACGGAGCCGAGCCCACATGCAACCAGCGCGTAACCCAGAGCGCGTGCGAGACGAGCCGGCCGGCACGGCTGCCGAGAACGTGGATGCTGCCGCGCATCGTCGGCATCAGCACGGCAAAGTCCTCCTCGTAGGCACGCGTGCAGAGCCCGACCACCTCGTCGTAGAGCCGCGGGGGCATCTCCTGCCCGGAAACAATGGACCACTCGAGATCGCCGGCAGCCCGGATGTCGTGTGCCGTCATGCGAGGCCTTGGTGGCACGATGCGAGAAATGCTACGCCGGCTGGCGGACCGAGCTTCGAGGCGGCGCATCCGCTGCCAGACCGCCCAGGCAGGCCAGCAGATGGGCGCGCAACGCGGCGAACGCCATCGAGCCCGTCATATGTCCCCGCTCGATGATCGCCTCCTCTATGCCCTTTGCAGCGTACTCGGCGCGATGGTGGGCGTAGGGCATGCACACATCGTGACGCGCCAGCAGGGGCAGGACGCGCCGCCCGTCGCTGGCCCGGAAGGCCTCGCGGACGTCGAGGCAGGCGCGCACGGCTGCGGGCTCGGTTCGCGCCGGCGGCGCCACGAAGACTTGGAACGGGGTCGACAGCATGCTGCAGGCGAGGTCGGGCCCGGCGAGCAGGGGTGCGTAGCGGTCCGCGGTGCCGTGCTCGAGGTGGTGCAGGAGAGCTACGAAGCCGCCGAGGCTGGTGCCGGCCACCACGCAGCTTCCCGCACCGTGGGCCAGGAACGCCTGCCGCAGCGCCTCGATCAGGGTGACGGAGACCGCGCACATCGCCACGAAACGGCTGAGGCTCGCCAGGCCGCGCAGGCAATCGAGGTGATGGCCGTGGAAGGGAGCCCGCACGGCCACGAGGTGGGCGTCCACCGGGATGCGGCGGGGAAGGATCCAGCCGAGATTGCGGTGGTAGGGAAACTCGCCGAGGCCGTGATGGTAGATCAGCACCGGACACGCCGCGCGCGGGCCCCGGCGCAAGCGAAACCCGGCCGTTACCTCGCCGACGAGCGTGCGTGCTGCGAGCTTGTAGCGCCCATTTCCTGCGAGCGGAGGCAGGCGCAGGTCCACCGCCGCCAGATGAGCGCGCAGCGGCGCCGAGGCATGGCCGTCCCGGAACAGCGGCGGGAGGATGCGGTGGACGACCGCAGCGTAGACACGATCGAAGCCCTCGTGGAACCAGCGCATCTCGCGCTCCTTGGCATCCGCGGGCGCTCGATCTCACTCCTCGGTTCGTTCACGACCGCCGCGATCCCGGGCGGCGGCCCGCGCCGACACCGCCGGGGGCTCGAGGCCCGGACTTGCGAGGCGCGCGATCATAGTCCGATGCTCGTTGGAAATAAGGCGGGCCGGGCCCGCCTCAGCGCGTGATGGTGGCCACGCCGGTCAGGCCATCGTTGCGGATCCAATGCACTATCCTGCCGTGCTGGCGCAGCTTGAAGCAGTAGGACCTGCCGCCGAGCCAGGTGTTCCAGCGCTGGCACATCTGATTGGCAGTGACCCACCAGCGGCCGCGGTCCCACGCGGAGCCGACGTAGGACGCCAGGTCGGGGCCCGCGGTAGCCGACATGGTGCCGTCGGCTCGGAAGCGGATCGGCAGGTGGCCGGCCGGCGTGGAGAGATGGATGGTCTTGTCGGTTAGCGCCTTCTTCAGGGCTTCGTCGTCCATCACCCCCTGGTCGAGCCCGCTGGCAACGGCCGTCCCCGCCACAGCCAGCATGACCGCGGCAAACACTGTCACATGACGCATGAAGTCCCTCCCCGTCCTTCGGCAAGTATGTCGGCCCGTGTTTTGCCCCCAATCCCCGACGCCTTGCAGCTGCCGACAGTAGGAGAGAGTCCCCCTCGTGCTGGAAAGGGTGGGCAAAGACCTTGGTTAACACGGCATTGAGCCGAAGGGCCGAAGGGCCGAGGTGCTGCCGGCGTTCAGGAGCGCGCCGCCGCCTCGAGGCGGGCGAGGGTGCGCAGGATCAGGGCCTTGCGGTCGAGGTTCAACTCCTCGGCGTCGGCTTTGTCGGCAACGATCGCCTGCCACAGCTCGGCCCAGGCGGGAAGCCGCCCCTCCGGGATCAGGCGGCCCGCCACGGTCTGCTCCGCCTCCGTCCCGCCCTCTGCCCGGCCCGCGCCCGATGCCCGCAGGCGCACGAGGCGGGCCAGCGCGTCGAGCAGGAGGCCGAAGAAGGTCTCGAACCGCTGCTCCTGGGCGTCGGTGGCGAGCTGGTCCGCCAGCCCATGCGCGGCGGGCCAGTCGACCTCGGGCAGGCGGGCGAGGAGCTGCGCTGTGCGCCGCCACAGGTCGACGCCGCCGTCGGCGAGCTGCAGCAGGGTGCGCACGCTGCCCTGGGCGAGCCGCTCCAGCTGCGGCCACTCCTCGCCCTTCGGCGGCTCGACGCCGGCGGCGCGCATTGCGGCGTCGGCGGCCTGGCGCAGGTCCTGGGGCCCGAGCGGCTGCAGGTCGAGGCGGCGGCAGCGCGAACGGATGGTGGGAAGCAGGCGGCTCGGCTGCGCGGAGACGATGAGGAACAGGGCACGCGGCGGGGGTTCCTCCAGCGACTTCAGGAGGGCGTTGGCGGCGTTGAGGTTGAGATCGTCGGCACTGTCGACGATGACGACGCGCCACCCGCCGCCTTCCGCGGTGAGGCCGAGGAACGAGCGCAGCCGGCGCACCTCGTCCACCGGGATGCCGGTGGCGAAGCGCTTGGTTCTGAGGTCCCAGGGCCGGCGCAGCACCAGGAGGCCCGGATGGGCCTGCGCCGCAATCTGCCGCGCGGCAGAGGCTCCGGCAGGGACCGCCAGCGATTGCCCCGCCGGGTCGCGCTCGCCTGGTTGGGCCAGCACATGCCGGGCCAGGCGGTAGGCGAGCGTCGCCTTGCCGATGCCGGCGCGACCGGCGAGCAGCCAGGCGTGGTGCATGCGGCCGCTCGCGAACGCTTGCGCCAGCGCCCGCTCCGCCGCCGCGTGTCCCAGGAGATCGCGGGTCTCGCGCGGATGCGGAAAATCGCCGAGGCGTTCGGCCTCGGGCGGCGCCTCGGTCGTCTCGCCGGCCGGTGCACGCGCCATCACGCGTTCCCCGGCGGCAGCATGCGGTGTTGCACGTGCGCCCACACCGCGGCAGCGACCGCCTCCGTCGTCGCGCTGCCGTCGATCACCTTGCAGCGGCGCGACTCGGCCTTGGCGATGCCGAGATAGCCCTCGCGCAGGCGCTCGTGGTAGGCGACGTCACGGCGCTCGTAGGCGTCGGCGTCCTCGCCGGAGATCGCCCGCGCCAGGCGGCGCGTGGTGGCGCGCTGCAGGCCCGCCTCGGCGGGAATGTCGAGGATGAAGGTCAAGTCCGGGTAGGTGAGCTTGACCACGATGAGCTCCAGCGCCTTGAAGATCTCGAGCGGCAGGCCGCCGGCCTCCACCTGGTAGACGCGCGTCGAATCGGAGAACCGGTCGCAGATCACCCAGCGTCCGGTTACCAGCGCCGGGCGGATCACTTTCTCCACGTGGTCGGCGCGGGCAGCGTAGAAGAGGAGGGCCTCCGACAGCGCCGAATGCGGGGCAGTCTCCGGGTCCAGGATCACGGTCCGCACCTGCTCGGCGAAGGGCGACCCGCCGGGCTCGCGCGTCAGGATCGGATCGATGCCCCTGGTGCGCAGCTTATCCGCCAGCAGCTGCGCCTGCGTCGACTTGCCGGAGCCCTCGCCGCCCTCGAAGGTGATGAACCGACCCGATGGCATGACACGCCCGTGCAAATTCCCTCTCCACGCAAACGGCGAGAGGGAGTCTCAAGGTATCCAGCGGGTAGCCAAATAGAGGAGCGAGTCAAGCCCTCGCCACATGAAACCCGCCGGGCCCACGTCCTCGGCTGCGTAAAGCGGCACGTCGCTGGTGGCGTCGGTGCTGGTGGTTACGCGCAGGACGGCGACCTGCTGGCCCTTCTTGAGCGGCGGCTTCAGGGGCCCCGTGTAGTGGATGCGGGCTGTGACCTTCGGATTGGCCGGCACGCGCGGCAGCACCACGCTGACGCCGCCGTTGCCCCCGACCAGAGGCATGTACATGCGCTGTCCGCCCCAGATGCGCGCATGGCCGACGATCTCGCCCGCCTCGAACAGCTTGGCCTCGGAGTAGTTCTTGAACCCCCATTCCAGGAGGCGCTTGCCGTCGTCCCTGCGATCCGCCTGGGACTCCGCGCCGCTGATGGCGATGACGAGGCGGCGGTTGTCCTGCTTGGCAGAAGCGACGAGGCTGTAGCCCGACGCCTCCAGGTAGCCGGTCTTGAGGCCGTCCACCCCGGGCACCACGCCCAGGAGCGGGTTGCGGTTGACGAACTTGTGGCGACGGTACTGGAACTCGCGCTGCGCGAACATCTGGTAGTACTCGGGGAACTCCTTGATGATGTGGCGCGCCAGCATGGCGGTCTCGCGCATGGTCATCAGGTGCTCGGGGTGGTGGAGCCCGGTGGCGTTCTTGAACACCGACTTTTTGAGACCGAGGCGGCGCGCCTCCTGGGTCATCCATTCGGCGAACACCGCCTCGCTGCCCTTCATGTTCTCCGCGATGCAGATGGCGGCGTCGTTGCCGGACTGCACGATGATGCCCTTGATGAGCTCGTCCACGGTGGCGGTCTTGCCGAGCGGCACGAACATCGAGGAGGTGCGCGACGGCGCGCCGCCGGTGCGCCAGGCGTTGAGGCTCATCAGGAACTCGGCATCGAGCTTGAGCTCGCCGGACCTCAGCGCCATGAACACCATGAGCAGCAGCATGATCTTGCTCATGCTGGCCGGCGCCACCAGCTCGTCGGCGCTGCGCTGGTAGAGGACGGCGCCGGTGTCGGCGTCGATCAGGATCGCGCGCGTCGACTTGAGCACCGGCTCGCCGCCCCGCTCCTGCTGCGCCGCGGCCCGGGGCACGGATGCGGCGGTCTGTCCGAGGGCGACGGCAAGGGCGAGCATGCAGCGCGCGGCCAGCCGCGCTGCCCACCGACCGGAAACGGTGCGCATCTGGGGGGCTCTCCGATCGAAGCAGGTTTGGCGCGCACTATCTGTTCCCCAGCGCCTGCAAGTCAACGCCGCAGGGGGCGTCCCGGCGCTGCCACGAGAGTTCCCTGCAACCAGACTTAATGAGGTCGCACGCCGGCCGCACCCTCCCTGCCCTCACCGGCGTGCCTCTCCCCGCCGCCCTCGGGGCTCGTGGCGACCGCTCGCGGAGGCCGGGGCGCCGGGGAGAGGGAGAGACGGGGAGACCGGGCGGCTTGCGGCAGGCCCACCATTTGCTAGACATTCGCCGCGGGACAGGTGGCAGAGTGGCTGAATGCATCCGCCTTGAAAGCGGACGAGGGCGCAAGTCCTCCGGGGGTTCGAATCCCTCCCTGTCCGCCACCGGGCCGCCGCTGCGACCATAGCGAGAGACTTGCCGTCGAGTGAGGTGCTTTCAAGTCTCGAACGGGAATCGGCGCGTCACGGCGCCCGGTTTCCGTCGGCGCTCTTCCGCGACGGCGGCGTGCCGAGCCACCGGTCGAGATCGGCCAGGGCGCGGGCGGAGAGGGCCCGCTTCCTGGCCGCGCCACGCTCCTTGCCCTTGATGCGGCGGCCCTCGGCGTCGTGCGAGGGCGGCTCGAGCGGCGGGAACAGGCCGAAGTTGACGTTCATGGGCTGGAACGAGCGCGGCCCCTCGCCCTCGGCCGCGAGGTGGCCCCCTGTGATGTGGCCCAGCAGCGCGCCGAATGCCGTGGTCGGCGGTGGCGGCACCCAGTCGTGCCCGAGGCGCTCGGCGGCGGCGGCGCGGCCGGCCAGGAGGCCGACGGCGGCGCTCTCCACGTAGCCCTCGCAACCCGTGATCTGCCCGGCAAAGCGCAGGCGCGGCTCGGCCTTCAGCCGCAGCTCGCCGTCGAGCAGCTTCGGCGAGTTGAGGAAGGTGTTGCGGTGCAGTCCGCCGAGCCGCGCGAACTCGGCGTTGGCCAGGCCGGGGATCATGCGGAAGATGCGCACCTGCTCGCCGTGCTTGAGCTTCGTCTGGAAGCCCACCATGTTCCACAGCGTGCCCAGCGCATTGTCCTGGCGCAGCTGCACCACGGCCCAGGGGCGCTCGCCGGGCCGGTGCGGGTTCGTGAGCCCCACGGGCTTCATGGGGCCGAAGCGCAGCGTGTCGCGCCCGCGCTCGGCCATCACCTCGATGGGCAGGCAACCGTCGAAGTAGGGCGTCGAGGCCTCCCACTCCTTGAACGTGGTCTTCTCTGCCGCCAGCAGGGCGTCGAGGAAGGCCTCGTACTCGGCACGGCTCATCGGGCAGTTGACATAGTCGGCGCCGCTGCCCGCGGGCCCCGGCTTGTCGTAGCGCGACTGGCGCCAGGTAAGGCCGGCATCGATGGACTCCAGATGCACGATCGGCGCGATGGCATCGAAGAAGGCGAGCTCGCCCTCGCCCGTGAGCCTCTGGATGGCGGCGGAGAGTGCCGGCGAGGTGAGCGGCCCGGTGGCGACGATCACGCTCTGCCACTCCGGCGGCGGCAGGCCCGCAACCTCCTCCCGCTCGATGGCGATCAGCGGATGCGTCTCGAGTTGCCGCGTCACATCGGCCGAGAAGCCGTCCCGATCCACCGCCAGCGCGCCGCCGGCGGGCAGCTTGTGTCGATCGGCGGCAGCCATGATGAGCGACCCGGCGCGCCGCATCTCCTCGTGCAGCAGGCCCACCGCATTGCTCTCGGCATCGTCGGAGCGGAAGCTGTTGGAGCAGACGAGCTCGGCGAGCCCACCGGTCTGGTGCGCCTCGGTCCGGCGCCCGGGCCGCATCTCGTGCAGGACCACGCGCAGGCCGGCGCCGGCGATCTGCCACGCCCCTTCGGACCCGGCCAGCCCGCCGCCGACGATGTGGATAGGCGTATGGGGCATGAGCAGCCTCTACGCTCGGAAGGGGCAAATTGCAAACGCTCGGTGGGTGCTCCTCGACGCCCCGCTGTAGGCTACAACACCGCGTCGACGCCCTTGCGCTCGATGATGCGCAGCAGGCGTCCAGCCGGGCCGCGGGGCCTGAGCTGGCCGCGTTCCCACTTGCTGAGCGTGCCGGTGGACACGTCGAGGAGGCGGGCGAACACCGCCTGGCTCATGCGGGCACCTTCACGGATAGCGACGATCTCGCGCGGGCTCGGAGGGCCGGCGCTGTCGATCTTGTCGAGCGTCACGTCGCGCAGCGTGATCTTGACGTACTCGTCGTCGCCGAGGGCGCCCAGCCGGTGCAGGGCCTCACCCATTTCCCTCAGCTCCTGCGCCAAGCGGTTAGGCTTCTCGGGGCCCTTCGTCTTCAGTCGCTTCGTCACAGTGTACCTCGCGTAGATCACCTTCTGTTATCGCGCGCGCAATCGCCTTGTCGTCGAGCGCGAGCCAGGCTTGCGCATAAAGCTTGAGCTCGGCGAGTCGGTCCGGTCGGATATTGGCGCGCTCGCTCTTTGCAAATCCGTAGAGGAACACAGCCCGTTTACCTCTCCGAAAGGCGACCAGTGCTCGATAGCCGCCGCTCTTGCCTCGGCCCTCGCGTGCTATGCGCTGCTTGACGATATCCCTTGCCGAGATCTGCATCGATGAGACCTTTCTGGGCATTGCCGAGGGCGGCACAGAGCATCGCGTCGGTGATCTTCTCGCGCCGCTGGAAACGGCCGAAGGCTTTCACGACGAAGACACGCACGGCGCGTTCCCCCGGCTCCAAATATAGTCGAGACGACCATAGATTTGCAAGAAAGCACGAGAGGGCGGCTCAGGGTGGTTGCTACTACTACGGGCGTTTTCCGCGACCACGTAGGCACGACGGCCACCCTGGTGTATGAGTCGGGCGAGGCGCTCCTGAGCCGGGAGCTCAGCAAGGAGGATCGGCACATGTCGGCGGCGGGCACTTGGAACCTGGTGATGCAGACCCCGATCGGCGAGCGCAAGGTGACGCTTACCCTGCAAAGCGCGGGCGGCACGCTCACCGGCAAGATGAGTGCGGAGGGCAACTCCACCGACATCTACGAGGGCAAGGACTCCGGCAACGGCGCCACCTGGAAGGTCAACGTCCAGAACCCCATGCCGCTGACGCTGGAGTTCTCCGGCACGGTCGCGGGCGACCAGATATCGGGGACGGTGAGCGCCGCGGTGGGCAGCTGGCCGTTCAGCGGCAGCCGGAGCGCGTGAGGGCGCGACGGCGAGCGTGACATGCGTGCATGAGGACTGGCAGTGAACTTGCAGCTTGCGCCGTCCAGCGTCGGGCCTGATGCCCGGCCCGCTGGAGCCGGTCCCATGCAGATTCGCGCGGGCTTCGAGATCACCTACGAGTGCCCGCAGCCTACTCCGATGGTGCTGATGCTCAGCCTCCATCCCACGAGGGTGCCGGACCTGGTCGTGCCGGCAGCCGCAGCGCTGAAGTTCGACCCGCCGCTCGAGGCCCGCGACTACCGCGACATCCACGGCAACACCTGCACCCGCGTGCTGGCACCCGCCGGCCGCATCACGGTCGCCAGCGACTTCATCGTCAACGACAGCGGCGTTCCCGACATCGTGGAGGCCGATGCCGGGCAGCTGCCGGTCCAGGAGCTGTCCGACGACGTGCTGGTGTATCTGCTGGGCAGCCGGTACTGCGATACGGACCACCTCTCCAGCCTCGCCTGGTCGCTGTTCGGCGCCGGGCCCTCGGGGTGGGCGCGCGTGCAGGCGATCTGCGACTACGTCAATCGGCACCTGGCCTTCGGCTACCAGCACGCCTCCCCCACCCGCACGGCCTGGGACGGCTTTCGCGAGCAGCGCGGGGTGTGCCGGGATTTCGCCCACCTGGCGATCACGCTCTGCCGCTGCATGAACATCCCCGCGCGCTACTGCACCGGCTATCTGGGCGACATCGGCGTTCCCGTGGCCCCGGAGCCGATGGATTTCAGCGCCTGGTTCGAGGCCTATCTCGACGGACGCTGGTACACCTTCGACGCCCGCCACAATGTGCCGCGCATCGGCCGCATCCTGATGGCACGCGGGCGCGATGCCACCGATGTGGCCCTGTCGACGAGCTTCGGCCAGACCCGGCTCGCCGCCTTCAACGTCATCACCGACGAGGTGGTGGCGGCGTGAGCGCCGCCGGACCTGCGGCGTCAGCCGAAAGCGCCCCGAGTCGACTGTGCGCGATCGCCGACCCGCTCGCGCGCGCATGGCATTCGGCCGGCGAATCGCACAAAGATGGGCTGTGGAGATCAACGGAGGTCCACCATGGCCAAGAACAAGGAGCCCGGCGACGCCAAGCGCGCCGGCGCCGTCAAGTCCCGATCCCAGATCAAGAACCCGATCACCGGCACGTGGACCAAGCGGGACGACAAGTCCGGCAAGTTCATGGACGTGAAGGCCAACGCGAAGCCCTTCAAGGGCGTGCGCAGGACCCAGGGCCGCTGAAGGTGTCAGACCCTCCGGGTCTGACACCATGGCACCAACGCAGGGTGGAGAAATGGTGTCAGACCCTCCGGGTCTGACACCTCTTCGGTTTTACTTCGCGGCGGCGGCTTTCAGCTTGTCCAGACTGAACACGAAGTCCTGGTTCGGGACCTTCTGCAGGTGGCAGGTGAAGCAGGGCTTCAGGTCGGCCTTGTCGTTGACGCTGCCGTCGGCCTTGAATGCCCGGTACTCCCACTCGCCGTTGCGCATGTCCGGGCCATATTCCGCACCCCAGCCCGCGCGCTTCTCCATGACGGCGATGCCGGCGATCTCGTCGGTCTTGATGAAGCGGCCGTTGGCATCCTTCTCGGGATTGCCGTCGGCGCTGAGCTTGGCCTTGTAGTTCACCATGGTGATCACGGTGCCGCTGGGCAGCGGCCTGCCGGCCTTGATCTCGTCGAAGGCGAACCGGGTGATGAACAGCTCGCGATACTGCTTGTTGTCGGGCCGGTCGACGGAGGTGTAGAGCACGCCCTTGGCGTAGTTGACCGGGAACTTCACGTTGTCGGGACCCGCCCGGACGCCGACCGCGGTGACGAGCGCAACCAGCAGGGTTGCACAGAGAGTGGCGAGTTTGTTCATTGACGATCTCCCTCGTGGGGCACAAACCTTTTCCCTGCGCCACTACGGAGGCCAGGAGAAGGTGGATTGCTCGTCTGACACCCGTGCTCTGATGAAATTTTCGTGAAGCCGACGACGGCCGCGAGCGTGCGAGGAGCGAGCACAACGGGAGCGTGCATGAACGACGCAAGCCATGTCGAACGCTGATGACGAACACTGCGGCTGACAGCGCCAGCCTCCTACGGCGGCATGCTCCGCACGACCACGCCCGCGTGACCTATGTCGAGCTGTTCTTCGATCTGGTGTTCGTGTTCGCCGTTACCCAGCTCTCGCACGCCCTGCTCGCGCATCTCACGGCCCTGGGCCTCCTGCAGGCCATGCTGCTGATGATGGCGGTGTGGTGGGTGTGGATCTTCACCTCCTGGGTCACCAACTGGCTCGACCCGGACCGCACGCCCGTCCGGCTCATGCTGTTTGCCCTGATGCTGGCCGGGCTGCTGCTCTCCACGTCCATCCCCCAGGCGTTCGGGAGCCGCGGGCTCGCCTTCGCCGGGGCCTATGTGTTCATGCAGGTCGGGCGCTGCCTGTTCGTGCTGTGGGCGCTCAGGGCCGACAGTCCCGGCAACTATCGCAACTTCCTGCGCATCACGGCGTGGCTGGCCCTCTCCGGCGTATTCTGGATCGCCGGCGGCCTGGCCGGGGACGAATGGCGCCTGGGCCTGTGGCTGACGGCGCTCGCCATCGAGTACGTCTCGCCCTCCGCCGGCTTCTGGACACCGGGCCTGGGCCGCTCCACGACCACCGATTGGCAGATCTCGGGGGCGCACATGGCGGAGCGCTGCGCGCTCTTCATCATCATCGCGCTCGGCGAGTCGGTTCTGGTCACCGGGGCAAAGTTCGCCGGACTGCCCTGGACCGCCACTACGGTGGCCGCATTCCTCGTCGCCTTCCTGGGCAGCGTCGCGATGTGGTGGATCTACTTCAACATCGGCGCCGAGCGGGCCAGCCGCAACATCGCCGCCTCGGGCGACCCCGGCCGCGTGGCGCGCTTCTCCTATACCTACCTGCATCTGCCGCTGGTCGCCGGCATCATCCTCGCCGCGGTCGGAGACGAGCTGGTGCTCGCCCACCCCACGGGCCATACCGACGCCAGGACCTCGGCAGTTCTGCTCGGCGCGCCCGCCGTCTACCTCCTCGGCAACCTGATGTTCAAGCGGGCGACCGCCGACAGCCCGGCGGTCTCGCACATGATCGGGCTCGCCCTGCTTGCGGCGTTGATCCCCGCCTCGCCCGCCCTGGAGCCGCTGGCATTCAGCGCCGCGACCACGGCGGTGCTCGTCCTCGTCGCCGCCTGGGAGACCGTGGCGTTCCGACGCTGAGGCGCGGGGCAACGCAGCGAAAGCCGGCACCGGGCAGAGAGCACTTCCCGAAGGGTCCGCGACGCATTGCTTGTGCAGGCCCGGAGTCTTGTGTGCCATGGCTGCCGAAGGGCACACTTGGGCGGCGCGCTTTGCGCGCTGAGCACGGGAGAGCATCGAATGGCGGCCGAGGGCGGCAAAGAGCTGATCCAGGTGGTGGCACTGCTCGGGGCGGGCGTGGTGGCCGTGCCGCTCTTCAGGCGCCTGGGGCTCGGCTCGGTGCTGGGCTATCTCGCCGCCGGCCTGGTGCTGAGCCGGCCCGAGCTGGGCCTGTTCCGCGACTCTCACACCATCCTGCAGATCGCCGAGCTCGGCGTCGTCATGCTGATGTTCGTGATCGGCCTGAAGATGCAGCCCTCGCGGCTGTGGGCCCTGCGCCGCCAGATCTTCGGGCTCGGCGTGGTGCAGGTGGCGGCCTGCGGCGCGCTGCTCACGGCGGTCGCCATTGCGGCGGGCTTCCGCCCGCTCGTCGCCTTCGTTGCCGCCATGGGCTTCGTGCTGTCGTCGACGGCAGTCATCGTCCAGATGCTCGACGAGCGCGGCAACCTCGCCACGCCGCACGGGCAGAAGATGGTGTCGATCCTCCTGCTCGAGGACCTGATCATCGTCCCGCTGCTCGCCTTCGTCGCGTTCTGGGCGCCCGCGACCGGCAACGAGGCGCCCTGGACCAGCATCGGCATCGGCGCCGCGTCCCTCGCGTGCCTCGTCGCGGCCGGACTATGGCTGCTCAATCCGCTGTTCAGGGTGCTCGCGGCCTCGCGGGCGCGCGAGGTCATGACCGCCGCGGCCCTGCTGGTCGTGCTGGGAGCGGCGCTGCTCATGAAGCTCGGCGGCCTGACGATGGCCATGGGGGCGTTCCTCGCCGGCGTGCTGCTCGCCGAGTCGTCCTTCCGGCATCAGCTGGAGGCCGATATCGAGCCGTTCCGCGGCATCCTGCTCGGGCTGTTCTTTCTGGGCGTCGGCATGTCGCTCGACCTCTCGATCATTGCCCGGGAATGGCCGATCATCCTCGCCGGCGTGGCGGCCTTCATGATCGTCAAGGGGCTCGGCATCTACGTCGTCGCGCGCCTGTTCAAGGCGACGCACGCCGAGGGGCTCTACCGGGCGGCGCTGTTCGCGCAGGGCGGCGAGTTCGCCTTCGTGCTCTACTCCGCCGCCGCCACGGCCGGCATAGCGACCGCCGGCGACAACGCCACGTTCACGGCCATCGTCATCCTCTCCATGGCGCTCACGCCGCTGACCGTGCTCGGCCTGCGCCGGGCCCTGCCGGGGCCCCAGCCGGACTCGCTCGACGGCGTGGAAAAGGCCGACGGTCTGCAGGGCAGCGCGCTCCTGATCGGCTTCGGCCGCTTCGGCCAGGTCGTGTGCCATTCCCTGCTCGCGCGCGGCATCGACGTGACCATCATCGACAACGACCCCGAGGCGATCCGTAACGCCGCGACGTTCGGCTTCAAGGTCTACTACGGCGACGGCACGCGCCTCGACGTGCTGCACGCCTCGGGCGCCGGCAGCGCCAAGGCCATCATCGCGTGCACCGACGGGCGCGATACCTCGACCCGCATCGCCAGGCTGGTGCAGGCGGAGTTCCCGATCGCGGAGCTGCTGGTGCGCTCCTACGACCGCGAGCATGCGCTGGCCCTGGTGCAGGCGGGCGTTGTGAACCAGGTGCGCGAGACCTTCGACTCGGCAATGCGCATGGGCGAGGCCGCGCTGGCGGCGCTGGGCGTGCCGCCCGAGGAGATCGCGGAGGTGGTCGAGGACGTGCGGCGGCGCGATGTGGAGCGCTTCAAGCTGGAGCTGATCGGCGGCGAGATGGCGGGCGTCGATCTGCTGCGCGGCAATATGCCGAGAAAGAAGCAGACGCCGCTGACGCCGCCCAGGCGCCCGGCGCGCCCGCTCAGCGACGAGACAGCCGCCGTGGCGGCCCGGCCCGAGCCGCCGCAGGCACAGGAACCGGCGGCGGCGGCCGCGCGCGAGCCGCAGCGCTGAGCGATGTTGGCCTCGGATGTTGGCCTCATTGGCCCTTTGGTGCAATATGCCCCGTGTCCGCGCGCCAGGCCGTGCCGGCCGAAATCGCGCCGGCAACGACGCGGCGACCGAAAGGGAACGAGCCATGGCCAGCGATCCGGAGCATCCGACCGCAACGCCCGCGCAGCGGGCGGCAGCAGTGGAAATTGTGCTGCGACGCAAGGGCGAGATGCCCGAGACCTTCGTGGCGGATTTCACCGATCACGCCGAGGAGGCGTGGATCACCGGCAACGGCGCGCGCATGGTGGCGCGTGCCTGGGTCGACCCCGCATTCCGCGCGCGGATGCTCGCCGACGGCAGAGCGGCGGCGAAAGAGATGGGCTTCGAGTTCCCGGAGCACCACAGGCACCTGGTCGTGCTCGAGAACACCCCGGACATCCACAACGTGATCGTCTGCACCCTGTGCTCGTGCACTGCCTACACCATCATCGGCGCGGCGCCGGACTGGTACAAGGATATCGATTACCGGGCCCGCGTCGTCCGGGAGTCGCGCACCGTGCTGCGGGAAATGGGCCTGGACCTGCCGTCGACCACGGAGATCCGCGTGTGGGACACCACCGCCGATCACCGCTACATGGTGCTGCCGATGCAGCCGCCTGCGACCGTCGGATGGCCCGAGGACAAGCTGGCGGGCATCGTCACGCAGGATGCCATGATCGGCGCCGCGCGGCTCGAAGTGAAGGAGTAGGCCCGTGGACGGCATTCACGACCTGGGCGGCAAGCAGGGCTTCGGCCGGGTGAACTATCCATCGCCGCCGCACGACGAGACGTGGGAGCCGCTGGTTCGGGCGCTGTCGGCCTTCGCACTGAGGAAGCACATCTACAACATGGACGAGTTCCGCCATGCCATCGAGCGCATGGCGCCCCGCCACTACCTCACGGCGCCGTACTACGAGCGTCATCTGACGGCGGTGGCGAGCCTCCTCGTGGAGAAGGACGTGGTAACGCGCGAGGAGCTGGAGGCGCTCGTTCCGGGAGCATTCCCGCTTGCCGGGCCCATTGGACCCGGGCGGCTTCCCTCGCCGCCGGAGCCCTTTGCCATCGGCGATAAGGTGCGTGTGAAGAACGAGTTCGTCCCGGGTCACGTGCGCATGCCCGGCTATATCCGCGGCAAGACCGGGGTCGTCGTCGGCGTTTCGCCCCTGTATCCGTTCCCCGACGCTGCCGGGCACGGCATGCAGGCCCCGATGGAGCCGACCTACGACGTGCGGTTCCGGTCCCGCGATCTGTGGCCGGACAGCTGCGACGACGCCCTCAATCACGTCGGGGTGTTCCAGAGCTATCTGGAGAAGGCGGAAGCGTAGCGGCGGCTCCCGGCGGACACCCGATCTGCCCCAGTGTTCCGACTCATTCAATCGATACCCGCGGCTGACTGCAACCGGGGAAGGCGGCCGGGATGGCGCTCGGCTCCCGACCTGTGCGGGCTGGGAGCGTGCAAACGCAACTGTGGAGAATGACAGAACAATAGCAAACCAGCGTCACCATGTCGAGATGATCGGCAGTCGGATGGTTAATCGAGGGTTAGTGCCGATCGACCGGCCGCCCGCCACCCGCGAGGCTACGGCATTCACACATCCTGCATTGGGAAGGCATGGATTTGATGGGCCGCCCCCGGCGCCGCATCCTCGACCTGTCATCGCGGCACTTGCCTGCACCGGCGAAGGCCGGTGTTGCCGCGATCCAGCGCCAGGCAGGCTCCAAAGCATGGGGTTGGCTGGATTGCGGGGACAAGCCCCGCAATGACATGGTTGGCCGCGTCTTGGGCATCCTGGCCGACTTGTGTGGATGCCTTAGCCCCGCGAGGGCAAGCTCACCTCCCCCTTGGGCATCTTATGAATGGGTCGGAACACTCTAGCGGCGGATCACGGCAGACGCCCGATCCGCCCGAGGGCGTGCATTCAGTACGAGCCGGTGCGCCCCGCTTACCGCTCGCTTTACGCCGCAGCTCGGCCGCCACCGTCAACTCAGCGTGAATCACACTCGCATGATGGGTGCTCGCCCATCTTCCTCTCAGCCGCGCGCGAAGGCCGCGCGGGTGCGGAAGGAGGAAGCGGCGGATGACCGACCATCCGAGGTTCGAGCCAGTCAGGGGGCCAGTCAGCGGGCCAGTCAGGGGCCTGCCCGGGACTGCGCATCACTATTGCGGCGGGCGCGCCGCAGGCCCGGGCCATGTACGAGCAGCCGTTGGCCCTGTCCGACGCCGAGTTGAGCCGGCGCGGGCTCTTGCGCGCGACTCCGGCGCCCGATGTGCGCGCTGCGCGTGACCGCGGGTCTGCGCCTCGAGTCGGACCGATTCATTCAAAACTCGATTGGAGAAGTGCGATGGTCGTGGAAGAGATCGCATTGGGGGTCACGGCCGGGCGCATGGCCGCAACGCTGGATGCTCTGAAGCTCGGTGTGGTGCTCGCCAACGCGGACGGCCGCATCCTGTATGCCAACCGGGCAGCGCAGGAGATGATGCGCGACGGCGGCCCGCTGCGCGACCGCGGCGGGGTACTGCGGGCCAACAACGGAGAAGCATCCGCTGAAATCAGGGCGGCGATCAGGCATGCGGGGTGCGGCGGCGCCAATGGCGCGACCTGTCTCGCCGTGCGCCTGACGGAGCTGGACCACGCACCCGTTGTCGCCCACGTGCTGCCGCTGGCCGGCGGCGAGGTGCGCACCTGCCTCGAGTCTTACGCGGTTGCAGCCGTGTTCATCAATCCGAAGGTCGACCATGCGGCGAGCGCCAGGGCCGTCGCCACCACCTTCGGGCTGACGCCGGCCGAGACGCGGGTGCTCACCCGCATCCTGACAGGAAGCACGGTGGCCGAGGCCGCCACCGATCTCGGCGTGGCTCCGACCACGGCCCGCACCCATCTCGACAGCATCTTCGCCAAGACGGGTGTGCTGCGCCAAACCGAGCTCATCGGCCTTGCCGTACAAGTCACGCCGGCCATAACCCGCTGATGCGCCGGAGTGCGGCCGGGCGGCCGTACTCTGTGCCTTCTAAAGCAAGAGTCCGTTCCGCGGGAGGGGCAGCGCCGGGGGGGGCCGGCACCTACCGTTTCGACGTCCAGCTCTCCGAGAACGCCAGCGCGCTCGTGGAGAACGGGCGCTTCTCGCGCTCGCGCTTCCAGGATTTCCCTGCCGCCTGTTTGCCGTTGAGGGTCAGCTGTGTGCCGAGCGCCGGCACCAGCACCGTGCACACGCCGTAGGGGCGCTCGGGCACGTTGAAGGGCTGGGTGTGGATCAGCAGCGGATCACCCAGATCGAACCAGGTCAGCGCGACTTCCTCGCCGCGTGCCAGCGCCTTCTCGGTCCAGAACGAGCGGTAGTCGCCGGTCTTGCTGAACTCGGCGTCGGTGACGGGGATCGACTTGTCCTCGAGCTCGCCGTTGAGCATGCCCTGCACGGTATCCTGCAGCCAGCGCGCCATGGCGATATTGTCGGTCCAGATGCGCCAGCGGTTGTCGGTCAGCTCGCTCTTCAGGTAGAGCACGTGCCCCCGCCCGCCTGGCGAGAAAATGACACGCCAGAAACTGGCGTTGGTCGTGTAGGTGTCGGTGTCGGTGGCGGCGAGCCGGATGAACGGGTTCTCGCCCGTCAGGATCACGAGATTTGGATCGGCGGTAGACACTGGTTTCAACCTGCCTTGGATTTTCCATTGAAGCGAACGGCTAGGACCGGGTGGAGTATGCCCGCTACACGAGCTCGGGTGGATTTCTACTGCCCGGGCAAGGTGACGAAAATCCGACGTGAATGATCACTGAGTGCGCTTGCCGCAGCTCGCTCGCGGTCGGATGAGTGCTGCGCCGAGTACTTCTGAGGCAAGGTGCGCCGCAAAGGGCGACCGTGGACCGGGGACGGTTTCGGGTCAAACCTTCCCGGTCCGTGCGCCTGGCGAGGATGTCCGGCGTACCTCAGTTAGCCGCCGGAATCGCTGCAGCGCAGCAAGCGGGCGGTAAGTGCCAGGAGCCGACATGCACGGAGTGTCGCGCGAACTGCCCAAGACACCCTCAGGATTGCATGCTTGCGCACTGAGGGTTTGTCCCCATTGATGACGGTCCCGCAAAACTGCTGATCTTCCTCGGCGAAGCGCTGCGCACGACGCGCGTCCCAAACAACGGCTGGGTTGGGGATCATCGTCATGAAAGCTATCCATCGTAAGTTCTCTATGCCGGCGGCAATCCTGGTCGCGATGGTTCTCGTTGGCGGGAATGACGCCGCCGCTCAGACCGCGGTCCCAATTCCACCATCGATCACCACGCCGGACAAAGTTGAGTCACGACTCGGTACGCTCGATTTCAAGGACGGCGCGCCGAGCAAGGCCACGCTGGAAAAAGCCTACGATCAGATCGACTTCACGCACGCCTACAACGCGTTCGTCAACACGATGCAGGGTGTCAGCCTCGTCGCCGCACGCAGAGGCTTTCTCGAAGCCGGCGTCAAAGACAACGAAATCCTCATCTTCTCTGAGCTGATGGATGCCAAGTCGCTGTTCCTCACCGCCAATGCCGACACCGTGTACTTCCTGGGTTTTATCGATGTCTCCAAAGGCCCCATGGTGTTCGAGGTGCCGCCCAAGGTGCTGGGCACGCTGGACGACATCTGGTTCCGCTGGGTCACGGACTTCGGCCTGCCGGGCCCGGATCGCGGCACGGGTGGCAAGTATCTCATCCTCCCACCCGGCTATGACGGTCCTGTGCCGGAGGGCGGCTACTTCATCGCCCGTTCACGGACCACCCGGGTGCTGATCTTGGGCCGCGCGTTCCTTGAGAACAAGAACGATCCGAAGCCCGCGGCCGAGTCGATCCGCAAGTTCACCAAGATCTACCCCTACGAGGCTGGCGGCGTCGGCACACCCATCGCCGAGTTCCTTTCCGGCAAGGCCAGACTCGGCAAGATCACCGACCCTCCGGCCACCGTGTTCCACAACGTCAGCGGCAAGGCGTTCAACACCGTTCCGCCCAACGACTGGACCTTTTACGAGATGCTCAACGAGATCGTGCAGCAGGAGCCGGCCACGTCGTTGAACGCCGAACAGATGGGATCGGTCGCTGCCATCGGCATTGTCAAGGGCAAGCCGTTTGCGCCCGACGCGCGGATGAAGAAGATCATGACCGAAGCGCTGGCGGTCGCCAATGCTACGTCGCGCAGCGTATTCATGAATCCCCGCGATCCGTCGTGGTACTACTATCCCAACTCGGCATGGTGGAACTACCTGTTTGTCACCGGCTACGAGTGCGAGACGCCCATCCCCACGATCGAGGGGCCGGTCCGCGGAGGAGAGCGCATTCCGGAAGCGGCCAAGCCCTTCCCGCCCACCGGATACCGCACGCTTGATGCGCGCACGAACTTCTTCTACGGCGTCACCGGCATCACGCCGGCCATGGCCATGCGCATGACCGGCATCGGCTCGCAATATCTCCTCGCCACGCTTGATTCCAACAAGCAATATTTCGACGGCGGCAAGACCTATAGGGTGACGCTGCCCAAGGGGATTCCGGAGGACAACTTCTGGTCGTTGACGCTCTACGACAACCAGACACGCTCGATGCTCGACACCCCCCAACGCTATCCGCGCGCGGGCAGCCAGAGCTATCCGTCACCCGCCGCCCAGGCCAGCGCCGACGGCTCGACAACGATCTACTTCGGCCCCACGCAACCGCAAGGCATCGCGCGCGGCAACTGGATTCAGACCGACCCGAAGAAGGGATGGTTCATCATCCTGCGCCTCTACAGCCCGCTCGAACCCTTCTTCGATAAAAGTTGGCGGCCTGGAGAAATCGAGGAGGTCGGTGTCGGGGGACGCGCGCTGCGGTAATTGGCGACGTCTGGTAGCCGTCTACTTTGGTCTGAATCGGGTCATTCCAGACGTGGGTAACAATCGACCGTCACACTTCAGGCCCCCCTCATAGAGGGTGGCGACGCTGGACATTGCCGATACAATGCGGCGCGACGATGTAAAGTATGAATGGGGGGAGACCATGCTTCTGAAACCGTTTGTGGCGGTCGCCGCCGTCCTCGTCTGCGCGCAAGCCGCGTTCGCGCAGAATCCGGTAATCACCCAGCGCCACGCTTACGAAGGCAAGGAGCGCCCGACAGCGCAGCTCGCCACCGTCTTCAGCAAGATCCTGGCCCCGCTGGCCAACCAATGGACCTTCATCCAGAAAGTCGACGGCAAGAGCGTGCGCGGGCTGTTCGAATCCGGGTGTTGCGACGTAGTCTATGTGCTGCCCGGCCGACATCAGATTTTTGTCCAATTCGGGATAACGGGGCGCCTCGCCTCTGCTACGTTGACGGGAAATCTCGCCGCCGGTCGCGTCTACGAGGCCGAGGCCATCGTTGTGAGCGGAGACAAGGTGGCGTTCCGCCTGCGGGAAAGGCCGCCAGGATACGTGCTCACCTACAAGGATTTGCGGCCCAACTTGTATCCCCCCACGGCTCGTGGGTGAATTCGCGTGTCGTCCCGAAGACTGAGTGATGCTTCGGCGCCTCCTCGCCATCCTCAAGCAGAATGTCTCGCACCTGTACATCTCCGGGGCTGGTCGGCATCTCGCACTGGCTGATTTCGAAGGCGTGAGGAGGACCAAGGGTAGGCCCCGAGGTCGGCTTCGGGTCAAAGGCGGTAAGACTCGGGCTGAGAGAACATTCCCGTTGCACACCCAGCAACAGACATCGGCGTGCCGGCGGCTAGTGCTCATGAGTATACGCTCTAACCCTGTGCGCCCTGCATCTCGCCTGGCTCGCGCAAGTCGACGATCTCGACGTGGTGGGCCAAAGGCGCGGCGCCGGGCTGGGCGGGCCAGTCGGTGGCGTTGCGCATCTCACCGGAGGCTTTGACCTTGCGCAGGCGGGCGAGGTCCACGCGGGCGTAGACCCACTGCGGGCGGTTCAAGGTGCCCTCGGCCAGCACGCCGGTCTCCGAGAAGCTGTGATCGGCGGGGACGAACACGCTGGCGGCCCCCGCATTGCGGTCGATCGCCGGCGACCAGGGCGCGTCGCCGACCGTCGGCGACAGGACCGTGACGCAGGTATTCTCCAGGGCGCGCGCCATGGCCGCCGCGCGCACCCGGTGCCAGCCGGAGACGAACTCCGTGCACGAGGGCACGAGCACGATCTCGGCGCCCGCCTCGCCCTGGGCCCGCACGATCAGCGGGAACTCGGCGTCGTAGCAGATGGCGACGCCGATGCGCCCGAGCGCGGTGTGGAATACGCGGAGCGGCGCCCCGCCCGCGATGCCCCAGTCGCGCTCGAACGGCGTCATCATCAGCTTCTCCTGCACGCCGGCCTTGCCCGCCGGGGTGAACAGGCGCGCCGCATTGACGATGCGGCCGTCCGCACGCGCGCTGGGCCCGCTGCCGGCGAGGATGTGCACCCCATGCCGCCGCGCGAGCTCGGCGTGCGCCTCGTCCATGGGCGCCCGCGCATCGGAGACCGCGGCCAGCGAGGCCGCCAGATCGCCCGCGACCGGCGCACCGGCAGGTGCGGCATATTCCATCGCCGCGTACTCCGGGAACACCAGGAGCTCGGCGCCCTCGCCGGCGGCCTCGGCCACCCAGTGCCCGAGCTTGTCGCGGCAGGCGCCGAGCGTGCGCAGGGGCTCGATGTGGTACTGCGCCGCGGCGATCCTGACGCCTGTCACTGGAGCGCCCTCATCCAGAACTGCATGGGCTTCTCCGTCTCGGTGGGCTCGTCCACGTCCTTCCAGGCGAAGCGGGCCACGAAGCCCTCGGCCCTGGCGTAGCCGCGCGTCTCCCAGAACGCGTCGAGCGGGGTGTAGTCCTTCGGCCGCAGCGGGTGATCCTCGGGGCGCACCACGGCACAGAACGCGCTGTGCGTGAAGCCGCCTAGTGCCTGCGCGTGCATCTCGCGGTGGTCGAAGAAGGCGTGCCCGAGGCCGCGTCCGCGCCAGGCCGGCAGCAGCACGGACTCGCCGCAATAGAAGATGCGCCGGATGTCGAGCCCGCGCGCCAGGAACGGCGCGGCAAGCTCTTCCTCGACCGCGGCCAGCGGCGCCGCGGTGGCGCAGCCGACGATGTCGCCGCCGTCGCTGGCCGCGACGATGACGGCGCCCTCGGCGGCGGCCAGCTTGGCGAGGTATCTCTCCTCGTAGGCGAGCGACCCGTCGTAGAGATAGGGCCAGTCGCGGAACACCGCGATCCGGAGGCGCGCCACAGCCGGCAGCGCCGCGGCCAGCGCGCTGCCCGTCAACGCCCGTACGCCGGCGGTCACGTGCCCGGCTCCTCCGGCGCGGCGGGCTGGGCCTGGCTCGCGATCTGCCGCAGCCACTCCGTCAGGTTGTAGTAGGTGGTGACGCGCGCGACGAGCCCGCCCTCGACCTCGAAGAAGGCGCCCGCCGCCAGCCGGTAGGTCTGGCCGCTGGCCGGCGGCAGGCCCTGGTCGGTCTCGATGTAGGTGCCGAGCACGTCGAACTCCGCCGCCGCCCGCGACCCGTCCGGCGTCGCCATCACGGTGACGTTCTCGAGTTGCTCGACGAAGCAGCGGTCCATGTGCGCGGCAAAGTCGCTGAACGCCGCCTTGCCTGTGCGCCGGCTGCCCTGGTTCACGTCGTGGACGACGGTCTCGGCGAGGCACTCGAGCAGGCCGGCCATGTCCCCGGCATTGAAGGCGCGATAGTAGCGCTCGATGAGCGCGATGGTCTCGGCGGCGGCCATGGCTCTCCTCCGGGCGATCCCACGAAAAGCTCGCGATCCTTTAGCAGGCAAAAGCGCGCCGTTCCAGGCATGTGGCGCCGCTTGCTTTCCGTGCTTGCGCTGTCCTGCGCATGGCTCCTGCGACGACGGAGGCCGTGCGCCGGGCGGCGCAGGCCACTAGGTTGCAGCGGCTCGTCGCCATTCCTCCGCAGCTGAGGCCGCCGATGTCCTTCATGGCCCGCGTGTTCTACGGCTGGTACATTGTCGCCGCGGTGTTCGCGATCACCACCGTCACATCGGGGCTCGTATTCTACAACCTGGCGATCCTGCTCGCGGCGTTCGTGGCCGAGCGCGGCTTCCCGGTCGGCCTCGTCAGCACGGCCACCGCCACCTTCTTCATCGCCGGCGGCCTCGGCGGCCTCGTTGCCGGACGCCTGGCTGAGCGCATCGATGTGAGGCTCGTGATCTGCATGGGCGCCGCCGTCGCGGCCCTGTGCCTCGCATCGGTCGGCCTGCTCGGCGAGGTCTGGCAGCTGTTCGCGTTCCATGTCCTGTTCGGGTTCGCCTACGGGACGGCGGGGCTCGTGCCGGTGACGACCCTGATCGCGCGCTGGTTCAACGTGCGCCGCTCGCTGGCGTTCTCGATCGGCTCCACCGGTCTGTCGTTCGGCGGCATCGTGGTGGCGCCGGTCGTGGCGCTGGCGGTCGAGCGCCACGGCCTGGGTGGCGCCGCCCCCTGGATGGCGCTGGCCATGGTGCTGGGCATCGTGCCGGTCGCGCTCCTGGTGCTGCGGCCGAGCCCGCAATCCATGGGGCTGGAACCCGACGGCCTCACCCGGGCGGAGACCGCTGCCGCACCACGACAGGCCTCCGCCACCTTCGCGCAAGCCGTGCGCAGCCCCTACTTCCATGTCGTCTCGGCCGCCTACTTCTTCCTGCTCGGTACCCAGGTCGGCGCCATCATGCACATCTTCCGTCTCGCGAGCACCCGCGCCGGCAGCGAGGCCGCGGCCATGGCGCTCGCCGTGATGGCCGCCTCCAGTACGGTCGGCCGGCTCGTCGGCGGCGCCGTGCTGCTCAAGGTGCCGGCACGCGCCTTTGCCGTCGCCATGATGGCGCTGCAGGCGCTGAGCCTCGCCATCCTGGCGCTGGCGCACGACCGCGCCACCATTCTCGCCGCGACCCTGGTGTTCGGCACGACGATGGGCAACTCGCTGATGCTGCATCCGCTGCTGCTGGCCGAGCGCTTCGGGGTACGCGACTATGGCCGCATCTACTCGGCGAGCCAGATGGTGACGGTGATGGGACTTGCCACTTGCCCGGCGCTGGTGGGCTTCCTCTACGAGGCGAGCGGCGGCTACGACGTGCCGTTCCTCGCCATTGCCATGCTGACGCTCATCGGCCTCGCCATCCTCGCAACCTTCGGCCGCACCGCGCCCTCCGGCCGGATCGGGCTGCAGCCGCCCGCCCGCACATAGCGGCGGAGCCAGCCGCCGGGTTGCAGCGGCACGGGCAGGCTCAGGCCGCCGGAGCCTTCGAGATCGGGCCCGAGATGGCATCGCCGCAGTCGCCCCGGGGCGGCGGCGGCCCGTCGGGCCAGCGCCCGAGCTTGACCTCTACCGTGTGCCGGCTGTCGGCGCCTCGGCTGCCGGGGCCCCGGCGCATCACGGCGATGTTGACGATGTCGCCGGGCTTGCGGCGCTGCAGAAGGCACGTGAGCTCCCGGATGTTGCGGACAATCTCCGCGTCGACCGCGACGATCACGTCTCCCCCGCGGATCGCGGCCTCCGCCGCCGGCCCATGCGCATCGACGCGGGCCACGAACGCTCCCTCGGCATGGGTCAGGTTGGTGACCCACACGCCGAGCCAGGACCTGCGCTCGCTCTGCGCCGTTGCCTGCCAGGCCAGGGCCGACAGAAGCACCGTCGCTACGAGCAGCACTCCCCCGATGCGCAAAGGTCCCATGACTTGCTCGCATGTCGCTTTGGTGACGACCCCTGGGCCACGGCGGCGGCGCCGGGCGCAACGTGCGGCTTCGATTGTCCTACCTTGCGGGCCTTTTTGCGGCGCGGGGCGGCCGCGGGCCCGCCGGCGGCGCGCGGGCTCAGGCCGCGGCCAGGCGCAGTCGGTTGCGCCGCAGGAGCAGGAACAGGGCAATCGCCCCGTTGAGGACGTTCCAGGCGAGCCCGTGCGCGAAAGCGAGGGTGTAGCCCCCCGTGGAATCGAAGATCACCCCCGACAGCCAGCCGCCCAGCGCCATGCCGGCGATGGTGGACATGATGACGAGCCCAACCAGGGTGCCCGCCATCTTCGGCGGGAAGTACTCGCGCACGATCACCGCATACATCGGCACGATGCCGCCCTGGAACAGCCCGAACAGCGCGGAGATCACGTAGAGCGAGGCGAGGCCGTCGAACAGGAGGTAGAGGAAGAGCGCCACGCCCTGCAGCACCGAGCCGATCAGCAGGGTGGCGACCCCACCGATGCGGTCGGCGACGAAGCCCGAGGCGATACGGCTGACGATGCCGAAGCCCAGCATCAGGGAGAGCATCTCCGCGCCGCGCGCGACGCCATAGCCGAGGTCGCCGCAGTAGGCGACGATGTGCACCTGCGGCATCGCCATGGCCACGCAGCACGCCACGCCCGCCACGCACAGGAGGGCGAACAGGGCATAGGGGTGGAGGCCGAGGGAGGCCCGGGAGCCGCCTGCCATCGTCGCCGCCGCCTCGGTCTGGTGCGTCGCGAGACGGCGCCGCAGCACCGCCGTCAGCGGCAGCATGGCGGCGATGCAGGCGACGCCAATCACCACCTGAGTTTGACGCCAGCCGGCGGCGCTCCACCCCCACGCTGCCAGTGCGCTGCGCGCCTCGGCGGGCCAGATGTTGCCGTCGAGCATGCCCTGCACGATAGGGGGCCAGACGGCGCCGCCCAGGTAGTTGCCCGCGGCGCAGATGGCCACGGCAATGCCGAGCCGGCGTGTGAACCAGTGCGAGATGTCGGCCACCAGCGGCGCGAACGTCGCCGAGCAGCCGAAGCCGATCACCAGGTTGGCGACGGCGAACGTCGTCATGTTGGGCGCCGCGGCAGAGGCCATGAACGCGAGCCCCAGCACGAGGGTGGCCCAGACCACCGGCAGCACGATGCCGAAGCGATCGACCAGCCGGCCGATGACCACGCCGCCCAGGCCGAAGCCGACCATCGCCAGCGTGTAGGGCAGCGAGGCATCGGCGCGGGCCACCTTGAAATCCGCCTGCACCGCCGGCAGCGTCACTACCACCGCCCAGAACCCGATGCTGCCGATGGCGCCAAGCAGCAGCGACGCCATGAGCCGCACCCACGCGTAGGCCGATTCTGCCTCGCCAGTGGCCGCCGTGCTCGTTGCATGCGCAGATCCGTCCATGGGGCCGGGACAATCTGCGCCTCCTGCCGCCGGGTCAAGCGAAACAGCGAGGTCATGAGATATGGGATCGGGAGATTCTCGTTGCTGCCCGCCCGTGAGCACCCGTCATCCCGGAAGCCGAGCCGCCGGCGAGGCTGTCCGGGACCTCGGCGAGCGAGTCGACACCTCGCCTCACAAGGTCCCGGATCGGAGCGTTGCTCGCGTTCCGCGCGCATCGCTCCGTCCGGGATGACGGGTGGTTACGCCTCGCCGTCGCCGTTGCCGTTGTCCGCGCCGCCGTTGCCGTCCTCGGGGATGCGCTCGACCGAGACGACCTTCTCGTCCTCCTCGGTCTTCAGGATGCGCACGCCCTGCACGTTGCGCCCGGTGATGCGGATGTCGTCCACGGGGCAGCGGATCAGCTTGCCGCCGTCGGTGACCAGCATGACCTGATCGCTCTCCTCGACCGGGAAGGACGCCACCAGCGGGCCGTTGCGCTCGTTCACCGTCATGGCGGTGATGCCCTTGCCCCCGCGCCCCGAGATGCGGAAGGCATAGGACGAGGTGCGCTTGCCGTAGCCCGTCTCCGAGACGGTGAGCACGAACTGCTCGTGCGCGGCAAGCTCCGCATAGCGCGCCGGACTCAGGCTGGCCCCCGCGGCGGTACCCGCCTCGGCATCGGCATCCGCCTCCGCCTCGCCGGCGTCGGCGCTCTCGCCGGCCTGGGCGCGGCGCATCGCCAGCGCCTGGCTCAGGTAGACGTCGCGCTCGCCGGTCTCCACTTCCATGTGGCGCAGGATCGCCATCGAGATCGCCTTGTCGCCCGCCGCGAGCCGGATGCCGCGCACGCCGTCGGACTCGCGGCCCTTGAAGAGGCGCACGCCCTCCTTGATCTGGAAGCGGATGCACTGGCCCTGCGCCGTGGTGAGCACCACGTCCTCCTCGGGCGAGGCGACGGCGACGCCGATAATGCTGTCGCCCTCGTCGAGGCGCATGGCCTTCTTGCCGGAACGCATGATGCTCCTGAAGTCGGCGAGGCTGTTGCGGCGTACGTTGCCCGAGCGCGTGGCGAACATCAGCTCCAGCTGCCCCCAGCTGGTCTCGTCCTCGGGCAGCGGCAGGATCGAGGTGATGGTCTCGCCCTCGGCGAGCGGCAGCAGGTTGACGAGTGCCTTGCCGAGCGACTGCGGGGTCGCCGCGGGCAGTCGCCACACCTTCATGCGGTAGACCATGCCGCGCGAGGAGAAGAACAGGACCGGCGTGTGCGTGGAGGCGATGAAGATCTGGGTGACCACATCCTCCTCGCGCGTCGACATGCCGGAGCGGCCCTTGCCGCCGCGCCGCTGCGCCCGGTAGGTGGAGAGCGGCACCCGCTTGATGTAGCCGCGGTGCGAGACCGTCACCACCATGTCCTCGCGCGCGATGAGATCCTCGTCCTCGACCTCGCCCTCCATCTCCACGATCTCGGTGAGGCGCGGCGTGCCGAACTCGGCCTTGATGTCGGAAAGCTCCGTCTTGATGATGTCGACGATGCGCAGGCGCGAGGCGAGGATGGCGAGATAATCCGTGATCTCCTCGCCGATCTTCTTGAGCTCGTCGCCGATCTCGTCGCGGCCGAGCGCGGTGAGGCGCTGCAGCCTGAGATCGAGGATGGCGCGCGCCTGCTCCTCCGACAGGCGCACGGTGCCGTCGTCCTCGAGCCTGTGGCGCGGGTCGGCGATGAGGTCAACCAGCGGGCCGATGTCCCTGGCGGGCCAGGCGCGCGCCATCATCTGCTCGCGCGCCGCCGCAGGGCTCGCCGCGCTGCGGATGAGCCGGATCATCTCGTCGATGTTGGCCACCGCGACGGCGAGGCCGACCAGGACGTGGGCGCGGTCGCGCGACTTGGCGAGCAGGTGCTTGGTGCGCCGCGACACCACCTCCTCGCGGAAGGCGACGAACGCGGCGACGATGTCCTTCAGGTTCAGCTGCTCGGGACGGCCGCCGTTGATGGCGAGCATGTTGGCGCCGAAGTTGGTCTGCATGTCGGAGTGGCGCCACAGCTGGTTCAGCACCACGTCGGCGATCGCATCGCGCTTCAGCTCGATGACGATGCGCATGCCTTCGCGGTTGGTCTCGTCCCAGATGTCCGAGATGCCCTCGATCTTCTTCTCGCGCACCTGCGCAGCGATCTTCTCGATCAGCGTCTTCTTGATGACCTGATAGGGAATGGCCGTGACGATGATCGCCTCGCGGTCCTTGCGGGTCGTCTCGACGTGCACCTTGGCGCGCATGACGATGGAGCCGCGGCCCTTGTGGTAGGCGGCGGCGATGCCGGCGCGGCCGAGGATCATGCCCCCGGTCGGGAAATCCGGACCCGGTACGATCTGGTTCAACTCGTCGATGCCGATCTCGGGATCGTCGAGGTAGGCGATGCAGGCATCCACCACCTCGCCCAGGTTGTGCGGGGGAATGTTGGTGGCCATGCCGACGGCGATGCCGCCCGAGCCGTTGACGAGCAGGTTGGGGAAGGCCGCCGGCAGCACCGTCGGCTCCCGCTCGGAGCCATCGTAGTTGAGCCGGAAATCGACGGTGTTCTTGTCGATGTCGTCGAGGAGCCGATGCGCGATCTTGGCCAGCCGGCATTCCGTGTAGCGCATCGCCGCGGGCGGATCGTCGTCGATGGAGCCGAAGTTGCCCTGCCCGTCGACCAGGGGGACGCGCATGGAAAACTCCTGCGCCATGCGCACCAGGGCGTCGTAGACAGCGCCTTCGCCATGCGGGTGAAACTTACCGATGACGTCGCCGCAGACGCGCGCCGCCTTCTTGTAGGGTTTGTTCCAGTCGAGCCCCAATTCGTGCATGCCGTAGAGGATGCGCCGGTGCACGGGCTTCAGGCCGTCGCGCACATCGGGGAGCGCGCGCGATACGATCACGCTCATGGCGTAATCGAGGTAGCTGCGCTTCATCTCTTCGGTGATGGTAATCGGCCGGATGTCGACCGGGCCCTTCGCCCCGGAGCCTTCGCCGCCCGCGGGAATATCGTTGTCCGCCACTGGATCGCCTATGGTTGCCTGTAGATGAGGGGTCGTCCGGCTACTACCGCCGCAGCCGCAAACTTACGCCGAGACGCCGAATGGAATGCCTCGCCGCGTTGATAGCCGAGCGGCCCGGCGAGGGCAATGGCAGGTGCCCTGGACGCTCATAATGTAGTGGTTTTTGCGCATTTCTTCAACAGTCTAGGCTTGAATTGGTAGGTCCTTCCCCACTTCCGCGAGCCGGCGGGGGCGCCTACGCTTGCGGCGTGTGGCGGGCTCTCGAAGAGGCAATGCGATGGCAGCCGGCGGCTCGACCAGGGTGGTGATTGCGGCGCTCGTCTGCAATGGTCTGATTGCAGTCTCCAAGTTCGTCGCGGCGGCGGTCACCGGGTCGGCGGCCATGCTCTCGGAAGCCGTCCACTCGGTAGCCGATACCACCAACCAGGGCCTGCTGCTGCTCGGCCTGCGGCGGGCCAAGCGTCCGGCGGACAGGCGCCATCCGTTCGGTTACAGCAAGGAGCTCTACTTCTGGAGCTTCGTCGTCGCCATCCTGCTGTTCTCCATGGGGGCCGGGGTGTCGATCTACGAAGGCGTGCAGAAGCTCCTGCATCCGCACCCGATCGAGCACGCCTTTGTCAACTACATCGTACTCGGCGTGGCGATCGCCTTCGAGCTGGCCTCCACCTACGTGGCAGTCCGCGAGTTCAACGTCCAGCGCGGCCGGATGGGGCCGTTGCTGGCGCTGCGGACCTCCAAGGACCCGGCACTGTTCACGGTGGTGCTGGAGGACCTCGCCGCGCTGGTCGGGCTCGTCATCGCGCTGGTCGGCAACCTGGTGGCCGATCTGCTGGGCTGGCTGCCGGCCGATGCACTGGCATCGATCGCGATCGGCTGCGTGCTGGCGGGCGTGGCGGCGTTCATCGGCCGGGGGACCAAGAGCCTCCTGATCGGCGAGGCGGCGAGCGACCAGGTCGTGGTGGGCGTGCGCAGACTGATCGAGAAGGAGGCGGCCGCCAGCGGCGTCATCAAGCGGGTGCACGCCATCAGCACCATGCACCTGGGCCCGCAGGACGTCCTGCTCACGGCGCGCATCGACTTCGACGACGCCGTCAGCGCCGCGCGAGTGGAGGGCATCGTTGCGGAGATGGAGCGCGCTATCAAGGCCCGCTTCCCCGAGATCCGGCAGCTGTTCCTGGCGGCCCAGGGCGACTGAGCGCGATTGAGCCGCAGATATGGCGCCCGGCCGCTTGTGGGTCGTCGTGGCTCAAAGCAGATGCAAGAACTCTTCCACCGTCAGACCAGCCTGCTGAATGATCGCGCGCAGCATCGGTCTGGGGAGATCACGGCCCTTGTGCATGGGGACTGTCGTTGCCCGCCTCGGTTCCTGCGTATGCACCAAGCGATGGTGACTTCCGGCTGAGCGAACGCCTCGAAGCCTGCCCGCCGCAGCGCGCGGATGAGTGCGCCCGCCTTCAGTGAGGGCAGGCGCCCCGTCATGCCGCGATGGAAACGGTGACCTCCCGAACCTCAGCCCTGCGGACCTCCTCCGGAATTGCCTCTCCGCGCTCGAGCCGACTTTCGAGCACGAGCTCGATGGCTTCCTTGGCCATCGCCAGGGCTTCGTCCACCGTATCGCCTCCCGTGACTACCTCGGGGAGCGCCGGCACGCGGACGAGGAAACCGCCTTCCTCCATGGGTTCAAGAACGATCGAGTAGGTTCGGACGGCATTCATTGGGGCGCGCTCCTCGATCGATACTCTACATGGCTCAGGTTTGCCGGGCGAGTCTCGCGGCCTTGCGGGAGGACTTGAAGTCGTTACCCGCCAAAGCGCACGCGCGTCGGGTGCATCACTGCTTCGGGGGCTTGGCGAACAGTCCGACGGTGATGGTGCGGGCGATGTACTGGGCCATGCAGTTGAAGCCGGCGTCGGTGAGGCCGAAATCCTCCTGCTCCGGCCGGCCGCTGGCGGCAGTGGTGCGCGCCAGCACCTCCATGGCCTCGTAGCGCCCGATGCGCAGGACGTTCTGCTCCGTCGCGATGCGCCGCAGGCTTTGGCGGATCGCCTGGTAGTGCGGGTCCTTCGCCGCCTGCTTGCGGTAATGCAGGCCGACCAGGATCACGTCGACGTTGTGCTCTTTCAGCCAGCGCACGGTGCCGCCGACGCTGGCCTCGAAGCTGTCGACCGGAACGTGGGCCAGGGCGTCGTTGGTGCCGACCTGCCATAGCACGATATCGGGCTGGTTGAGCGCCACCTCGATCTTGATGCGTTCAGCCGCGGCCTCCGCCAGCTCGCCGGAGAAGCCACGGTTGATGATCTTGACATCGAGCCCCTTGATGGCGCGCTCCAGGATGGTCTCGAGCAGCGGCGGGGTGCCGCTGCGCCCCATCCCGAGCACGGCCGTGGGAGACGCGCCGATCGCCAGGATCTTGATGCGCTTGCGCTGCTGCAGGGCGGCGGCGCTGTTCGGCAGGGCCTTGTCGATGAATCTCGCTTCGCCGCATTCCTTGGCCACGGCCGGCGGTTCGGGCGGAGCCTGGGCCGCAGCGGCGCCCGCGGCCAGAACCAGTCCGGCTGCGAGCCGTGCGACCGTTGATTGCCGCCAGTGCATCTGTCAGCTCTGCGGGCCCAGCCGCTGCCTCCATTCCGACATCCACGCCGTCAGCCACAGTAGCCCGACCCCGGCGACCAGGACAATCGTATCAACAACGAGCGAGCCGGAGTAGAGAGAGCGAACGATCTGCCCGCTCAAGCTCAGCAGCGAGCCCACGCAAAACACGTTGAGCGAATTGCGCCCGAGTATCGACAGCGGCTCGGTCAGCCAGGGCAGAAAGCGGGCGATTGCGGGGTAGGCGGCGGAGAACACCGCCGCCAAGGCCAAGAATTGAATGAGCCGGATCGGCGTCAGGAAGCTCTTGCCGTTGAGAAACAGCAGCTTAGGTTCCGGCAGCCTGGTCGGGT
>Ga0075421_100000701_pt1 | contig 36446 bp, 35 predicted proteins | sample SoiMetdeltSBSDD5_FD_75292 | JGI IMG/M metagenome (GOLD analysis project Ga0075421, IMG submission 75292) | Bulk soil microbial communities from a Populus tree surrounding site in Tennessee, USA - Soil MetaG P. deltoides SBSDD5 | ecosystem: Environmental > Terrestrial > Soil > Tree plantation... | reverse complement strand
GCCGCTCTTGTCGTAGAGGAGCGTCCGCCGCTGCGAGGCCTCGCGGATGGTCGCCTCGGTGATGGCGCCGGCGTCGGCGAGCTGCGCGGCGAGCTCGAGCACGTTCAGCGCGCCGCGCGCGTCGCCGTTCGCGAGGCGGGCGATTGCGCGGAGCGCGTCGTCGGTGGCGCTCAGGCCGCTGCCGCCGAGCCCGCGCTCGGCGTCGGCCAGCGCCGTCTTCATGATGGCCACCAGCGGCTCCTCGCCGAGCGGTCGCAGGACGTACACGCGGCAGCGCGAGAGCAGCGCTCCGTTCACCTCGAACGAGGGATTCTCCGTGGTGGCGCCGATGAGGACGATCGTGCCCTTCTCGACGTGCGGCAGGAACGCATCCTGCTGGGTGCGGTTGAAGCGGTGGATCTCGTCCACGAAGAGAATGGTGCGCACGCGGCGCCGGCTGCGCTCCACCTCCGCCTCGGCGACGACGTGGCGAATCTCCTTCACGCCCGAGAGCACGGCCGAGAACGCCACGAACCGCGCGCCCGCCACCCGCGCCATCAGCGAGGCGAGCGTTGTCTTTCCCGAGCCGGGCGGGCCCCACAGGATCATGGAGTGGAGCTCGCCGCGCTCGAGGGCGGTCCGCAGCACGCGGCCGGGGCCGAGCAGGTGCTCCTGACCGACGACCTCGTCGAGCGAGCGCGGCCGCATGCGATCGGCGAGCGGGCCCGCCGGCGACGATCCGGCCGCACTCGAAGGCTGCTCGAACAGCTCCACGACTACGCCTGCGCCGGCCGCTCGCGCAGCCAGGTCGGCAGCGCGCCGAGATCTTGAAGCCGCGCCACCGGTGTCACCCTCCAGCGCGTGAGGTCAGCATCCTTCGCGCGATACGCGACGAACGGGACGCCGGCGCCGGCGGCGGCGACGCCGTCCACCCACGAGTCGCCGACCACGACGGCGTCGCGGGCGGGGCCGAAGTGCGCGGTGATGACGCGATAGCCGTCGGGGTCGGGCTTCATCTCCCGCATGTCGTCCCGACTCACGACGAGATCCAGGTGCGGGAGGAGCCCGAAGCGCTCGAGCGCGAGCAGCGTCACCTCGCGCGCGTTGTTGGTCCAGACCGCCGTGGCGAATCCCGCCTCCCGCGCGCCCATGAGCGCCTCGAGCGCGCCGGGCTCGAGCCACGCCGCCTCGACGGCGCGTCGCTCGTGGGCGAGCGCGACCTCCCACACCGGCGCCGACAGCGCGGGCGCCTCCGTCGCGCAGTGGCGGATCAGCTCGCCGACACGGTAGCGGTCGGGGCGCGCCGGGAGGGGCCCACAGTGGTGCTCGATGAGCGCGCGCATCTCGAGGGCCATCGCGGCCAGGTCGAGCGGCGAGTTGACCAGCGTGTGATCCAGGTCGAAGACGCACAAACGCACGCGGTGACGGTACCATAGCCGTGGCCGCCGAGGACCAGTCTCACGGCGTTGCTTTGACCTGATCCTCTGGTGTCCCGGCGATCGGGACGAAGAGCGGCTGACCATACTTGTCGATGCCGAATGTCTTGATGACGTTCTGCGTCTCGGGAGTGAGCATGAAATCGGCGAACGCCTTCCCGCCGGCCATGTTCACCTTCGGCCCGTTCGCCGGGTTCACCTCCATGACGGAATAGATGTTCAGCAGCGGCCGATCCCCGTGCACGAGGATCGCCAGCCGAAGGCGCTTCTGGTAGGCGAGGAACGTCCCGCGGTCCGTGAGCGTGTACGCATTGCGATCGTCGGCCACGCCGAGGGTGGCGCCCATGCCCTGTCCCGCTTCGATGTACCACGGCGCCGCCGGCTCGACGCTCGCCAGCTTCCACAGCGACTTCTCCAGAATGTGCGTGCCGGAGTTGTCCCCGCGAGACACGAAGCGTGAGCCGCTCTGGGCGATCGCCTTCATCGCCTGCGCGGCCGACGTCATGCCCTTGATCTTCGCCGGATCGCTCTCGGGGCCGATGATGACGAAGTCGTTGTACATGACCAGCCGGCGATTCCGCAGCTTGCCGTCGGCGACATATTTCCTTTCGAGCGCGGGCGCGTGCACCAGCACGACATCCGCCTCGCCGCGCGCGGCAAGCGCGAGCGCCTGCCCGGTGCCGACCGAGATGGTCTTCACCGTGCACCCGGCCTGGCGCTCGAACATCGGGACGAGCACGTCGAGCAGCCCCGAGTCTTGCGTGCTGGTCGTGGTCGACAGGATGACGGGTGAGCGATCGCCCTGAGCAGCCGAGCGCGGTGGTGCGGACACGGCGGCGATGAGGGTTGCCGCGAAGAGCAATATGTTCCGTGCGCTCAGCTTCACCGTGTTATCCCTCCCGTCCGAACACTCGTTCGAATTCGTGGGTGGCGGTTCGCTCGAGTCTCGAGCGGAAGGCGCGGTACCGCACGAGGAAGCGCCGCGCCTCCGGCGTCAGGCGCATGCCGCCGCGCGGAGCACGCCCCACAGCTCGCTCGACGAAGCGGAACCCGGCGCTGCGCTCGAGCTCGCCGAGATACCCCCATGCGTTGCGATACGACATCGCCATTTCGTGCGCGGCTTGCCGGAGCGACCCGCGTTCGTCGATCAGCTCCAGCAGACGTGCCCGACCGTCGCCGAACTTCAGGTCGGAACCGAACGCGACCCACACCTTCAGCTTCGGCTTCGCGATCGCATCGTGCCGGCGGCCGGAATGCACGGTCGCCACGATACTATGCTCGTCGAAGCATATCAATGGCGGTCCCTGGCTCGGGCGCGGCACGGTGCTCGTGATCTCGCGGGTCGCCGTCATGCCGCCCACGCGCGTCGACCAAGCCGGTTCATCGCACAGTGGCCCGTCGGCGAAGGGCGTGTTGCGCGCTGGCGAGGAGTGGCAAAGTCTCGATCCATATGAGCGCTTGACCATCGTCGTGGTACGCTTTCGTCTGTGATGCGTCGCGTGCCGAGTGTTCCGGCCTGCCTCGCCGTCGTGCTTGTCCTGTCCGTCGTGTCTCCTGCCGCCGCGCTCGACGACGCTGATCGTCTCTGGCTCGTGGGGGAGCGCGCGTTCACGGACGGCCTCTATCCCGTCGCGCGCCGGGCGCTCGAGCGGTTCGTGTCGCAGTATCCAAAGGACGCGCGTCTGCCCGAGGCGGTGCTGCTGCTCGGCAAGGCACGGCTCCGCGCCGGCGACGCCGACGGCGCGCTCGAAGCCTTCAAGCGCGCCCAGACGCTGTCCCCGGCGCCGGGCCGCCCGCAGGAGAGCCGGTTCTGGGAAGCCGAGGCGCTCTTCCGGCTCAAGCGCTTTGCGGAAGCGCGCGGCGCCTACGACGCCGTCGTTCGCACCGACGCCGCGTCGCCGTTCGCGGCCGACGCCGTCTACGGGCGTGCGTGGTGCGATCTGGAGATGAAGCTGCCCGACCCGGCGATCGCGGGATTCCGCGAATTCTTGCAGACGTGGCCCGAGCATGCGCAGGCGGCGTCGGCCACGCTGCAGCTCGCGCGTAGCCTGGCCGACGAGAAGAAGCCCGGCGAGGCCGTGGCGGTGCTCCAGCCGTTCGCGGCGAAGTATCCTGGCTCCCGGCTTGCGCCCGACGCGCAGTTCCTGCTCGGGTGGGCCAAGACCAACAGCGGCGACGCGCGCGGCGGCCTCGCCGATCTGCGCGCATTCGTGGCCGCGAATCCGGCGCACGACCAGGCGCCGGCAGCCCGCAAGATCATCGCGCAGGCGATGGCGCGCGGGGGCGACCGCGAAGAGCAGCTGGAGGCTTACAAGGTCCTCATGGAGCAGGAGCCGGCCTCCGCCGACGCCCTCTACAACGCCGTGCAGATCGCCACGCGGCTGTCGCGTCCAAAGGATGTCGAGGCGGCGTGGAAGCGGCTCAGCACGGATTTTCCCGACCACGCCCTCACGCGCCGAGCCGCGCTCGATCGCGCGAATGCGGCGTTCAAGGAAAAGAACTGGAAGACGGCCGCCGCGCTGGGACAGCAGGCGGCGCGGAGCGAGGACGATGCCGTGAAGGCCGAGGCGCTGCTGCTGGTCGGGGAGTCCGAGCTCAAGCAGAAGCGGTTCGCGCCGGCGGCCAAGGCGTTCGAGGCGGTGAAGAGCGTGGGTGACGTCGACGCCGGTGTGCGCTACCGGGCGATGGCCGGTCTCGGGCTCGCGCGCGAAGAGCAGCAGGACTGGAAGGCGGCCCTCGCCGCCTACGAGTCCGTCGTGAACCGCAGTCCCGACGCCACGCTGCGGGATTGGGCGCGCGAGCGCGCCACGGCGATGAAGTCGCGCCTGGCCAAGCCGGCCTCACCTGCGCCCGCGAAGCCGGCGCCGAAGAAGGAGGGCAAGTCGTGAGGATGCGGGCGCTCGGGCTGCTCCCGCTCTGGCTGGCGCTGGTCGCCGCCGCGCCGCGCCCGGCCGAGCCGCCGGCGCCGGACCTCGCGCGGCTGGTGCCGTTCGCCAACGCCCCGCTCGACAAGCCGCCGCTCGCCATCGATCTGCCGCTGCCGGTGGTCCCCGTCGATCTGCCCACGCTGCCCCTGCTTGCCGTCGCGCCGCCCGCGGCCGCCAAGCCGGTGGCCTTCATCGAGGCGCCGCGCAAGCTGCCGTGCGTCGGCGCGTGGCTGGGCATCGCGACGGAATCGCTCGAGTGCGGGCGCGCCCGCTATCAGCGCGGCGAGTACGACGAAGCGGCCAAGGCGCTCGAGCCGGCCGTGCGGCGCGGGGCGGACCGCGAGCTGCTCCGCGAGGCGCGGTACTGGCTCGGCGAGACGTACTGGCAGCTCGACCGGCTCGAGCAGGCCGACTGGCTGTTCCGGCAGGTCGCGCAGGATTCGCCGCGACAAGACTGGGGGGCGTGGTCGCTTCACTCGAGCGGCTGGACGGCGCTGCGCCTCGGGCAGCACGCGCGCGCGCGCGACGCCTTCACGCAGCTCCTGGCCGGGCCCAACCCCGCCTCGCTGGACGCGTGGGGCCGCCACGGGCTCGGTCTCGCGCTCCTGGCGCTGGCGCGCTACGACGAAGCAGACCAGGCGTGGACGGCGCTCGAGGCCCGGCCGATCCCGCCGGCCATCGTCCGCGACGTCATCTTCTGGCATGCCGAAGCGGTGGGGCGAAAGGGTGACGCCAAGCGCGCCGAGGCGCTCATGCGGCAGTTCACGCAGGGTGGCCCGCACCCACTGTTGCTGCCAGGGCAGCTGCGGCTCGGATGGTGGAGCCTGACGGCCGGCCGGCCGCGCGAAGCGGAGGCTGCTTTCCGCGTGTACCTTGCGCAGCGCACAGCCACCGAGCGCGACTGGGCCGAGGCGGGCCTCGCGCTCGCGCTGCTCAACGGCGGCGACTGGGCCGAAGCGCAGAAGCTCGTCGCCGGCCTCGCCGCCCGACGCTCATCGCTCGCGCAGCCGTTGCTGTTCCGTGCGGCGCGCGCGACCGTCGACGCGCCGGCGGAGGTCGAGTCCGGCGCTGTCTTCCAGCAGCTGCTCGGCCTCCAGCTGCCCGCCTCGGCGCGCGGCTGGGTGTTGCTGGTCAAGGGCGAGCGCGATCGCGCGCACGGCAACCGCGATGAGGCCCGCACGCAGTTCGATCTGGCGGCCAAGGCCGATCCTGGCTCTGTCATCGCGCGGCAGGCGGCGGTGCGGGAGGCGCTGACGAATTTCGAGCTGCGCGAGTTCGCGCAGGCCGTCTCGGAGCTGACGCCGGTCGTGAACGCGAAGACACCGCCCGAGGTGCGGCGCTCTGCGCTGCTGCTTCAGGGCGAGGCCGCCTATCATGCCGGCGATCACGTCGCCGCCACCGCCGCGTTCCGGCGGCTGCTGACCGAGTTCCCCAACGATCCGCAGGCGCCGGCCGCGCGTCTCGGCGTGGCGTGGTCGCTGCTGCGCCAGGGCAAGAAGTCCGATGCCCGTCGCGAGCTGCTCGAGTTCGCGCGCGCCACGCCCGACCATCCGCAGGCGCCGGACGGTCTCGTGCTTGCTTCCGAGCTCGCGCTCGAGGCCGGCGATCTCACGGCCGGGCGCGAGCTGCTCGAGCGGATCATCACAGCGTACCCGACGCATCCGCGCGCCGAGTTCGCGCGGCTGAACCGGGGCCTGCTGCAGCTGCGCGCCGGCGACGCGGCCGGCGCCGCCGTGACGCTGCGCGAGTGGCTCGGACGCGCGCCATTCCCCGCGCTCTTCGGCCGTGCCCATGCCGCCCTGGCGACCGCGCTCCTCGAGGAACGCCAGCTCGACGAGGCGGTGCGCGAGTTCAGCCTCGCGCAGAAAGACGGCCTCACCGCCTTCGGCCATCTCGGGCTGGGCTCGGTGGCGCTGGGACGGCGGCGGACCGACGACGCCGAGGTGGCCTTCCGCGCCGCACGCGATGCGGGCACGCCGGCGGAGGTCGCGGCGGCAACGTATGGGCTGGCGGCTGTCGCGTTTCACAAGGGCGCCGTGAAGGAGTTCAAGCAGCCGGCGCTGACGAGCCTGTCCGCGATCACGCCAGGTCCGAGCGCGGTGCGTCGCGCGGGCGCGCTCCTCTACGTCCTCACGACGATCGCCGTGGAGGAAAAGGACTGGCCGGCTGCGCTCGGCTACGCGCGACGGCTGACGACTGATTATGCCGCCTACGAGGCCACACCGGATGCGCTCGAGCGCGTGGGTGACAGTGCGGCGGCGGCGGGAGCATGGCCGATCGCGTACGAGAGCACGATTCTGCTTCGCCAGCGCTATCCGCAGAGCCCGCTCGCCGCCAATGCGGCGCTCCGGCTGGCCGAGGCGCAGCTCGAGACCGGTCGGGCTGCGGAGGCCCGCCGCTCGCTCGAGCAGTTCGTCGCCAGCTCGCCCGGGGATCCCCGGGCCGGTCGGGCGTGGATCGCGCTGGCCCGCGCCCGCGAGCAATCGGGCGACCGCAGCGGCGCGCTCGAGGCCTACGCCAAGGCGCCGCGTGACCCGGACCGGCCGGAATGGACGCGGCAGGCGCTCTTCAGTCACGCCCGCTTGCTCCTTCAAGATCGACGCTACGAGCAGGCGCGAGGCGTCCTCGACCGTGTGCTGAAGTCCGCGTCCGACAACGCGGTGGTGGTCGACGCGGCCCAGGCGATGGGCGAGACGTACAGCGGCGACGGTGATTACCTTGCTGCCGCCGAGTACTACCTGACGGCTGCCTACGTCGCGCCCGACACACCGGCCGGCCGGCGTGGCCTCCTGTCGGCGGCGCGCGCGCTGGCCGCCGGTAAGCAGGACGACGCAGCGGCCACCGCGTACCGCAAGCTGCTCGCGCAGGCCGATCTGCCCGCCGACGTGCGCGACGTCGCTCGCAAGGAGCTTGCTGGCCTCCGACGGCCGTGAAGGGCGGTAGCGCGGTCTGGTAGAGTGAGAGTACAGGGGCGGGAGGAGACCTATGCCCGCGTCTGCCCACACGGCTCTCATCGTCAGCATCGTTGCCAGCGCGCTCGGCGCGCTCGTCATGTGCCTGCTCGTCGCCCGCTACGGCCTCACCAGCTCTGACGGCGCCGACGCCGAGCGTGGCCTTCTCGTCACCCGCTTCGGCCACGCCTTTGCCGGCGTGTGCTTCGCGGCCACCGGCATCCTCTGTCTGGTCGCCCTCGTCGCACCGACCCGCGATCCGCGACCGGCGCCGACGACGGTAGTGAAAGTCGAGCCTGACCAGGCGGCAGAGGCGCGTCTTCAGGCTCTGGCCTCCGAGCTCAAGGCCATTGCGACGCGGCTCGAGCAGGCCGAGGCGCGTCTGACGGTCATGGACGGGGCGGCGCGTCGGCTCGGTGACGAAGTCGGATCGGTGAGCGCGCGCGCCCATCAGCTCGAGCGCACCATCGCCGCCCTCCCGCGGCGCGCCGTGGCGGAGCCGCCGACCAGGGTCGTGCCGGCGCCGTCCTCGCGCGCGCCGCTGCAGGAGCCGTCACGTGGGCCGGTGTCGCCACCGTATGCGACCGAGGCACCGACGCCGGCCACGCCACGGTTGTCGCCAATGCCGGAGCCGGTGACGGCCCCGGCTCGCTCGACGCCGGAGCACGTGGTCGCGCCGAGGCCTCGCGCGCCGGAGCCGGCGGTGCAGCGCCCACTGCCGACGACCACGCGCACATCCGAGCAGGCGGCGAGCGCACGTCTCACGCCGCCATCCGGGCGTCCGGCGGTCGAGGCGCCGACGCGGAGCAGCGAGGGTGGAGCCGCGATGGCCAAGCCCGACGAGACGCATCTCGCGGAGAAAATCCGCGAGGACTGGAAGACGATTCGCGGCGGGCTGTCGACGGCGGGCGACGACTTCAAGGCCGCTGTTCGCGACCTCGGCCGCAAGCTCTGGCGTTAGTCCCGCGAGGCCGTCTCGCGCACGAAGCGCTCGATCTGCGCAGGCAGACCGAACAGCCTCACCCGGTCGCCTGGCCGCAGCATCGTGTCGGGCGGCGGGTTCAGGATCACGTCGCCCGCGCGCACGACCGCCACCACGGTGACGCCGAACCGCTCACGAATGCGTGACTCGCGCAACGACTGGTCGGCGACGGAATCACCGGCCACCGCCACCTCGCGCACTTCGGGCAGCGTATCGGGTCCCGGCGACGGTGCCTGCGCCGACTCCATCGCTTCGCGGAAGCGCTCCAGATAGGCGAGCGCCAGCGACTTAGGCAGCTGCAAGCGCGCGAGCGCGTGCCGGATCAGGGTGCCGGCCGCCTCCAGCTCGGGCTGGATGATCTCGCTCGCCCCATCGCGCCGCAGCGCATCGGATTCCGCGCGGCCATGCGCGCGGACGAGCACCGGGACGGCGCCGTTGATCTCACGCGCCGCGCGGACGGCCAGCCGTGCATGCTCGACATCCGGGAGGGCCACGATGAGCAGCGCGGCGTCCCGGACGCCGGCGAACTCCAGCATGGAGCGGCGGCCAGCATCCCCGTAGAGCGCCGGCACCCCGCGCGTGATGAGACCCTTCACGACGTCCGGGTCGCGCTCGATCACCGTGTAGCGAAGTCCGAAGGTGGCGAGCGCCTCGCCAACCGCGCTACCGACCCGTCCGAAGCCGCACAGCACCACGTGCCCCCCGCGGTCTGCGGACGCGGGCGGCCGCGATCGGGTGCCGCCGCCCGTCTGCATCAGGCGGAGGGCCGTGAGCCATCGCGGCGCGTGCCGGACGAGCGAGGCGTTGATCAGGATGCTGATCAGGGCGGCGGCGAGCGTGGCGTTGAAGACGTCGGCGCCAACCTGGCCGGTGCTGCGCGCGACCTGGACGAGGACGAACGAGAACTCGCCGATCTGCGCCAGGCTCGCGCCGACCAGCAAGGCCGTGGACAGCGGATACCCGAACGCCACGACGATGCCGGCCCGGATGACGAGCTTGCCGATCACGATCATCGCGAGCATGACGCCGAGCAGGGCGAGATTGGCGAGGACGCTCGCGGGATCGACCAGGGCGCCGACGGTGACGAAGAACAGCGCGACGAAGACGTCGCGGAGTGGCAGGAGCCGCGCCAGCGCTTCGTGCGAGTAGTCGGAGGTGCCGAGCAGCAGCCCGCCGAGGAATGCGCCGAGCGCCAGCGACAAGCCCACCGCCTGGGTGAGCGCGGCCGTGCCGAGGCCGATGGTGAGGGCGACGATGAGGAACAGCTCGTCGCTCTGCGTCCGCGCGACCCGCGTCATCAGGCGCGGGATCACCTTGGCCGCCAGGTAGGCGAACGGGACGAGCACCACGGCGGCGCGTCCCACCGCCTCCGCGATGGCGACCAGCCGATCGCTGCTGAATGCTCCGAGCTCGGGGAGCAGGACGGTCAGCACGACCACCGCGAGGTCCTCGACGAGCGCGATCCCGATGATGACGCGGCCGTGCCGAGAATGCAGCTCCCCCAGGTCGATGAGCAAGCGGGCGAGCACCATGGTGCTCGCGACCGACACGACGATGCCGATGACGGCGCCCTGGAGCACGGGCCAGCCCATCACCGGCGCCACGCCGACGCCGAGGCCGATCGAGAGCAGCATCCCGAGCGGGCCTCCGACGAGCGCCACCCACTTCACGCGCAGCAGGTCGGTCAGCGAGAACTCGATGCCGACGGAGAACATCAGCAGCACGACACCGATCTCGGCGAACAGCTCGAAGGTGGGCAGGTGCGACACCGTCGGTCCGGGCGTGAACGGGCCTACCAGCAGCCCCGCCACCACGTATCCGAGCACGAGCGGCTGGCGTGTCAGCCACGCCGCCGCGGCGCCGAGGACGGCGGCGACGAGGACGATCGCGAGATCGCGGAAGAATATCGGATCGGGGGTCATGGCGGCGACGCCGGCGCTCGTGCGCGCGGACGCTGCGCCGAGAGTAGCGGCCGGCCACCGTGAGCGTCAAGCGACTGGGCCGCCAGCGCACGCCCCATTGAATTCGATAGGTGCCGGCTCAGCAACGCCACCTTTCACGTGGAGGTGCCGGCGTATGGGGAACGTATGGCGATTCGGAGCGCCCGGTCCGATCACGATGATGTTGCGGGTCCGTCGATGGCACTCGCGCTGCTCGTCCTCACCGGCTGCGCAACGAGTCGTACGCGGCCACGTTCACGAAGGCCGATTTCCCCGAACGGAAGGTCGAGATCGAGCCCGGACCATCCTGGTGGCTTCTCGGCAATGCGGTGTTTGGCGGCGTGGTAGGCCTCGATCGTCGACCTGGCCACCGGCTCGGGGATGACGCTGTCACCTCGCGATTTTCACGCTGAAGCGCCGCGTCAAAGTGCTTCTCGTGAGTCACCTGGGGCCCGGGTACCGCTGAGCGAACGGCCGAGATGCCTCGGCGGCACGCCCTTATGCGCAGTCTGGCTGGCTCCCGTGTGAGGCGGGCCGCCTTAGCGCACGTGTGCAGACGTCACGGAGCCAGCCCAGGACATCTTCGCCCGCATTCCGATGCTTCACGAATGTGTGCAGGGCGTAGTAGAGAAACAAGGCGTTGATGGAGGCGAGCACGGCATTGAGAGTCCTGCCGTCCAGGTATTCCCGGGTCGCTCCGAGTAGCCAGGCGACGAGAAGCCCATATTGAAAGACGATGTATGCGGGAGCGGTCGCCGTGCGACCTTCGACTTTCGGTGTGCGACCGAAAGGTGACTTGCGGCCTGAGCAAAGCTGCTGCATTGACTGCAAGACGCCGCTGAAGTGTATCGGGAGCAACAGGAGATTGAGTGCGTATACGCGCGGAAGGTCGCCCAGGCTGTAACCCGACTGAATCAGATCTCGCGCGTACATGACGTAGTAGGGTACGGCCGCTATCGGTATCCACACCGACATCAGTTGCCGGTCGAAGGAAAACGTCAGCACCGCGAGCACGCCGATGCTTGCGATGGCCAGCGACGTCAGGTAATGAAAGCGGAAGAACGCCTCGACAAGCACACTCCCCCGTCGCCAGCCATAGGCAACATGACGTACGAGTTTCGGGACGATGATGAGGCCCCCATTGGCCCAGCGTCGGCGTTGGATGACAAGCGCGCCGAAGTCGGCCGGTGTCGCACTGTAAGCCAGCCGCTCCGGATAGTTGTGTAGACGCCAGCCGGCGACGGACAGGTCGAGGCTTGACTCGGTGTCCTCGATGACGGTGCGGTCTTGAATGAAGATCGGAATCTGGTTGCCTCGTTCGATCCGCCACTGCTTGATTGTATCGAGCGCCCTTTTCCTGACGATGGCGTTTGCGCCGACCCAAAACGTGGCGCCGTAGAACGTGAAGCCCTGATGAACGACGTGCTGCACATCAGTAGTCGCGCCAGCGACTCGTTCGAGGGGTTCCGCTGCCTTCGGGAACGCGCTGTATGGTGTCTGTACGACGGCGACGCGTTGGTGAGCCGGCTGCTCCAGAAAATGAATGAGCCGAGTGGCATAGGCCGGATGGACGACACTGTCGGCATCGAGCACCATGACGTAGTCGCTGTCCGGGAAATGACGGATGTCGGCGCCGTCACCAGCCGCCGGCACGAGACGACGGCCGCTGGGGACTGCCTCATCCCGGAATGTGTGACCCATGACGCCGAGATAGCTATTCAGATTCATCGCCTTGTTCGGGTCATGCGATAGACCCACGTACTGTTTGCGCTCGAACGTGCTGATCGTGGCCGTGAAACGATTGAGCAAGTGTCGATATTCTTCGCGCACGGCCTCGGGGCTTAAACCCGTCGCATCCGCGGGGAGGCGCTTGCCGCGGGCGATAAAGCGAGCGGCGGGTTCGGAGAACGTGATGTCTACGAAGAATTGATCGGTGTGATCGATGATCGGATACTGAGCAGCTTGCTTATCCAGCCAGCCTGCCGCCTCCGTGTAGGTGTCGCAGAGTTGTATGGCTTCAAGGCCAGCATTGAAAGAGCCGTGTCTGCACCGTCGCTCGAATCGGTGCAGAGCGTCTAGAACTGCGCGGCGAGGAACCTCGAGAAGCGCCTGTACGTCCCGCTCGAGGGCTCGCGCGGCAACAAGCGTCTGCGTGTCTTCTTCAGTAGCTGGTGTGGGCGAGTCATCGATCAGCAGGACGACGTGACGGTGCGGATAATCGAGCAAGGCGGCAGACAGCAATGTCTTCAGCACGACACCGCGTTGTTCCTTGTACGAGGGCACGAGCACGGTCAAGGATGGCGGTCTGAAACGCGACCGAAGAGTGTCCAGTTCTGCCTCGGACGCAGGGACATGCGTCTGCACGCGACGGAAATATCCGATCCGAGCGAATTGATAGACGAGGCTTCCATAGACAAGCATCGAGATCATGAGCATGAACGCGAAGGGCTCAAGGGTCTCGAGGTATCGAGCAGAGGCGAGACGTGCAGACAGCGTCGCGGCGGCCGTGCCGACAGCGAAAAAGCTGCCAAGAAGCGTGGCGGTGATCCCGGCAATGGCAAGAAAAATTTCTCGACCGGCACGAGGCGCACCGCCCGACGACTTGTTGCCCAGGCACACATCAAGATTGGTCGTCGTGGACACGGCGTCGAAGGAGGTGAGCAAGCCGTGCGCCACAAGCTACCGGTGGTGCAAACCGCGTTGTCTGCGCGCATATCACACGGGATGCACGTGATGGAGAGGAATGGCAGTGACAGGCCGCAATGTCGTTTGGCTCAGTAGGAGTCGTGCTGACACGCGGTAGGCAAACTGTGCCGGACAAACAAAATGCATCGGCCGTCCAGTGACTGACAATGTCCGCTGTGATGTGTCAACTTCACGACGGTCAAGGCCGTCAACACCGCCGGCTTGACGATTCCGAAGTTGCTGCTGCGGGCGGATCACTCGTTGAACAGATCGCGGGAAAGGCTCTGGACGACCACCGCCGAGCGGCAACAGAAGCGTTGCTGAGCGTTCCAGATCCCTGCTTCGCCCACCCTTGGCGACTTAGAGTGTCGAGACGCCGGATTTAGTGGCCGAGGCGCTTCGTCGATGGCCAGCAGTCTGGCAGTGCGTTCCGGGGTGCTGAATAATCCGATGAGCTTGCGGTCACGAGCGGAAGCGGAACCCCGTGGCCATCACCCAGGCGCTGAAGCCAGTCAGTATGGCCAGCACTGCAAGGAGGATCCGGTCACGGCGGCTCGGGCCGAAACTGAGCGCGGCGATCACACAGATCAGCGCAACAACGGCCATCAGCAATGCCAATGGCTCTGCCACGAGCGCATTCCATACGGCGACAACCTCGCGCACAGCACCAGAGTACGCCCGCCCGGTGTTCGCTGGATAACCGGCCGCGAGAGCCACGCGGCGGTGATGCTGGCCACGCATGGTGAGTACATTTCCGAGCACATCCGCGGTGGTAAGATGCAGCGCTGCGGCAAATCAAATGACGCGGGCGGATAGCTCAGCTGGGAGAGCGCGGCCCTTACAAGGCTGAGGTCGCAGGTTCGATCCCTGCTCCGCCCACCATGATATTTGGTACCCGGCGCCCATCCAAAACCGCGCATCGCGTCCTCGAGATCCTTCCGGAGCGTGGGGCCCAGCGAGGTTGCCGAGATGTACGCGATCCGGCGCGCCTGTTGCGCGGCGAGCGCGAGCGGCGCCGCGAGCGCCCCGGCCAAAGATCTCAGCAGGAAGCGCCGACGGTGCATCTACTCTATCACCCGATCCGCTCGCAGCAGCAGCGCAGGTGGGATCGCGAGGCCGAGCGCCTTGGCGGTCTTCAGGTTGATGACAAGATCGAACTTCGTCGGTTGTTCGATCGGCAGGTCGGCTGGCTTGGCGCCCTTGAGGATCTTGTCGATGAGAAGCGCTGCTCGACGATATTGTTCGTCCACACTCCCGCTGAAGGAGGCCAGCATGCCGTCTTCGGTGTATGGTCGCCACTGTTGCCAGCCGGTGCTTGATGGCGAGGCCGGCGATCGTACGGCCGACAGATGCGCCTATGCTCAGTGGATACACGATAAGCGCATCGGCACGACTGTGCACCGCCTCCGCGAACACAGCCTCGAGATCGGATGACGCGTCGACCTTAAGCGGATGCAGCTTCACCGCAAGCATACCCGCCGCGGAGGCAAGTTCGTTCTGTAGCTGAGCCATCTGAGCGGGATTCAGGGGATCGAACAGCACGCCGATCGTGCCACGAGGCCACTTCGTACGGGATTTGCCACGAAGATCATGACGATGGGCGTTGTGGCAGTCGCGGCTTTGGCTGCCCGGGCGGCAGGCGTCCCTCGCGCGAAGATCAGGTCCACGTTGGTGGCAATGAGCTCAGCGGCAAGAGCAGGAAGCCGGTCAGGTCGGCCTTCATCAAACCGCGACGGGAACGCCACGTTCTGTCCCTGCACCCAACCGAGCACTCGCAGCGGCGGAAGCAGCGGTAGGCCCGGAGGAGGATCTGGGAAGCCCTGGGAAAGCACGCCGATCCGCACGTTCTTGCCCGCCTGCTGTGCCTCGGCGGCGAGCGGTGTGATCAGAGCACCGAACGAGCCCTTCAGAAACGTGCGCCGAGCAATCACCTGATCACCTGCTACAGCATTCATCAGTCGACTCGACTGCCGGACGTAACCCGAAGGTATCGTACCGCGTTCTGATGATCTAGGGGGTGGCGGCGTTACACGTGCTTGTCCTCGAACGTTCTCCAAGCCGCATAACACGCCTCATGAAACCGTAAGCTCAGCGCGTCGAGAACGGTGACGGTGAGTAAGCCTTCGCCCGGTTCAACCGTCTCCCCACAGCCGTCGCACGGCGAGCCATCGCCGAGGCTGAATTGTCGCGGGTCTTGCGTCGGGGCCGGCAAGCCGTGCTGACGCATCTTTTCAACGGTCTTCTCGAAGCGGCGCTGGTCGGGCATCGCTGCAGCCTCTCGCAGTTGCTGTGGCCCTCGGAAATCGAGGCGCCGCGAGCGTACACGCCGCGACCGACCGTGCGCTATACGCCGTTCGATATGGTCAGGACTGATCGTTCGATAGTGGGCATACACGTCGACCGCAAGGATCTCGCACGGTCGACCGGAAAGCGCGCGGTGATATCGCTATTTCGCTGCGCGCCGCACCGCCGACCGGAGCACTTCCGTGAGGTGAGAGACGTTCACTGGCTTGGTGATGTAGTCGAAGGCGCCGCGCTTCAGCGTGTCGCGTGCGAACTGTTCGGCGCTCGCCGGGGCGACCATAATGATCGGGACGCCGGGATGCGACGTCTTGAGGCGCTCGAAGGTGGTCATGCCCGTGGTGTCGGGAACCGCGATGTCGAGGATGATCGCGTCCGGTGGCGCGACTTCGGCGAGGGTCACGCCGTCGACGGCCGTCGTCGCCAGCGTGGCGTCGTAGCCGAGCCCCATGACGGTGTCGGCCAGTGTCTGGAGCAGGGGAGGATCGTTCTCGACGACGAGGATGAATCGCGGCACGCCGCAGCGAGAATAGCGGGGGGCGGCCGTTATCGCAACGCGTATGTTGCACCCCCGGCGAACAGCGACTGGCATTCGGCTTGCGGCGCCGCAGGAAAATGGCTGAGAAGCTCCCGCATCCCCCCGAACCGTCCACGCCCGGCGTGGCGCCGCCGCCCGGGGCGCCTGCCGGCGATCAGGCGTCCTTTGCGCGCAAGCCGCTGCGTCCCATGCACAACGGGCGGCGCTGGCGCGCGAACGTGAAATCGTCACCGAAGACGAGCGGCCTCGACCGCGATTTCAGGCGCCGCGCCGGCTGAGACGCGCCTGCCCGCGCCCGCGGTGGGTCGTTCATCGACAGGATCGGCGGGCCGAGCCGTGCGCGGGCCGGCCCGCAAGTCGCCCGGGGTGAACAACGTTATACTCCGCGGATGATCGTCTCCCGCGCCGTTACCGCCAACCTCCAGAAGGCATCGTGGATCCGCCGGATGTTCGAGGAGGGCGCCCGACTCAAGCACGAGCGTGGCGCCGACAAGGTCTTCGACTTCACCCTCGGCAATCCGGAGATCGAGCCGCCGCCGGCGGTGCTGGCCGCCGCGCGGCGCGTGCTCGACAGCGACGCGCCACACCTCCACGCCTACATGCCGAATGCCGGTCATCCGCGCGTCCGCGAGGCGGTGGCGACGCGGCTCCGCACCGACACCGGCTTGCCGTACACGGCGAATCACGTCCTGATGACGGTGGGAGCGGGGGCGGCCCTGAACACGGTGCTCAAGGCGTTGCTCGACCCGGGCGACGAGGTGCTGACGGTGGCGCCGTTTTTCGCCGAGTACACGTTCTACGCCGAGAACCACGGCGGTCGGCTGGTGGTGGCGGCGCCGAACGCGGATCTCACGCCGGACATCGATGCCCTGGCCGCGGCCATCACGCCGCGCACGCGCGTCCTCCTCCTCAACTCGCCGAACAACCCCAGCGGCGTGATCTATCCGAAGTCCACGTTCGTCGCGATCGAGAATCTGCTCGCGCGTGCCCCGCGCCCCATCATGCTCGTGAGCGACGAGCCCTATCGCGCGCTCGTGTTCGACGACGTCGCGCCCCCTCAGGTGCCGCCGCTGGTGACGCGCTCGATCGTGGCCACCTCGTGGTCGAAGTCGCTCGCCATCCCGGGGGAACGGATCGGCTACCTCGCGTTCTCGCCACGGATGCCGGAGGCTGCGCAGCTCTTCGAGGCGTGCACCTTCACCAGTCGCGTGCTGGGCTTCGTCAACGCGCCGGCGCTGTGGCAGTGGGTCGTCGCCGAAGTCGGTGATCAGGTCATCGACGTGGCGCCGTACCGGGAAAAGCGCGACCTGATGTACGAGGGGCTGACACGCATCGGCTACCAGTGTGTGAAGCCGCAGGGCGCGTTCTATGTCTTTCCGCGCACCCCGATCGACGACGACGTCGCGTTCGTGCGTCTGCTGGCCGAGGAAGGCGTGCTGACGGTTCCGGGCTCGGGCTTCGGCGCCCCCGGCCACATCCGCATCTCCTTGACGGTGGACCGCGAGACCGTCGTTCGCGCGCTGCCAGCCTTCGAGCGCGCGTTCCAGCGGGCGCGGCGCTAAGCGCGCGAGCCGGTCAGCCGGAGCACCGCCCAGCCCCACGTGCGCACTTCGGCGTCGACCGCCTTGATGCCGCGGCGCTGGCGGCCGCGGCGCTCGCGCTCGATCGGGGAGGCGCCAGTGCGCCGGTCGGCCACGCGGCGGTCGAGGATCAGATCGACGTCGGGCTCCCGGATCAGAGCCTCGCGCAGCTTCTCGTAGAGATCCATGCGCCTCGGCGAGACGATGAAGACGAGACGCCGGGTCGGAGTGACGAGCGGCTCGTCCACTGCGCCGGCTCAGTGCCCGCCGCGGCGGCCGACCAGCTCGAGCACTCGAAGGATCTCGGCGCCGTCTCGCACCATCTCACGGTCGCCGGCCTGGCCCCAGCGGAGTACGCCCTCGCGATCGATGACGAACGTCGAGCGATATGCGACGTTCCGGTCCTCGTCGAGGACGCCGTAGGCGCGAATGGCCGTCCGGTGGACGTCACTCAGCAGCGGGAATGGCAGCCGCACGGCGCGCGCGAACGCGTCATGGCAGAACGGACTGTCGCCGCTGATGGCGAGCACGGCGACGCCGGGCTCGGGGAGCTTGGCCGCGACCTGTCCCAGGTCGCTCAGCTCGGGGCTTCAGATCCGACCGAAGTCGTAACAATAGAAGATCAGGACGACGTCGCTCCGGCCCCGAAATTCCCGAAGCGACACCGTGCCGCCGCCGCTCGACGGGAGGCGGAAGTCTGGAGCGGCCTGGCCGAAGCGAAGCGACGTCACGGCGGCAGTGTACGCCATCCGCCGTTCCGGGACCGGGCGCTACAGCAGCGCGCGGATACCCGTCAGGAGCACGATGGCCAGGAGAACGGCGGCTCCGACCACGTCCGAATCACGCGGGAGTATCGTCATGCCACTAATCCCGAGCAAAAAGCGCGCCGTTACGCAGTGCAGCACGCGGTACACTCTCACAATCGCAGTCAGGAAAAGTTTTTCCGGGGTTGTGGAGTTCGACGCCACCCGGCTATGGTGGACGAATCCGCAACGTCGAAGGAGGACGCCATGGATAGCTGGTGGTACGACATCGATCGTGATGTTTCCGTGGTCCTGGAACGCCACGGATCGATGACTCCCGCCGAGATCGCGCGCATGCTGCGGCTGTCCGAGGGGGCAGTGTCCTCCGTGCTCTCGATGCTGGCTCAGGAAGGAAAGCTTCGCATCGCCCGCGTGGAACTGCCCCCGCGAGACGACGGCCGGCAGCTGTCGCTCTAGCGCCGCGGCCCGCCGCCGCGTTGACCCTCCACGCGTCGCGTGATAGCTTTTGGAGGCTCAATCGGCGGCGGTGCGGGCTCGTGGTGCAGCCTGGTTAGCACACTGGACTGTCAATCCAGAGGTCGCGGGTTCAAGTCCCGTCGAGCCCGCCATTAAACGCAAATCGTTGCAAGAGGGGTCACCAGGCGCGGTGACCCCTCTGCCTGTGTTCGACCGGCGAGCGAGAAGAGGGACTCCTCTTCGCCTCAGCGTGTGACACAGCGCTCCGCGCTGCTTGAAATGACCGCCGTCGGTTTGCTCACGGACGATATGACGTATTCGCGCCAACGCTCGAGCGCTGGCTGGTGCCGCTGCTGTTCGCTCTGCCGCCGATCGACGGTAGACGGCCCCCGTCGGCTATCGCCGGTGACGCACTCACGGCATCTGCGGCGGAAGCGAACAGCGGTCGAAGGACCTCGATGACGACCTGATCACCTGCCGCGACGTTGGTCGTCGTCATCCGATAGTTCCTCATGCTGCCGTCCGGCGGCTGCGGCGTCATTGTCGTCGTCGGAGAGGTGGTCGTGGGCGAAGTGCGTGGGATGATGACGCCGGGAGCGACCGCCGTGCCCTGAGACGTGACGGCGCTTGGCGACCCCGCAATGCCCGGTTGCACGACTCCGTCGCGCGTGAAAACGGGGCCAGTGCCGGGCGCGACGGACGGCTGTGCGCCAGCAGCGCCAGAACGTGTCGCCGCGCTGCCGCCGACGGCGGCTGCCCCACCGGCCGCAGCACCAGCACCGCCGGCGCCTCCACGTCCTTGCGCGAACGCGACGCTCGTCATGAGCGCCAACGCGATCGTCAAGCTGGCTGACCTCGTGGAGTGTCCCTCCTCAGGCATAAGGCGCGCAATGGGAATGCCAGTGACCGAGGAATGCCGAGAGGCCGTCAAACGTGATGGGGACTGGTCCGAGCTAGGCGTGCGACGCGCAGCGTCACTTGACGGGACTCGGATAATCAACATGTGGGTGCCGCACGTCCCAGCGAGACGGATGTGTTGGCCATACCCCCCGCCGGTGTTGACGGCGCCTAGTCGTACTTCTACGAATGAAAACTCTTTCCCGTTGCGGCGTCGTTGCGTCCCTGCTATTCGAAAACGGTAGGCATGCCCCGCAAACTGTTCATTGTTGATCCGGCGAACGAACGTCTCTACGCCGCTCTGCGGAGTGCTCTGGCGAACGAGACCGACGTCGAGATCTTCTTCGATCGCCGGACGGGCGAGTCGCGTCGCTGGAATGGCGCCGATCGCCGTGTAGCGCCGGACGACGTGCGCGATCGAATCCGGACTGACGGGTTCGCGGTCGTCCGTCCGAGTCCGCCCGAAGCAGCGTCCCGCAATATTCGCTGGGCTTAGTCAGCAACGGCCCTCGCGCACGGCGTCGTCGATACCCACGTCCCCGGCCGGCCGCGGATGGGCCCGGGCCGCAAGCAATCAGCCGACGCCGTGCGCTTAGGTGAGGTCGACAGTGATGGAGTCGATGCCCGACGTCAATACAACGAACGATCTATGACGGAGGCCGATCGAGTGACGGAGGCCGTGGGAAACGGGACCGCCGCGCTCGGAAATCTCTCGCCGACGTGTTCGCCGGCATTCGCCCGATCAACAATGTATCCGCTGATAGATCGCGCAACCAGGCAGCGGAGCCTACACTCCTGCCGTGCCGAGCACACGCATCGCCAAGACGCTCCACAGGCTCGAGGCCGGCGCATTGCTATCTTGGCGGAACGCTGAGCGGGCGTTCAGGGCGGGCGGGACCGGGCTCGAGTGCAGCGGCTGCGATGAGGCGATCGGACGCCTGGAGACTGCGTATTACGTGCGACTCACGGATGGGCGGCGTCTGCGCCTTCATACCGTCTGTCACGAGACCTGGCTTCGATTCCAACCGCGTCGTAAGCCGTCCCTGGAGCGCCGGCTATGACCGACCGAACACCTCGGCGAAGCGGCGATACGACTCGAGGTGATCGCCGTACTTGCGATGCCCGGCGGTGTGCTGCGCACAGGCGAGGAGCAGCCGGTCGCGATCGGCGGCGCGGTTCTTGAGGTAGTCCTCGACCAGGCAGAGGCCGAGCTCCTGATTGTGCGGATCGTTGCCGATCTTCGCCGCCGCTGTCGCCAGCGTTTCGATCAGCGGCGCGCGGTCGGCGCCCGACTTCAGATAGACGGCGGTGACGCCAACGGCCTCATCGGGACGCAGCGCGAGCAGCGCCGACTCCAGCCGCGCGAGGAGCCGGCGGCCGTCGAGCGCCTCGGCGCCCGGCGGCGGCACGATGGCGCGCCGGCCGTTGTCCGGCGTGTTGGCCTGGTGCTCGGCGGCGCGATTGATGAACGATGCGGCCACGAACAAGAGCTTCAGGCGGTGCGGGTGTCCGAAGGTGTCGTAGAACCACGCCAGCGTATTGCAGTACTCGTAGCCGTGCTGGGACATCGAGAAGTTGTTCGGCGCACCGGTGTCGAGAATCACCTGCGCGGCGGCGACCTGGATGGCGTCCAGGATGCGGCGCGGGCTGCGGCCAGCCTTCAGCAGCGCGACCACGGCGTCGATGACGGACCATTCCCGCTGGCGCGTCAGAATGTCGACGAGCATCGCCTCTTCGGCCGCCGTCAGCGGCGTGTCCTGGCGTAGCAGCTCGGCGTCGCGACCGTCGAGCAGGTTCTGGACGACGTTGCAGCCCATCTCGTAGGTCGAGTACCAGCGCGGCCCGACGGCGATATCCGGGACGCCGGCATAGACGACGTGGTGCGCCGCATCCCAGCCGAGCGCTTCGCCCAGCTCGATCGTGGCGCGCGCGCGGAAGGACTTGTGCCCGGTCGTGTAGGAGCGGTTGTGCAGCATGCGGTCCTGCACGTCGATGAGCCCGGCGAAGGCGAGCTGCGCCAGCACCTGCCGGCGGTTCGGTGCATCCTGAACGAGGCCGAGGAACACGCGGTAGGCGGGCAGGACATCGCCGCGCTGTACGAGCGTCAGCCAGTGGTTGAGGCGCTCACCGATCGGCCCTTCGAGGGGCAGCGGCTCCTGATCCGGCCAGTGCGCGACCGGCATCGGCGGCGCCTGGTCGACCGCGATCTCGTAGAGCCGCGTGTAGTGGCCCGGCGCCTTGCCGAGGAGCTGATTCCACGGATCGAGCCCGCTCGGAATGTACCAGACCGACTGCGCCAGCGGCAGCATCGCGAGGTCCGGCCGGACCAGTGACATCAGCGGCAGCGTCACACGCTCGCTGAGAAGGCAGTGATCGTTGTTCACGAACTTCACGACGCCGTCGTCGAGGCGTTGGTGGTACGGCACGTGGGTGTACGGCGCGTGGATCCGCACCGTCTGCGCGACGATCTCGGTAACCGGGCGCTTGTCCTTGATGAGGCCGTAGAGCGCCGCGCTGGCGCCCACCTGATCGCGGGCCAGGATCCGCTCCTCGAGCCTGGCGTACTCGACGGCGGTCGCCATGGCCGGGAGTATATACAAGCCCGCCGACTCGTGATATCCCTTCCCAACCTTTCTTTCCGCGGCTTCTGAAGGAGGAGACCGATGAAGCGCTGGTGTGCTCTCGCCCTCGGCGTGCTGGCCCTCGCCGGCGCCGCCTCGCCGGCTGCCGCCCAGGCCAAGGACGCGCTCGTCGTTGCGCTCGTGAGTCATGCGCCCACGCTCGATCCGCACATGCATTTCGAGCGGGTCGGGATCCTGGTCAACATCAACATGTTCGACTCGCTGCTGCACAAGAACCGCAAGCTCGAGTACGAGCCCTCGCTCGCCACGTCCTGGAAGACGCTGAACGACACGACGTGGGAGTTCAAGCTGCGCAAGGGCGTGAAGTTTCACAACGGCGATCTCATGACCGCCGAGGACGTGAAGTTCTCCTTCGACCGCGTGCTGGAGCCGGGCAAGGAGAAGAAGAAGTCGCCGCAGTACGGCAACATCCGCGCCATCAAAGAAGTGCGCATCGTCGACGCCGACACGATCCATCTCGTGACGGACAAGCCGTTCCCGCTGCTGCTCGAGCGGCTCGTGTTCTTCCCGATCGTGCCCAAGAAGCACATCGAGAAGGTGGGCGACGAGGCATTCGGCACCACCGCCACCGTCGGCACCGGACCCTGGAAGTTCGTGGAGTGGAAGCGTGATCAGCACATCCGCCTCGAGGCGTTCGATGGGCACTGGCGCGGCAAGCCGGCGTTCAAGAACCTGATCATCCGCAACATTCCGGAGGTGGCCACGCAGATCGCCGAGATCAAGACGGGCGGCGTCGACCTCATCCGCAACGTGTCGGCCGATCTGGTCCCGGAGCTCAAGAGCCACGCGCAGACCTACGTGTCCTCGGCACCGATCCTGCGCGTGCACTATGTCGAGCTCGACATGCGCGAGGCGCCGTTCGACAAGAAGGCGGTGCGGCAGGCCGCCAACTATGCCGTGGACAAGCAGGCCATCATCCAGAAGCTCATGGGCGGTCTCGGCCAGCAGGTGGCGACCGTGGTTCAGCCGCCGACCTTCGGCTTCGAACCGGAGGTGAAGCCGTTCCCCTACGATCCCAAGAAGGCGCGCGAGCTGCTCGCGCAGGCCGGCTATCCCAACGGCGTCGACATCACGCTGCACAGCGCGTTCGTCGAGTTCCGGCCGATCTTCGAGGCCATCACGCAGATGCTGACCGAGGTCGGTATCCGGGTGAACGCGCGCATGTGGGATCCGGGCCCGGCCTGGAACAAGTTCTTGCAAGCCGAGGGCAAGGCGACCAATGGTTACTACGGCTCGTGGGGCAATTACTCCGTCTTCGATGCCGACGCCGTGCTTCATCCGCTCTATCACACGGAGCCCGGGGGCTGGATCGGCAAGTGGTACACGCGCGTGGAGGGCCTCGACAAGCTGATCGACGAGGGACGGTCGACGCTCAACCAGGCGCAGCGCAAGCGCACGTACTCGCAGATCCAGAAGCTCATCCGCGAGGAGACGCCGGGCATCTTCCTGTTCACGCAGTACGACACGCTCGCGATCAGCAAGCGCGTCGACTACGCCGCGCGGGGCGACGAATGGCTCTGGCTCTTCGACGCCAAGCCGAAGCGGTGATACCGGGCTAGATGTCGCCGTTTCTCGTCCGGCGATTGGTGCGGCTGGTGGTGGTGGTGCTCGGGGTCTCGCTGGTGACGTTCGCGATCCTGCACGCCAGCGGCGACCCCGTGTCGCTCATGATGCCGGAGGCGCCCGAGGCCGATCGCGCGGTGCTGCGTCAGGCGCTCGGCCTGCACGACCCGTTGCCCGTGCAGTTCGCCCGCTTCGTCGGCAACACCGTCACCGGGAATTTCGGCAAGTCGTTCTTTCATCACGGGCAGTCGGCGTCGGCGCTGGTGCTCGAGCGGATGCCGACGACGCTCCTGCTGACCGTCCTCTCGATGACGCTCGCCCTGATGGTCGCGCTGCCCGTCGGCATCTACAGCGCCGTGCGACGCGGTCGCACCGTGGACCAACTGGCCACGGGCACGGTATTCCTCGGCCAGTCGATGCCGGTGTTCTGGACCGGCATCATGCTGATCCTGCTCTTCGGCGTGCAGTGGCGCGTGTTGCCGGTGTCGGGCTGGGACTCGTGGGCGGCCGTCCTGCTCCCGACCGCGACCCTCAGTACGTTCACGGCGCCGCTGCTGCTGCGCATCGTCCGCTCGAGCATGCTGGAGGTGATCGGCCTCGACTACGTCCGAACGGCCCGGGCCAAGGGCGTGTCGGAGTCGCTCGTGATCTGGCGCCACGCGCTCAAGAACGCGGCGCTGCCGCTCGTCACCGTGACGGGCCTGCAGTTCGGGCTGCTGCTGGGCGGGGCGGTCATCACCGAGACCGTGTTCGCGATTCCCGGGGTCGGGCGGCTGATCGTCGGCGCGATCCGCCAGCTCGATTTCCCCGTGGTGCAGGCCGGCGTCTTCATGCTCGCGATGATCGTCGTCAGCGTGAACGTTATGGTCGACGTCCTCTATCTGTACCTCAATCCACAGATCCGTATCCGCTGATGGCCGTCCGTCCGATTCCCGCTGGCATCGCATACGCCGACGACAGCGACCGCCGCGCTTCTCGCTCGCGCACGTGGCGGAAGCTCGGCCGGAATCCGGCGGCCGTGCTCGGCGTGATGATCCTGCTCGGCGTGGTCGGTGCGGCGCTGGCCGCGCCCTGGATCACGCCGCACGATCCGGCCAAGCAGAGCCTGATCCGCCGGTTCACGCCGCCGGTGTGGGCGACCGGCGGCAATAGCGCTTATCCGCTCGGCACCGACCAGGTCGGTCGCGACGTGCTGAGCCGCATCATTCACGGCGCGCGTATCTCGCTGCTGGTCGGCGTGCTGGCGGTGGTGGTGAGCGTGCTCGTCGGCGTGACCCTCGGGCTCGTGAGCGGCTTCCTCGGGGGCCGAATCGATACGGTGATCATGACGGCCGTCGACATCACGTGGTCGTTTCCGCAGATCCTGCTCGCGCTGGCGTTCGTGGCCGCGCTGGGTCCGAGCCTGGTGACGGTGATTCTCGTGCTCGGATTCACCGGGTGGGAACGGTACGCACGCGTCGTCCGCGCCGAGGTGCTGGCGCTGCGGGAGAAGGACTTCATCGAGGCCGCGCGGGCCATGGGCATCGGCTCGGCCCGCATCCTGGCCCGGCACATCTTGCCGAACACGTTTTCGTCGATCGTCGTGCTGTCGACCCTGCAAGTGGCGCAGGCGATCCTGCAGGAGGCGGCGCTGTCGTTTCTCGGCGTGGGCTCGGGCCGTACCTATCCCACGTGGGGCCAGATGATCGCGCTCGGTCGAGACTTCGTCAGCGTCGCCTGGTGGCTGCCGACCTTCCCCGGGCTAGCCATCCTGGCCACCGTGCTCGCGATCAATCTGGTGGGCGATCGTCTTCGCGACGCCCTCGACCCACGCGTCTGACACCGCACGCGTCGTCGCACAATCTCCGCTGCGCGTGACCGCCGCGCGTCGTCGTCTTCGAACGGCCTTGCACATGAGCCGCCCGCCGGCGGGCGGCATCGCAGGAGGTGGCCCGTGCGACTGACCAAGAAGGTGGCGAAGCTGATCGGGCATGAGCGCGTGTGTCGTGTCGCCACGGCTGACGCGGAAGGCAGGTCGCATCTGGTCCCCGTGTGTCACGTGCTGGCCGGCGACCGGATCTACTTTGGCTCCGGTGACGACGGGCGGAAGGTGAAGAACATCAAAGCGAATGCTCAGATTGCCGTCACCGTCGATCTCTACTCCGACGACTGGTCGCAGCTGCGAGGGGTGATGGTGCAGGGAACGGCGCGCCTCATCGAGCGCGGGCCGCGCTTCAAGCAGGCCCGCGCACGCCTCTATGCGAAGTACCCGCAATACTCCAGAGAGGCAGCCCTTTCGCCGTCCGACTCGGTGATCGTGGAGGTGACCCCCACCCACGTCTTCACCTGGGGTCTCGACTAACCGAATCCCTTCGCCGCAGCGCGTCGTCTCAAGGACGAGGAGAGATGACGATGACGATGAAGCGAATTCTCGTGCCGCTGGACGGCCGGGAGAAGGCGGAGGCCGTGGTCCCCGTGGTGGCCGCGCTCGCGCGCGACACCGGAGCTGCCGTGCGCTTGCTGCGAATCTTCCCGCTGCCGTCGGAGGTGACGACGTCGCAAGGCTGGATGGTGGCCTCGGTCGACCAGGAGATGGCGCGCCTCGAGAGCCGCGCGCTGTCAGACTTCGCGCCGGCGGAGATCGAGCTCGGAGGTCTGCCCGTCGAGACGGTGGTGCGCTACGGCGATCCTGTCGACGAGATCGCGCAGGAGGCGGACACCTTCGGCGCCGATCTGATCGCGCTGACCAGTGGGCGACGCGGCCGCCTGCGCACGGCGCTGGCGCCAGGCCTGGCGCAGCGACTGCGGAGACGGACCGACACGCCGACGCTCGTGCTGTACGCCGACTCCGATCGCAGCACCGGCTGAGATCTGGCTGGCCCGGCGGTCTTCGGTGACGCCGCGCATCCTCGCCCTGGACTTCGACGGTGTCCTGTGCGATGGACGGCGCGAGTACTTCGAGACCGCGCGGCGCGCCTACGCCACGATCTGGCCGGACGCCGATGTTGAGCGCGCCGGCGCGCTGGCGGCCCCGTTCGCGGCCGCGCGCCCGCTGGTGGAGAGCGGCTGGGAGATGCCGCTCCTGCTCCATGCCCTGGTCTCCGGCGTGCGCGACGTGGACCTGGTGGATCGCCCGGCATGGCGCGCCACCGCCGACCGGCTCCTCGACGGCGCACCGATCGTCGCCGCAGACCTGGGGGGCGCCCTGAACGCCGCGCGCGATGCCTGGTTCGCGACGAACCCGGTGGACTGGCTAGGACACCACGCGTTCTATCCCGGCGTCTGCGCGCGGGTCATGCAGGCGCTGGACGAGGGCGTGCACGTCGCGATCGTCACCACCAAGGCCGAGCGGTTCGCCCGCGCGCTGTTGGTCGCTCAGCATCCGCGGCTCGTCGCGGTGCCGATCATCGGTCGCGAGCCGGATCGCGCGGTGCCGAAGCCGCACAGCCTGCGGCGCCTGGCGTCCGAGCGGGGCCTGCCCGCCGACGGCGCCGGACTGTGGTTCGTCGAGGACATGCTCGAGACCCTCGAGCTCGTGGGCGCGACGCCTGGTCTGAGGGGCACGCGATTGTTCCTCGCCGGCTGGGGTTACAACACGCTCGAGCAGCGCGCCATCGCCGGTGGCACGGGCCGCATCGGCCTCCTGTCACTCCAGGTGTTTGCTGCGTCGTTCCGCGACTGGCCGCACTGATGTCATCGGCACCCGCCTTGCTTCGTACGACCTCGCGAGACTTTTGCACTCAAGGAGACCGAGATGAAGGGCTTCATCATCGGAGCGATCGCAGGCGGCGTGGCGATGTGGCTGTACGGCGACCAGATCCGGGAGTACGTGGACGACAAGACCTCCGGCGTCCGTGAAAAGACGGCCGCCGGGCTCGAGAACGCCGCTGACCGCTTGCAAAGCGTTGCGCAGTCCGTCGAGGGCGGCCTCAGCGACGTCGCGAACCAGGCCCGGCGCGCGATCTGACGTGCCGGGCGTCGGCGCCTCGGCGCGCGCCGTCGTTGCCCGCGGGTTCACGTACGTCGAGGACGTGCTGTACGTCGGCCTCGGCGTCCTTCTGGCCGGGGCCGCGCTCGTGCTGCTCGCCGATGGCGCCGTCATGTTCTGGCGTGCGCTCGCTGGCGGCGAGCTTCCCACGCGCGTCATCGAGCTGCTCGATCGAATCCTGCTCATCCTGATGATCGCGGAGATTCTCTACACCGTGCAGGTGTCGCTCCGCGAGCATGCGCTCGTCCCCGAGCCGTTTCTCGTCGTCGCCCTCATCGCCGCCGTGCGGCGAGTATTGATCATTACGGCGGAGTTCGCGGAGCTGGTCGATAAAGGTCCCGAGTCCTTCCTGAACGCGATGCTCGAGCTCGCCCTGCTGACAGCCATGATCGTGGCGCTCGTGGCTTCGCTCATGCTGCTGCGCCGCCGCCAGGCGCAGCCCGCCGCGACCCGCTCTTAACAGCCGGTGCTGTCGAGGCGGCCGGTGTTTTCGAGGCGCCCGGCTTCGGTGGCCCGCGCCGAGCGGCGGGGGGTGTGGGGGGCCGTTTCGTGGCCCCCCATGTCATCAGACGGGGCCCCGCGATCGAGCCAGGCGGCGAAGTCGTCGGCCAGACAGGCGAGGCGCCATTCGGTCAGCACATCGAGAGCCATGGCGCGCATGGCGCCCACGGATGCGCCCTCGTACGGCTCGAGGCACTGTGCGAGCAGCCAGCCTTCGAAGTCGGCGGGGTCGGGATCGGCCACCACCGCCGCTTCGAGCAGCGCCCGCTTGACGCCGAGACCGATCGCGTCGGGCGTCGTGTCACGCTTGCGCCGTCGGCGGCGCCCCTCGGAGGCCTCCAGCGCGAGCATGAGCTCGCGACACACCACGGCCGGTCGCGGCTCGCTCATCGATGCCAGAACCTGCGCGCGACGCGCCGCTCGGCGACGGCGACCGCGAGCGGCTGGCCAAGGCCTCCCGGACGCGTGAAGCCCCGGTCGAGGGCGGCCACGTCCAGATCGACCGTGGCGAGGTCGAGGAGCCGCAGCGTGGCGGCGTCGGCGGCCGTCAGCGTCATGATGGTCTTGACGTAGGCCGAGCACTCGCGGCACGCGTCCACCTTCCGCGTTTGCCCGGTGGCATCGGCGACCAGGGACGTGAGCCGCGCGTGGTCGTCGACCCCGCAGTAAGGGCACCGGAGCCAGTCCGTCCGCCAATCGCCGCCACAGCGTGCGCAGCGAAGGCGTCGATCACCTTCGAGCCCGCGCGTCTCCGCGAGGGCCGCCCACGCGCCGCAGATCGGGCACGAGGCGCCGTGGCCTGCGGCCCGCGGCGCCAGCCGTCGGCCACACGCCTCGAGCCATGGCACGGCGGCGAGGGGGGCGACGGCGACGAATGCGTCTTCGGGGGCGCCGGCCGCGTCCGCGAGGGCGACGAGCGACGCGTGATCGAGCTCGATCGCGGCGGCGAGCACGGGCAGCGGGTCGGTGCGGGCGGCTGCCTCTCGCAGCCCGACCACGCTGCTCGCGGCAAAGAGCCGATGCAGCCAGCGCTCGGCGACGGCGCGCTCGACGGTCAGGGTGGCGCCGCGCAGGACAGGCGCTGTCTCTGACGTCTCGACGGGAACGGCGGCGGCCCATGCGGGCGCCGCCGCTTCGGCCGCGGTGACCTCGAGGAGGGCAAGCCATGCGCCCCACTCCGGATGCGCCTTGGCCAGCGCCTCGGGGGTCGGGGCGGCGAGCGCCGTCGTGCTCACCGTGAAGGCGGTGATGCGGCGAACGTTGTCCCGCCCGGCGAGCGGACCGCCTCCGGGGTGCGCCAGTACGGCTGCGAGCCCCCGTGCAGCTCGACGGTGTCCCCGCGATTGCCGACGTCCCCGCCCGCGCCGCCCGCGCGCTGCCGCGTGGCCTCGGGAGAGGTGCATGCGCCGAGGACGGCGAGGACGAGCAGCGGCGCGAGCGCACGCATCAGATGCTCTCCGAGGACAGCACGATCACGACCCGCAAGAGAAACCCACCCAGGAGAACCAGCAGGGCCGCGGCCTTGACAACGGCCGCGGTGGGCGCATGCGCGCGACGATGGAGCAACAGCGGGACGACGATCCCCACACCGACCACGCCGAACGCGAGGAGCGCTCCCCACTGGTTCAGCCAGACTCGCGCGAGGGAGCCGAGCGACGCGACGAGGGCGATGATCGAGAGCAGCTCGAGCACGAGGACGACCACGTCGAAGCGCTGCAGCGCGCGCAGCCCGCCGATGAGAAACACGCGGCGCGGGCCGAGGAGGAGCAGCAGCGCGATCGACGTGGAGGCGCTGGACACGACGAAGACCAGTCCCAGCAGCGGGGTGTCCGACCAGATCGGACGGTTGGTGACGGCGAGCAGCACGCCCGTATAGGAGGCGAGGAAGAAGCCCGAGAGCCCGCCGAGGATCGCGACGATCACTCCCAGCAGGCCGGGCGGGCGGAGCCGCACCCGTCGGCGCCGGCGATCGTCGGGGCCGAACGTCGCGACGAACGAGAGCAGGGCGAAGAACCCGAAAGCCAGCAGCCCCCAGGCGCCGAACGACATGGGCGAGTAGGATTTGAACATCGGCCGCCACGTCTCGGACTGCAGCAGCATGTGCCAGAACCGCTCCGGTCGGCCGAGGTCGACGATCAGCAAGATGCCGCACACGACGACGGCGGGAAAGGCGATGCGATAGCCCAGCCGTGCCAGGGGGCGATCCGTCATGCGGCCGAAGAGATCGATCAGGGCGGCGAGGAAGTAACAGCCGCCCGCGATACCGCCCAGGAAGAAGTAGAGGACGATCAGCCACCGCCAGTGCGGAGCCTCCGTGAAGAACGTGCTAGGCATCGTCGCGTCCTCGCGTGCGAAACGAGATGACGCCCATGATCCCGATGAGCGCGGCGCCGATGGCCGACCAGAGCGACGAGCCGTTCAGGTTGCGCGACGGCAGCTGCGGGTCCGGCGGCAAGCCGTACGCCTCCGGCTTGTCGACCAGGAGGTAGAAGGCGTTCAGGCCGCCCAGCATCTTGTCGTCGGCGCCATAGAGGTACGCGCGCCGTTCGCCGGCCGTCTGTAGCTGCCCCACCCGCCGCTCGGCCATCTGCTTGAGCTCGCGAATAGGCCCGAAGTTGATCGAGTCGGTCGGACACGCCTTCGAGCACGCCGGCTCCATGCCCGCGCGCATCCGGTCGTAGCAGAGCGTGCACTTCTGCGCCGTGCCCGAGACCGGGTTGATGTCGATGACGCCGAAGGGACAGCCGGCGATGCAATCGCGGCAGCCGTTGCACACGTCCGACTGGATCACCACCGTGTCGAACTCCGTGCGGACGATGGCGCCGGTCGGACACACCTCGAGACAGCCGGCTCGCACGCAGTGCTTGCAGACGTCGGACATCATGAGCCAGCGGCCCTCGGCACGATCCGCGCTGAACTGCTCGATGAACTTCACGTGGCGCCAGTGCATACCGTCGAGACGCCGCGTGTTGTCGTAGGAGTCGCCGGACATCGTGTTCCGGCCGCCGTTGGTCGCCGGCAGCTGATTCCACTCCTTGCAGGCGACCTCGCACGCCTTGCACCCGATGCAGACCGTCGTGTCCGTGTAGAAGCCCATGGGCTCGGCCATGGCTACGCCTTCTCCACGTTGCACACGAACGCCTTGCCCTCGTGGATCGTGACGTTCGGGTCCCCGACGAGGGCCGTCAGCTCGTTGCCGGCGTCACCGGTGACGACGCCTTCGTAGCCCCAGTGCCACGGCATGCCGACCTGGTGGACCACCTGGCCGTTGATCTTGAACGGGCGCAGTCGCCGGGTCACGAGCGCCTTGGCGCGCACGGACGCGCGCGGGCTCGTCACGCGCACCCAGTCGGTGTTCGCGATGCCCTTTTCCTGGGCGAGCTCCGGTGAGAGCTCCACGAACACCTCGGGCATCAACTCCGTGAGCCACGGATTCCAGCGGCTCATGGCCCCGGCCAGATAGTGCTCCGTCAGGCGGTACGTCGTGATGATGTACGGGAACTTTGGATCACCCACGGCGGCAAGCGGGTTGTCGCCGCGCTTCCAGTACTTGTAGACGGGGCTCGACTGCTGCTTGTAGAGCGGGTTGCGCACGGGCGACTCGGCGGCCTCGTAGTGCGTCGGGAGGGGTCCGTCCACCAGGCCCGTGGGAACGTAGAGCCACCCGCGGCCGTCGGTCTTCATGATGAATGGCTCCACCCCGCTGAGCCCGTCCAGCCCGACGGCGTTCGGATTCGCCCGCGAGCCCGGCGCTTTCGTGACCTGGAAGTCCGGGACATCGAGGCCCACCCACTTCGACTGTCCGGCATCCCACCACACCCACTTCTTGCGCTCGCTCCACGGCCGGCCCTGGGGGTCGGCCGAGCAGCGGTTGTACATGATCCGGCGATTGGCGGGCCAGGCGTAGCCCCAGCCCAGCTGCGCTCCGCGCGTCCCGGGCGGATCGGCCTTGCGATTGGCCGAGCGGTTCTGGTCCGGGGCGGGGAAGACGCCGCAGTAGATCCACGACGCGCACGTGGTCGACCCATCGTCCTTGAGGTCGCCGAACCCCGCGATGTGGCGGTCGGGCTCACCCGTGTAGTAGCCGTTGATCTCGCGGAGGATCTTCAACCCGTCGGGCTCGCCTGCGTCGTGCTGCGCCTCGCCGCCGGCCTGCCGCGGTGGATTCGAATCGAAGTCCCACGTCAGGTTCTTGAATCCGACATCGCGCCGCGCCGTGGAGGCGGCGTACATCGCCCTGAGCCGCTTCGCGAGCTGGTGCGTGAACCACATGTCCGAGCGGCAGTCGCCAGGCGGGCTCGCGGCCTTGTAGTGCCACTGGAGCATGCGGAAGGTATTCGTGAACGAGCCCTCGTACTCTGCCACTTGCGACGAGGGGAAGAAGAACACCTCCGTCTTGATGTCCGGCGGCTTCACCTGCCCGGCCACCACCTCCGGCGCCCGCTGCCAGAAGGTGGCGGTCTCCGTTACCCAGTTGTCCTTCACGACCAGCCAGTCGAGATTGCGCAGCCCCTTGCGCTCGACGGCGGCGTTCAACGAGGTCGCGGGATTTTGCCCGATACAGAGCATCCCCTTGACCTTGCCGTCGTTCATGGCGACGAACATCGGCAGATGCGAGTGATCGCCGGTGATCTTCGGGTGCCAGTCGTAGCCGAACTGGTTCTCCGGCGTGGCGGCGTCGCCGTACATCGACTTCAGATACGAGACCATGAACTTCGGCGTGTTGGCCCAGTATCCGCGCGCGCTCGTCTCCGCCGTGAGCCAGTCGGTTAAGGTGTCGTGCTTCTTCAGCGCCGAGGGATGCGCCATGTAGCCGTGGATCGAGTGATAGAGCGTCGGGACATCCGTGGAGCCCTGGATCGACGCATGCCCGCGCAAGGCCATGATGCCCGCCCCGGGACGGCCGACGTTGCCGAGAAGGAGCTGAAGGAGCGCGCAGCAGCCGATCACCTGTGGGCCGTTGGTGTGCTGCGTCCACGCGACCGCGTAAGCGAATGAGGTGGTGCGGTCGCGACCCGAGTTCGCGAGGATCGTCTCGGCGACCTTCAGGAAGATCTCCTTCGGGCAGCCGGTCGCCTGCTCCACCATCTCCGGCGTGTAGCGAGCGAAGTGACGCTTCACGATCTGGAACACGGTGCCCGGGTGCTTGAGCGTCGGGTCGCGGGGCGGCGGCGGCTTCAGCAGGGCCTTGACGAGCCCGTCGAACGGAGGACCGGTTGGCGTCTGCTGCGGGCCACCGGGCGCGGCCTGTCCGGCGGCGCCGCTGCGCCCGGCGACGTCACGGTCGCCGACGGCCTGCTCGCCCGACTGCTGCGTGGCTGCCGTCCAGCCGCGCGCCTCGGCATCCGTCCCCGCGTACTGCCAGCTCTTGTTGTCGTAGTGGCCGATGAAGCCGTTGTACGGCCATTCCTTCAGCTTCTCGTCGTACTCCATCAGCCCGGAGAAGAGACCGTCCAGATCCTCGGCGTCCTTGAAGGCGTCGTTGATGACGGTGGCGGCGTTCGTGTAGTTGACGAGGAAATCGCGGAAGAACGAGTCCTTGGTCCACCGCGGATTGTTCACCACGAAGTTGATCAGGCCGCCCAGGAACGCGATGTCCGAGCCGGCGCGGATCGGCGCGTAGATGTCGGCCATCGCGCTGGTCCGGGTGAAGCGCGGATCGACATGGATGATCTTGGCGCCGCGCGACTTCGCCACCATCGGCCAGCGGAAGGCCACCGGATGGCACTCCGCCATGTTGGAGCCCTGCACGACGATGCAGTCCGACTCCTCCATGTTCCGGTAGAAGAACGTCGCCGCGCCGCGTCCGAATCGGGTCCCCAGCCCGGGGACGCTGGAGCTGTGTCAGATCCTGGCCTGGTTCTCGATGGCGACGATGCCGAGACCGCGCATCAGCTTCTGATGGATGTGGTTCCACTCGTTGTCGAGGGTGGCGCCGCCGAGCGAGAAGATGGCGGTGGTCATGTTGACGCGCTTGCCGCCCGGCAGTCGCTCGATGAACGTCTCGTCGCGCGTCTTCTTGATGAGCTCGGCCACCCGGGTCATCGCGCGCTCGAGGTCCCAGACTTCCCAGTCGGTCGCGCCCGGAGCGCGATGGAGCACCTTGGTCGGCCGGTTCGGGTTGACGTGCAGCTGATAGATGGCGGCGCCCTTGGGACACAGCGTGCCCTCGTTGAACGGGCTGCGCGGATCGCCCTCCACGTTGACGATCTTGCCGTCGACCGTGTGGACGAGGGTGGCGCAGCCGACGGAACAATAGGGACAGATGCTCGGAAAGGTCTTCGCGTCCTTGATCCGAAGCTCGGCCGCCCGGGCCAGCGTGGGCGCCAGATTGGCGCCGAGCCCGGTGAGACCACCGAGCGCGGTGCCGCCGGCAACTCCAGCCGATACGCGAAGAAAGTCGCGTCGCGAAACTGCCATCGTGATTGCTCGCAGGTGCGACAAACAGGCAAGCGGTGTGCCGCTCTGTCGCGTATCCAGAATTGCAATCTTTATATCGGCCGGCGATAGACTGATTTTCGTGACATATACGCGTCGACGTCGCGTCGATTATGCGGTGCTGGCGGACGTACGGTACCAGCTTCGGCGCTTTCTCGGACGGCGCGAGAGCGTGGCCCGGTCGGCCGGCATCGAGCCACAGCAATATGCGCTGCTGCTGCAGCTCAAGGGACTCGAGGGCCGGCAGGCGGCGACGATCGGCGCCCTCGCCGAGCGTCTCCAGATCCGGCACCACAGCGCGGTCGAGCTGGTCGATCGGCTCGTTGCGCGACGGATGGTCGATCGGCGCCGGAACGGAGAGGACGGCCGGGCCGTCGAGGTGACGCTGCGGCCGGCCGGCGAGGCGGTGCTCCGCCGCCTGGCCCTCTACTCCACGACGGAGCTACGCAGCGATGGACCGGCCCTGGTAAGTGTGCTGAGACGACTCATGCGGCGACAACGCCGGACGGCGAACGGCAGCAAATCTCAACGCAGAGGAGGGGCGCGATGAAGACGGCGTTCACCGCCATCGGCGCGGTAGCACTACTGGCGCTGGTCAGCTCCGGGTGTGCGCGGATGATGGCCCAGTCCGAGGACGGCTCGACGCCGGGTTCGGGCGGCGGTGGTGGCATCAGCGGCTCGTCGGGAAGCGGCGGCGGTTCGGGCGTGAGCCGCGCCGGCCGGTCCGGTGGCGGCATGGCGGAGCGGCCACCCGTCAAGGAGTTCCACCCGGCCACCGAGATGATCGACGTGCACTTCGACTTCGACCGGTACGACATCCGCTCGCAGGAGGAGTCGGCGCTGCAGTCGAATGCCGCCTGGCTGCGGTCGAACAAGAACTACCTCGTGCTCATCGAGGGGCACAGCGACGAGCGCGGGACGCCGGAGTACAACGTGGCGCTCGGCGAGCGTCGCGCCAAGACGACGCAGCACTACCTCGTCTCCCATGGCATCGATTCGCGGCGCATCGCGATCATCAGCTACGGCGAGCATCGCCAGCAGTGCACGGACGCGACCGAGGAGTGCTGGGCGAAAAACCGTCGCGCCCACTTCAGAATCAAGCGGCAGTGAAGATGGGGGGCCTCGACGAGCCCCCCATACCCCAGCGTTCGGAGCGCCCCGGGGAACCGGGGCGCTCCTCTTTTGCCGCACCACCGCGAGCTGCGAGGTATCGTTGCGGTTTCCGCCCCGGCGGATTCTCGGCTACGAGCCGGTGCTGCCGAAACCGGCGGCGCCGCGTGAGGTCGGCGAGAGCTGCTCCACTTCGATCAGCTGCGCGGCCTCGATGCGCTGGATGACGAGCTGGGCGATACGGTCGCCGCGAGCTACGGTCACTGTCGCGTCGAGATCGTGATTGATGAGGATGACGCGGATCTCGCCGCGATAGCCGGCGTCGATCAGCCCCGGCGTGTTGACGAGGCTCAGTCCCTGGCGCACGGCGAGCCCCGAGCGCGGGAGGACGAATCCGGCGCAGCCGGGAGGGATTGCCACCGCGATGCCGGTGCCGACGGCGGCGCGGGCGCCGGGCCGCAGCGTCACCGCCTCCGCGGCGTAGAGGTCGAGTCCGGCGTCACCGTCCCGGGCGTAGGCGGGAAGCGGTAGCCCGGGATCGAGTCGCTGGACCTCGATGCGCACTCAGCGGTTGGACAGCGCGCGCTCGCGATCGGTCTGGACGACCCAGTTCGACAGGCGGCGCACGATCTCGCGCGTGAGCTGCGGGCGATTCTGGATCAGCCAGTCGAGTCGCTCGTTCTTGATCACCAGCAGCTCGACGTCGGTGGCGGCGACGGCATCGGCCGAGCGGCGGGCCTCGCGAAACAGCGCGATCTCCCCGAACAGCTCGCCCTCGCCCAGCGTGTT
>Ga0075421_100000699_pt1 | contig 36453 bp, 31 predicted proteins | sample SoiMetdeltSBSDD5_FD_75292 | JGI IMG/M metagenome (GOLD analysis project Ga0075421, IMG submission 75292) | Bulk soil microbial communities from a Populus tree surrounding site in Tennessee, USA - Soil MetaG P. deltoides SBSDD5 | ecosystem: Environmental > Terrestrial > Soil > Tree plantation... | reverse complement strand
CAAAACGTTGCGGGCGATCGGGATCCGTTTTCCGGGATCCCGGATCCGATCCCGGATTCCGGATTCCGGATTCCGGATTCCGGATTCCGGATTCCGGATTCCGGATTCCGACAAGCGTGAGTCTCATGGATCTCCAACAACAACGCCGCTTCTACGCTGAGGAAATCAAAGTCGCTGCGAACCTGCGCACGCCGAGTCTTATCGAGGCTCTGGCACATGTTCCCCGGGAAAAGTTTCTTCCACCGGGGCCATGGCTGATCCGTTCGGAAATCGAGTACGGTGGCGGGCCGCGACGGACACCAGACGCCGACCCGCATCACGTCTACCACAACGTCGCCATTGCCATCGATCCGGATCGACAACTCTTCAACGGCGCACCCAGCCTTGTTGGCATGTGCATCGACTCGCTGGCATTGGCCGGCGGCTCGCACGTGCTGCATGTCGGCTGCGGCACAGGCTATTACTCCGCGCTCATCGCCCATGCAGTCGGCAGTACCGGCTCGGTCGTCTCCATCGACATCGATGAATCACTCGCGCAGACAGCACGCAGGAATCTGGCCGACACGCCGTGGGTCGAGGTTCGAAACGGAAACGGAACCGACGTTTCTGGTGAATCGTTCGATGCAATCTTCATAAACGCGGGCGTGACTCACCCGCACGAGCGCTGGCTCGACGCGCTGAAACCAGGAGGGCGGCTTCTCGTTCCGCTGACGTTCACTGCACGCGCGATGGGACCGATTGGAAAGGGAGTGATGACGCTGATTACCCGGAATGGCGAGGCGTGGCACGCCCGCGTCGTGACGATGACGGCGATCTACTCTGCTCTCGATATTCGCGACGACCGCATGAACGACCGCCTGCGTGAGGCGTTTATGAAAGAAGGTCTGTTGCCGGCGTTCTCGCGCATGCGTCGCGACGCGCACGAACGGTCCCCGGAGTGCTGGCTGCACGGGGACACGTTTTGCATCAGCAAGTAGCGCCGACGAATGACCGGCGGCTATTCGGCGCCGAGCGCATCGAGCATCCGCCCGCGAAGCGCGGCGCGGACTGCGACGATCGATGAAAGCAGGCCAGCGAAGATGACCGCGCCGAGCAGGAGCAGCACGCCAATCCCGGGACCGCTGCCCTCGTGGCCGAACCATGCGGGCGCGACCGCAATCGCCGCACACACAGCTCCCGTGCCGACGCCGGCGCCAACCAGCAGTGACGCCTCCGCCGCGATCATCGTCGAGATCCGCCGCGCGTCGAAACCGACCGCGCCGAGCAGCGCCAGCTCACGGCGACGCTCCAGCACGTTACGGAACATAATCGCTGAGAGACCAATCGCGCCAAGCAGCAACCCGAGTCCACCGAGTGCCTGGAACGTCGACAAGTACGTGTTTTCGACCCGGTGAAACGCCGCCAGGCGCTCCGCGGTACTCACCGCATCGAACCCGAACGGCGCGAGATCGCGTTCGAGCACTCCGGCGAGGGCGTCGGCCTGTTCGACTGAATGCGCGGATGGATCCTCGACCAGGAAAAAGCGGTATCCCTGGTGGGACGGAAACAGCCTGGTAAAGTTCTCTTCCGAAATAATCAGCTGTCCCTGCAGAACGCTGTCGCTGATCGCTGCAACGAACCTGAACACAATCGGCTCTGCCGCTCCTGTGTCCATCGAGAATGTGTCGCCGACACCGGCGTGAAGGACGTACTCGAGAGACGTCGCATCGGCGATGACCGGAATCCCGCTGCTCGTCGGGCCGCGTAGCAACAACCATGGATTCGCCCGCTCGGCGTCGCTCTCGGCAAGCGACCGGGCAAAGGAAAAGCGGCCTGCTTCAATGAACGCCGCCTCTGGTGCAATGATCGTTGGTGCCGTCGGCCGATACAAATTCAGGCAGCTCGCATCCTCTCCCGGGCGCAGGCGGAATCGGGTGAACTTCACGCGCCTGAAGTCCGGCGCGTTGACGACAAGCGCTTCCCTTCCCGCGTCGTCATTCGGATTGGCGACGATCGGCACTTCGGATTGCGCGAGCAAGGCAAAGCCACCGGCGCCGGAATGGATGTCGGTGACGAAGCTCTCGCCGCGGCGGAACGCGTCAACCGCAACGATGATGAACGCGGCCGAAGCAATCAGCGCGATCGACATCACGCTGCGCGACGGTCGGAACGCGGCGCTGCGAAAACCGAGACGCCAGATCGCCCAGGATCCGCGGCCCGCAAGCGGAGCCGAATGCCGAGCTCGAAGCGACGAGGAGATCTGGCAGAGTGACGCGCCCAGCATCGCCGCGCTTGCGCCAAAGAACGCCGCCGTACGAAGACTTCGATTGGTAAACGCGGCGACGATCATCGCCGCACCTGCCGTTGCGAGCAGCCATTTCGCGATCTCAACCCCCCGGGATCGACGCGCGACAAATCGATCGCCGTCGATCGTCTGCGCGTTCAACAGCGCTCGCGGGCTGAGTCGCGCAACCGAACGGAGCGACAGACCCACGCACGCGATCGCCATCACCACACCCGCAGCCGCACCAACAACGAGCGATACCCACGACACGTGCAACGACAACCTCGTTGTTCCCACCGCACCCACCCACCAGGTGCGCAACCCCAGCATCATGAGGCTTCCGTAAGCCACCGCCCCGACGACCCCGATTGCGCTGCCCACGACGGCCAGCACCAAAGCCTCGGCGACGAGTAGTCGCCGCAGCCGCGAAATCGTGAACCCGGCAGCGCGAAGTATTCCGATTTGGTGGAGACGCTGCTCGACGCCGAGGCGGAAGAACAAGAGGGCGAGGAGAAGCGCCGAGGCAACGAGGAAGAAGCTGAAATACGTGAAGTATTCGCCGAAATCCGTGGCGCCGCCGGACGCCGTCCGCATGTCCTGACGAACGTCTCGAACGCTGATGCCAGCAGCCTGCGGCGGCAGCAGCGGCCGGAGTGCTGCACGAAGACGACTCGCCGCCTCCGCAGCGTCGCGGCCTGCAGGTAACGCGAACCGTACCGAGGTCGACGCGCCAAATCGTGTCGTCCACAATTTTCGTCCGCGTGTGATGTCGATGAACGCCTTCGGCGTGGTTCGATATTGCTTCCAGTACGCCTCGTCCTGAGATCTCACCCGCGAGAAGTCGACTGGAAACGGCGGATCCCAATCGCCGAGACTCGTCGCCGCCGTGATCCCGGGGTACTCCGGTGCAAGGCGCCGGTCGGCGGCAGGCCCGGCGATAGGGATCGTCTGCGTCAGCGTGAATTCGGCAGAGTGAGTTGTCAGCCCCGTTGCTGTATCCCAGAGGAAATAGTCGATGGCAATCGTATCGCCTGGCGACGCATTGAGCTCCCGCGCCGCCCAATCATTCAGGATGATTGAGTCGCCGGCCGCCGCTCTCGGCGACGATGTGCCCGGGCGAGAAACAAGATTGAGATCGGTCGCAGCAACCAACGAGTAGGGAATCGCTCGATCCCCCTTGCGAATAGTGTTTGCGAGATACGTGAACACCGGGATTGCGGGCCATCCCACACTCGTACCCGCTTGAATCGCAGCCGCTTCGAGCGGTCCGCTCATGATGCCGTTACGGCTTTCGACGATCAGGTTCGGTGGGCTGCCGCTGACCGCCACGTCAGCGCCGAGATCGTCGAGCGTCACCGTGCCACGCATGGCTGTCGCCATCGCGGTCGCGTCCGAGCCCGAGGCGAGGATGGTGTTGGCGCGGCCGGCAATGCCAAGATCCCGCTGGACACGTCCGAGCGGCAGAAAGATCGCGCGCACTTCAGACTGGCGCGGGTGCAGCGAGAACTCACCAAGTTCGTCTGCCGGGAGGACGGAATCAAGGGTCAGCCTCACCGTCCGCGCGACATCGTCTTTCCGGCCGAACAACGACTCGATGGGAATCGCTGCAGGTTTTTGTAGACGCAAGAGAATCGCGTCCCCTGCCGTCGCCCCGATTTCTGACACCAACGCGGGGGACAGCAGAACGCCTGAATTGTTCTTGGTCCCGTGAAACGCCCAGAACCGTTCGTCGACGCCGTAGACCATTACCCCCGATGCGCGGTGGCCCGACGCCTCGTGCGTGACAAACCCGGTCGCAACGATCATCGCCGCCGTCCTGGTGCCCGGTGTTGACTGCTGGATTTCCGTCGCCAACGCGTCGCGGAAGAAGTCTGTCGAAGAGATCACCAGCTCGGTCCGCCCGAGCCGCGACATCGCCAGGTCGCGTAAACTCCCGCGCACGGAGTTGCCGACCAGAAGCGCACCCGAGAGAACGGACACCGCGGTCGCTACGCCGGCGACCACCGCCAGGTTGGTGCGCCAGTGATGCGTGGCGCTTCGCCAAATCAATTGGGTTGACGTCATTGAGCTACTGCGTTCGTGTCGGGATCCGTTGTCCGGGATCCGGGATCCGTTGTGCGGGATCCGGGATCCGGGGTCCGGGATCCGTCCTCCGGGATCCGCTGCTCGCCGCTCGAGGTTCACCCATCCACGGATTCAAGGATTCAAGATTCGTGATTAACGATTCACAAGTTTGCCCGCATCCATTTCATATCTCGTGGCAAATCGCTCGGCGAGCGCAGCACTGTGCGTGACGGTAATCAGGATCGTCTTCCGCGCCGCATGCAGATCGAGCAGCAGTTCGGCGACACCATTCGCGGACGAACGATCGAGGTTTCCAGTCGGCTCGTCACACAACAGGAGCGTCGGATTCAGAATCAGGGCGCGAGCAACAGCCGTGCGCTGTTTCTCACCCCCAGACAGTTCAGCCGGACGATGATCCAGCCGATCGCCGAGTCCCACCTGCGTGAGTAACTCCCGGGCACGATGGTCATCGGTCGTGCCAGTGCCGTCGCGCGATACGGCCGCGAGAGTTGGGACCAGCACGTTCTCGAGCACGGAGCACTGCGGCAGCAGTGAGTGATCTTGAAAGACAAAGCCGATGTGCTGATTACGAAACGCGGCCTGCGCCCGCTCTCCGAGTTCGTACGGATTCGAACCGTCCAGCGTGATGGTTCCCGACGATGGAGGTTCGAGCCCGCCGAGGATATAGAGCAATGTGCTCTTGCCGCTGCCGGAAGGGCCTGTAATTGCGACCGCGTCGCCGCGGTTCATCGTCAGCGAAATGCCGTTGAGGATTGAGAGCGCGCCCCGGGGCGTCGGATACGACTTCGTGATGTCCTTCGCGATGAGCATGGGCCGGTCGTTTTCGTTCGCTCCGAAGGCGTCGCTATGCAGCCGGCGACGCGTGCGGCCGACGAATCACTCCGGCATAAATCTGCTCGACCCTCTCTGCCATGTGGCCGACAGTGTAATGCGCACGGACGCCAGCCGCTCCTGCTGCGCCAAGTGCTGAAGCCAGCGCCGAATCGTCTTGTAGTTGCCGAAACCCCTGCGCGAGCGCGTCGGGATCGTCTGCATCGACCAGGATACCGCCACCGGTCTTCTCGAGAATCTCGGGAAACGCGCCACGGCGAGGTTGCACGACGGGAACACCGACCGCCATCGCCTCGAATAGAAAGATCCCCTTCGGTTCGGCATAGGTTGCCGGGACCGACATCACATCGAGGCTCCGGAGAAACGCAATTTTGCCAGTGCGGTCCAGCTCGCCGCGATACTCGAACTCCGACCCAAGTCCCGCGTCGTTCATCCGCCGCGTCAGGTCGGCGAGATAAGCGGAATGCTCCGGCGCAAGGTATCCAGCGACAAGAAGACGGGCGTGTGTTCCTCGATTTTTCGCGCGGAATCGTTGATACGCATCACACAGAACATGCAGGCCCTTCTCCGGTGCAATACGCGCGAAGAAACCGACGATAAACGGGCCCGAGCGATCGCGATCGGCCGGCGTGTAGCCGTCGAGGTTGATTCCGAGCGGAGCGACGTGCATCTTCGGCGGGGGCAGGCCAAGATACCTGGGCATGTAATCAGCGTAATACCGGCTCACCGGCAGGAACGCGTCGACGGAATCCGCGGCCGCTCGAATGAGATCGAGCGACTGCGATCGATATGGTTCCCCAAGTCCATCGAGGAACAGATCCTCGCCTTGCAACGTGCAGCAGATCGGCACCTTCAGCGCCCGTTTCAACGGCGCCGCCAGGCCAAGTAACAAGGCGTAGGGAAGGTTCACGACGTCAAAACGCGGTTCTCGTCGCAGCCAATCCAGCAGTTTGTGGATCTCTTTCTTCTGAAAACCCTGCTCGCCGCGCAGCATCGAGACGGTCAACTCGCCGAGGCTCTTCGGATCGACGCTGATTTGACGTTTCGTCGCCAGAGTGAGGGCCCACTTCGAATCCCACAGTTGATCCAGAAATTTCGGCGTATACCGGAACAGAGGCGCGTGTTGTTCGAGATACACGCTGATGCCGCCGAAGAACACGTGCCGACCGCTGACGTTTCGTTCATCCGTTCGCGTCGGCGTATACACGGGCGTCAGCAGCACATCGTGTCCTCTTGCCAACAGCTCGGCAGCCAGCGCATTGTCCCGCAGGCAGCTGCCGCAATACATCGTCCCGGCGCCGCCCGTAAATGCGAGGATCCTCATGCTTGCCGGCTGATGCGTTCTCTAGGCCGTCTGGAACGCACGGGCGCGAAACAGAAAGTCGACGATGTTGCCTTCGTGCGGCTGAAGCCAGTTGAGCTGAATCGTCGGAACAGGACCGAGGTTCAGGCGATCGATGTTGACGGCATCGACGAGTCGCGTGCGGAACTGACGATCGTTGGTGATGGCACTGCACACGAGCGTCGGACCGATTGAATCGATCATCCGATCCTGCGGACATTCGACCACCGTGGCAAAGGGGAACATGTATTCCTTGTGAACGATGGCGGCGTCGGCGGACGTGCTGTGCACAATCGTGGGAAGCAGGAATTCCGCTCGGCCGTCTTTGATTACTCGTGAGCCGTTACGATACGTCGCGCTCACATCGGTCACACCGGCAGCTTGCAGGTCGGTGTCGATGGCTTGAGAGATCGCAGACGCGACACCTGGAACCGTGAAGGCCGCAAGTGTTGCCTCAGGGTGATCGGCCGGCAACGGGCGGACATCGGCCAATCGCTTCGCGATCGCCTCTGCGATCTCCCGCGTGTGCCTGCTCGCCCAGATGCCCGAGCAGTTGATGCAGCCGCGTCCACTGTTGGCGAAGATGCTGTCGACCATCACATCGAGATACGATTGCCAATCGTCCACGACATCGTCGGCGAGCAGAATCTTCGAAAAGCCCGGCCCGTGTGCCTGCACCTTCGGATTGCCACGGTAACGATCCACGGTTGGCTGGCCACCGAACACGAGGCTCCGCTCGCAGCTCGCCAGCACTGCGGCACCGACGTCCGCTTCACCCGGATAGACGGAGATCGCTTCGCGCGGCACGCCGGCCTGAAAGAACGCCTCGGCCATGCGAAAGGGCGTCCATGGTTCCTGAGGACCCGGCTTGAGCACCAGTCCGATCTGCAGAGGAATGATCGGCAGCCACAACGTGTGCACTCCCGGCGAGTTCGATGGCAGCACCAGTCCCAGGACCGGACTCTGGGCTTGATAACTGATCGGCACGCCGCGTTCCTCGCCGAATCCGCGCGTCAGCACTTCAAGATCGAGCCCGCGTGTGAGCGACGTCAAGATGCGGCGCATTTCCGTCAACACGAACATGTTTTTCTTCATGTTCGCGCGGCACAGGCGCTCGGGCAGGCCGGTGCTCGCCGACTGGGCATGGACGAATGCATCAGGCGTCTGGGTGCCGTCGCCCATGGGGAGTTCGGCGGTCGCATATAACTCGCCGGCCTTGCCGACGCGAGCGATGAGATCGTCGATGGGGATTTCCCGCAGGACCTCGCGCGCGCGCTGAGCGCGGCGCATATCGCGCTGAATCATGCCGCCATTAGCACGGCTGACTTTTGCAATCGGCTCCCCGGTCTGGAAGTGGACAACGTCGTCCACGTCCATGCTGGTGTAGGGCTGTCCCCATCGAAGCACTGGTAAATGAAGCATGGCCTGTCAGTGAAGGATATCGCATACACTGGCGCTCGCATGCCCCTCGCCTCGGCTGCGGACTCCACGCTGCGACCGCCATTGAAATGGGCCGGTGGCAAGCGCTGGCAGGTTCCCCACCTTCGCCCATTATGGACACCGTATTCACGGTCGAGGCTCGTCGAACCGTTTTGCGGCGGCCTGGCGGTCGCGCTCGGATTGAAGGCGTCGCACGCTCTCCTGAACGACGCCAATCCGCACCTGATCAACTTCTACACATGGCTGCAGCGCGGGCTGCACATCCGGATTCCGATGGAGAACGAGGAGCCGTTGTTTTATCGGCATCGCGATCGGTTCAACGAACTTCTCGCGTCCGGCAAGGCGCAGAATGAGGAAGCCGCCGCGCTTTTCTACTATCTCAATCGAACCGGATTCAACGGGCTATGCCGCTTCAATCGGCAGGGCCTGTTCAACGTGCCGTTTGGTCGTTACTCACGCATTCGTTACACGCGTGACTTCTCGCTGTACTCCAAGGCGCTGGCGGGCTGGACGTTCACGACCGGCGATGTCGAAGCGCTGCCGCTTCGGACTGGCGATTTCGTCTACGCGGATCCGCCGTACGATGTGCCGTTCACGCAGTACGCGCGCGGAGGCTTCACCTGGCGAGATCAGGAGAGGACGGCGCGGCTTCTGTCGGAACACGAAGGGCCAGTGATCATCGTGAACCAGGCGACCGACCGCATGGAACGGTTGTACCGATCGCTCGGATTCGAGGTGCGCTTCCTCAATGCCCCGCGGCGCATCAGTTGCACCGGCGATCGCACGCCGGCCCGGGAGATCATGGGGACACGGAATGTGTAGCCACAATCAACAGCATCCACGAAGAAGAGCTCACTGGCGAAAGGAGAAGGGAGAATCTTCCCAAAACAGGAGAACGAGAGAAACGGGAGCAAAAGAAATTTCTCTCGTTCCTGTTTTTTTCTTTCAGATGGATCGCAAGTGAACGCCAATGATTGATCCATGAACGAGCGAAGGAAATGAACTCTTTTCTTCCTTCTCCTTTCTCCTTTTTATCTCTTTAAGACATGAATTGCAGCGTGACAGTGAACGCTGCTGACTCTAGACTGTCCCAACGCCGATAACGTTCTCGCAGCCAGGAGGCGCCATGAACTCGCGCATCGCCGCAGCGGTCGCCGCCATTCTCCTAGTCGCCGCCACACTCCACGCGCAGAACGACCGCGCGACAGCGTGTATAGGGCTGGCCAACACGCCGTTGCCGAATGCCTCGATCCAGACAGCCGAATCGATCACTGCCGGGACATTCACGCCGCCTGGGTCGACCAATGCCATCAGCAATCTCCCGCCGTTCTGTCGCATCGCCGGCACGATTAAGCCGACGGCCGAATCCGACATTCGGTTCGAGGTATGGCTCCCCCTCGACAAGTGGAATTCCCGGTACGCACAAGTCGGTAACGGCGGCTGGGCGGGCGTCATCTCCTATGGCCAGATGCAGGATCAGCTTCGACGCGGGTATGCGGTAGCGTCGACCAACACCGGTCACCAGGTCGGGGCGCTTTTCGACGCCGCGCGATTCGCGTTCGAGCATCCCGAACAACTCGTCGACTTTTCCTATCGCGCGCATCACGAGACGACGCTCAAAGCGAAAGCGATCGTCAACGCGTTCTACGGCAAGACCGCTGACAAGGCGTACTGGTTCGGCTGCTCGTCCGGTGGTTACGAAGGACTTCAGGAAGCACAGCGCTTTCCTGCCGACTTCGACGGGATCATGGCGGCCGCGCCGGCGAACAATTGGACGCGGCTGATGGCGGCAGATTTCGACGCAACGTTGGCGGTGCTGAAGGATCCGGCCAGCAACCTGCCGGCATCGGCACTGGGCGTGCTGTATCGAGGCGTACTCGCGGCGTGCGACGCCGGCGATGGTGTCACCGACGGCGTGTTGGAAGATCCGCGGCAATGCCGCTTCGATCCCGGCACGCTGCTCTGCGCAGCGAACCAGAAGCCGGATACGTGCCTTTCCGCAGCGCAGGTTGAAGCAGCGCGACGCGTCTACCGCGGACCGGTTGACCCGATGAGCGGCGCCAGGCTTTATCCAGGAATGGCCTTTGGCAGCGAACCATTCTGGCCCAATCGTGATCCGGCCAACCCGTTCCCGATTCCAGTGTCGCACTACAAGTGGCTGGTCTTCGCCGATCCGACCTGGGATTGGAAAACGTTCGATCTATCGAAGCCGTCCGATTATCAGGCGTATCAGAAAGCCGAAGCGAAGCTCGCCCCGATTATGAACGCCACCAATCCGGACTTGCGGGAGTTCCGTAAACGAGGAGGCAAGCTGCTCCAATGGCACGGGTGGAGCGATCAACTAATCGCCGCCGGGAACAGCGTCGACTACTACGAAAGCGTGCTCTCACAGTTCGGCGGAAAGATCGCTGACGTCCAATCGTTCTATCGTCTTTTCATGGCACCGGGCGTCACGCATTGCTCCGGCGGCCCGGGCCCGAATACATTCGATGTGCAAGCCGCGCTCGAAGAATGGGTTGAGAAAGGCACCGCACCCGATCAAATCATCGCGACTCATTTGACGAGTGGGGTCGTCGATCGATCGCGGCCGCTGTGTCCCTATCCGCAGGTTGCGGTCTACAAGGGAAAAGGGGATACGAATGACGCGGCGAACTTCAGCTGCGCGGTACCCGCGAAAGGGACGCGGTAATCTATCCCCGAGGGCCGGTCGATCGATTCGCTTCCTTGCTCACTCAGTACACGCCGACCGTCGTCGTCGCGGCAAAACCTCGAAACGGCCGCACGCCGCTGACGCCATCCCATGCGAAGCGATCGATAGCCGGTTCGCGCTCGCCTTCGTCGCGTTCGAGGAATCCGGGCATGAAGAACTCTTTCGTCAGCGTGGTCAGCTTCACCCGTCCGGTCGCACCGTAGTCGACGATCTTCGATGGGTCGTCGAAATCGACGACCTCGACGACTGCGCGCGGCTGCGGTGCGTAATACGCGATCTTGTAGTTGTTGAAGGGGCCCGAAGGCGCGCTTGCGGCGAGTCCCATGAGCGTGTTGCCGTAGGTCGGCGTCATGTATGCGCCATCGAGCAGTTCTTCCTGCGCGAAACGATTCCACTGCGGCGTGAACTCGGTACCGCCGGAGAAGATGCCGGTGATCCCGGACTGACGGATGGTCGTGCCTCTCGTTTCGAGCCTGAGCGCGAAGGCCTCGAGAAGCTTCGGCGTCGTGAACATGCACCGGATATCGTGACCGGCTCCGAGAATCGTGACCGCTTGATCGATCACATGGTTCTTGTACGCGTCGAGTTGATCCATCCAGCCTTTCTGAATGAGCTTGATCACCCACCGCGGATCGAGATCGACGGAGAAGCAGATGCCGCCGCGGTGCTGCGCCAGATGTTCGACGGCGAGCCGGAGTCGACGGGGGCCGCTCGGCCCGAGCATCAGCCAGTTCGATCCCTTTGGAAACTTGTCGTCCGGCAGCGTCTCACTGAAGAGTTCGTAATCGATCCGGAAATCGTCGACGTTAATCCGTGATTTGGGCACGCCGGTTGTTCCACCGGTTTCGAAGACGTAGACAGGCTTATCGGCATAGGCCTTCGGCACCCAACGCCGCACAGGGCCGCCGCGCAACCACTCGTCCTCGAACAGGCCAAACCTGTGGAGATCGGCAAAACCCTTGACGTCTGTCAGCGGATCGAAGGTGAATTGCTTCGCGCGCTCGATCCAGAACGGGGATCCGGTCGCCGGATCGAAATGCCACTGGACAATTTCGCGTACGTGTCGATCGAGCCGCTCACGCGCGGCCCGAAGATCGCTATCAGACATGGCGTGGAAATCTTATCGCAGGTATCGTCCGGAGCTTCTCGACAGCTCGCGAAGAAATCGCGAACGCTCGCGTGGCACGGGCTCGTCGTTCAGGTCTTCAACCGGCCACGGCATCCGCCATCGCCAGTTCACGTCGTCGACGACCGCCGGGGTGTTGATGCGATCTTTCCAGCCAAAGATATCCTGCACTGGAACGACAACGAGATTGGAGCCGGCGGTGAACAGTGTGCGCAGGAGCGCATCGCGCAGACAGTCGTCAAATGTCGCGTCGATCTTGCGGCCAGTGGCCTTGAGGTATGGCCATTCCATCGCGTGCTCCCGCTCATCGGAATCCGCCTCGTCCCACCATTCAGCCAGCGTCTCGGTGTCGTGCGTGCCCGTGGTGGCCAGCGACAGCGGCGGAAAGCATGTCGGATCGCGGAAGGGCTTCCCTTCCGCCTCCCAATGCCGCTCCCAGCGCAGAACCTTGTAGCCCGGCACGTGCAGACGCGCGAGCGACGCGCGCACGAAATCCGGAACGCTGCCGAGATCCTCGGCGACAATCTGCGTCCCGAACCCGGCGAGCACTCGAAGAATGCGCTCACCCTGCGCAATCTGCGACGGTTCGTCCGTCGGGACGAACGCGGCACGTTTGTCGCGTTCGCGATAGTAGGTCCGGTAGAAGCCGATCAGATGATCGATGCGAAATCCATCGTAGAGCTCCGCCGACCGCTGCCCCCGTTGTCGCAGCCACTCGTCGCCAGCCTGCTCGATCACGTCCCATCGGTACAGCGGCAGGCCCCAATCCTGACCGGTTGCGGAGAACGCGTCAGGAGCTGTCCCGATCGACACATCGAGTCGGAACTCGTGCTGACGCGCCCACACGTCAGCACTATGCGCACTGACCACGAACGGAAAATCGCCGAAGATGGCCACTGACTGCGCGACGCGACGGGCGCGATGCCACTGCTCGTCTGCGATCCATTGCAGCCACGCGCGGTATCGTATCTCTCGCTCGAGCCGCCGCTCTGCATCGGCGAGCGCCTCCGGGCGCCGATCGCGCAGTCCATCACTCCACTCGAGCCAGTAGCGCCCGCCGTTCTCCTGATTCAGCGCCGTAAACAGAGCGTAGTCGGCAAGCCACCACGTCTCGCGTTCCCTAAACGCCTGGAATTGGCGTGCGCGAGCCGAGCGCGTCGCCCATTCACGATCCTCAAACCGCCGGAATGCGGCAACGAGCGCGCGGGACTTGAGGTCACGAATCACGTCATAGTCGACGCGAGGCGAGCGCCGAACCTCGTCGAGCCTCGCCCGATCCGCGTCGGACAGCGACGGCTCGCCGTCCGCACCCTGGAACTCTTCGACATCACGAAGCGCGATGTAAATCGGATCGATCGCCATCGCGCTCAGGGCGGAGTACGGTGAATTCTGGTCGTCCGCCATCTCGTTGACGGGCAAGAGCATGACGAAGTCGAGCCCCGACTGGTGCAACCACTCCGCGAATAACGGCAGGTCCGAGATTTCTCCAATTCCCCAGCTCTCCCGCGACGGAATTGAAAAGAGCGGCACCAGCGCGCCAGCGTGACGGAAATCGGCGAAGTTGGCCTCAGGCATGCGCCATCTCCATCACACGCCGAATTCCGTCTTCAAACACCGCCGGCTCTGGAAGCAGGCTCACGACCAGGTAGGCTTCGTGAGGAAAGTCAAAAAAGAATCCTGGATGAACGACAATGCCAGCCGTTTCCATCAAGGCGATGACAAGGTCCTCTTCCGAGCGCGTCGCCGGAACGCGCAAGACGGCCGACCACCCCGCATCGCACGGCAGCGCCTCGATCGAACGAAATTGCGCTGCGATCTGACGCAGGGCGCGATTGTTCGTGCGAATGCGCTCCAGGATCCGCGCGCGCACGCTGGTGCCCGCCGCAAGCAATTTCGCCGCAGCGTGTTGAACCGGGGTCGACACTGACAGATACGTGTCACAAATCAGCTCCAGCCGATCGAGTGCGCTCCGCACCAGGGACTCGGGACCCTCGACAACGATCCAACCCAACTTGACCTGCGGAAGACCGATGGATTTCGAAAGCCCCCCGAGTCGAAACATCAGGCACTCGGGCGTTCGCACCATCGGAGCCACTGTGCCGGACAGCAGGTAGTCGATGAAGACCTCGTCGACGATCAGCGCCGCGTCACGTTTTGCGCATCGCGCGGCCAAATCTCTCATCTCGGAATCGGTGACCCTCGAACCGGTAGGATTGTTCGGGCTGACTGCGAGTACGGCGCGAACGCTGTCGGTCCACCCTCCGTCGAGCGTATCGAAATCAACACCCCAGCGGCCGTGAAAATCGAGCCGGTACGGAATCGACCGAACCCCATCGAGATCAGTGAGATGCTCGAAAAGCGGGTAGCTCGGAACCGGGACCATGACCGCGTCGCCGGTGGGTTCGCACAGAAGCTTGAACAGCAACGAATACGCTTCGCTCGTGCTGGAGGTCAACACGACGCGGTCGGCAGCAACCTTGATGCCGTTCCGTTGGCAATCGCGCGCGATCGCCTCACGGGCCTCCGTCAGGCCGAGCGGGGCTGGCGCGTATGTGAATGAACGCGGATCCGCAAAAGCGTCAAGCATCGATTCGGGATACTCGATGCGCGCAGTCGTCGGGTTCGTGAGCGTCAGATCAATCAGTGGCGCCCCCGCGGCACGAAGGCGCTGCAAAACCTGAGTCAGCCGGTTGGGTGTGAGGGCCCCCGGTACCCGGGAAGAAAACACCGCTTGATAGAGTATAGGAATGATTCGCCGCCTGCTCCTCGCAACGCTTCTGATTCCACTAAATCTCGTGGCCGCTGACGCGCAGCCCGCGAAGGCCGAACAGCGTCCTGCAACAAGCGGCCCCGCCATCACGCAACCCGCTCGCCGCCAGTCGCCGCCGGTGACGCGACCGACGTCGCTGGCAGTGCCGTTCACGCAATTCACGCTTCCCAACGGCTTACACGTGATCCTTCACGAGGATCACACGGTGCCGCTCGTCACCGTCAACGTGTGGTACCACGTGGGATCCGCCCGTGAAAAACCTGGACGTACAGGTCTCGCACATTTGTTCGAACACCTGATGTTCGAGGGATCGGGCCACGTGAAGGAGGGAGAGTTCGACACGCTGCTCGAGTCGGCGGGGGCCACCAACAACGGATCGACCCAGAACGATCGGACCAATTACTACATCGATGCGCCAGCCAACGCTGTGGATCTGGCGCTGTTTCTCGAATCCGATCGCATGGGCTACCTGCTCGATGCGATGTCTCCAGAACGCGTCAACGGCCAGCGAGACGTCGTCAAGAACGAGCGACGCCAGAGCTACGAGAACGCACCGTACGGGATGGCGTCGATTGAAATCGACAAGATGATGTTTCCGGAGGGACATCCCTATCGGTGGCCGACGATCGGATATATGGAAGATCTGACGGCCGCCAGCTACGAGGATGTCGTCGAGTTCTTCCGCAAGTATTACCAGCCGGCGAATGCGAGTCTGGTGATCGCCGGCGACATCGATCCGGCGAAAACACGCGCACTCGTTGAGAAGTGGTTTGCCGATGTGAAGCCGGGAAGCGGGCCGGTGCCGCCGATCGATTACCCGCGCGCGATGCTCGCCTCCGTCACGCGAAAGACAATTGAGGATCGCGTCCAGCTTCCACGGCTTTACATTTCGTGGATCACGCCGCCACTGTTCAAGCCCGGCGATGCCGAGCTCGACGTGGTCTCGCAGATTCTGGCCGGAGGCAAGAACTCCCGGCTGTATAAGCGGCTCGTCTACGACCTGCAGATTGCCCAGGACGTCACGGCGTTTCAAGCGTCCGCAGCGCTCGACTCGCAATTCCAGATCGTCGTCACAGCTCGCCCCGGCGATCCAAAGTCAACCCCCACTGCGCTCATCGAACGGATCAAGGGGATCGTCGACGAGGAGATTGCGAAGCTTCAGCAGGCGCCGCCGACGGCCCGTGAATTTCAGCGCGCGATCAATCAGATCGAGGCGTCGTTCTATAACCGCATGGAAAGCGTCGGGGGATTCGGCGGGAAGGGCGATCAGTTGAACGCGTATTACACAGCCACCGGTAATCCCGACTACTTCAACGAAGATCTCTCTCGATATCGCGCCTTGTCTGCAGGCGACATTCAGGCGGCTGCCGCGTTCTGGTTGCCGGCAAATCGCCGTGTCGAGCTCACCGTCGAGCCGATGAAGGCGGCCGAACCCGGCAAACACGAGTGACGCCATGAAAATCCTACGCTTACGTGTATTCGTCAGGGCGCTCCTCGCTGTCGCCCCGTTTCTGCTGCTTGTATCGCTCGCGTTGCACGCCCAGGCGCCGGATCGATCCGTCGCACCGAAGCCAGGCGCGCTGCCGGCGTTGAAGCTGCCGGCGATCCAGAAGCGAACGTTATCGAATGGCCTTCCTGTATGGATCGTCGAGCTCCATAAAGTTCCGGTCGTCCAGGTGTCGCTGGTCGTCAAAGCGGGTTCCGGCGCCGACGCGCCGGGCAAATACGGTATCGCAAGTCTCACGGCGGACATGCTCGACGAGGGGGCCGGTTCGCGCGACGCCCTTCAAATTGCAGATGCTGTCGACTATCTGGGTGCGACTCTCTCGACCGACAGCACGTCGGATGCGTCCTCGATCGAACTGCACGTACCGGTAACGCGGCTGACCGAGGCCTTGCCGATCATGGCCGACGTCGCCTTGCGGCCGACGTTTCCGGACGACGAACTCAAACGCGTGCGGGCGGACCTGCTCACGTCGTTCATCGAGGCCGAAGACGATCCGGAGACGCTCATCCAATTCGCGTTTCCCCGACTTGTTTATGGCCCACGGCATCGATATGGAACGCTGTCCGGAGGGACCGCGGCGACAGTGAAGGGGCTGACGGCTGCCGATCTCCGGCAGTTTCATTCGCAACGCTACGTCCCGTCGAACTCGGTGCTGATCGTGACCGGCGACATCAGTGCGGCTGATGCCGCCGCACGCCTGGAATCGGCATTCGGCGCGTGGAAGGGCGCGCCGATGCCAACGGCGGCAATCCCAACGGCTGCGCAACTGACCTCGCGGCAGGTCTACCTGGTCGACAAACCGGGTGCCGCCCAGTCGCAAATCCGAATTGGATGGATAGGCGTACCGCGATCCACGCCGGACTATTTCGCGCTGCGCGTTCTCAATACGATTCTGGGCGGGTCTTTTACGTCGCGATTGAATCAGAATCTTCGCGAAGAGCATGGATATGCGTATGGCGCGGGATCGACATTCGACATGCGTGCCTCCGCCGGTCCTTTCTACGCATCTGCCGGCGTGCAAACTGACAAGACATCCGAAGCGCTCAAGGAGTTCTTCAACGAACTCGACGCGATACGCAAGCCGATTTCGCCGGAGGAAATCGAAAAAGCCAAGAACTATCTCGCGTTATTGATGCCGCGAAACTTTGAAACGACGGAGCGCCTCGCGGGATCGCTTGCGCAGATGTTCATCTACAGCCTTCCTGACGACTACTTTGCGACATACACTCAGCGTGTGCGGGCGGTGACACCCGCCGACGTTCAGCGCGTCGCGGAACGCTACATTCAGCCTGACAAATTCGCGGTTGTCATCGTCGGTGACCGGAAAGTCATTGAACCGGGGATCTCGGCACTCAATCTCGGATCGCTGAAGATCGTCGAAACATCCGAGGTGATGAAATAGCGATGCCGCCGACGATCACGTTCGACGAACTCGTGCGCTACACCAACGGCGAGCGCGAGAAATGGCGGCGCTGGTTGGCCGAACGCCCGGCGGCTCTCGATGCGACCGTACAAGCAGGCGGGCGGCTGCCGACGGTGGGCAAACTCATCGATCACATCTTCCTCGTTGAGCGGCGGCATCTACAGCGGCTCACGTCGCAGCCGCTGTCAGATACCACGGGATTGACCGGCAACAACGCCGCGCCGCTCTTCGACTACGGCGCATCGGTCCGGCGTGAGCTGGAGCAGTACGTCGCCGACCTCAACGATGACGACGTCGACACGATGCGTGAGTTCGAGGTGCGCGAGAAGAAGTGGCCGATGACGCCGAGGAAGCTCCTCTTCCACATCCTGCTGCACGAAACGCGACATTGGGCGCAGATCGCGCTCGCGGTCAGGCTCGCCGGCTTCGAGCCACCCGGCGATCACGATCTTTTCTTCAGCAACGCGCTGTCATAGCCGGTCGCGGTTCGTTCGTACTCAGCAAGCCGCTGCTTCCGCACGCGCTCGGCATGCGCGTACGATCCATTCAACTGCAGCAGCCGTGCCGCGACGACGACGAGATTGATTCCAAGCAGTGTCGGAAAGATCTGCACGCCCGGTCCGTGTTGGAAGTCGTACCAAAACGACACTGCGGCGACACTAAACAGCGCGATCGCGCCCTGCGTGCGAAGCCGCATGCCTCGCGGATTTCCTTCCAGCTGCTCCTGCTTTGACGGATGGACGATGACCACGAGCGGCGGCTCTGTACGTCCGGCGGAATCGAAGATTTCGAAGCGAACATTGGGCGTGTGAGTCACCCGGTCGCGGCAGAACCCGTTCGCATCGGCAAGGCTGTCGAAGAGGAAGCAGCTGACGTCTTCCACCCGTGCGAATGGCTTTCCATCCGCGTCGCAGGGCGCACCGGTATCGAACGTCTTCGCAAAGGCGACGAACTGTCCGGCGCGAATGATCTCCGTCCAGCTGCTCGGCGTGCGGGAGCGATCGTAGAGGCGGAGAGCGATCAATTCACTTCGATCGACAGCGGCACGACCACTGTCCCCCAGTGCAGTACGAGTTCCGCATGGTTTCCATCAACCACCGGGAAGTAGAACGCCAGTGTTTCCATCGGCTGTCCTTGACGGGCAGTGGTCTGAACCCGAAGCACATCCTGGTCGGCGGGATACCGTGTGTGGAACACCGGCTGCGCGCGATTGAAGATCATCGTCCATCGCTCCGGCTGTGGTTCAGCCCAGAGAGAGTAGGTGCCTGCCGCAAGTGTCTGTCCGTTGAATTTCACATCCGTGGAAAGCTGGATTGTGGTGCAGTAGTCGGCGCCGGGACACCAGACGCGGCCATACGGCACGAGCGATCCGAAGAGCGTCCGCCCGCGCGCGACGGGACGGTTGTACTCGATCGTGATCGTGGTGTTGGCGATCTGCTGACTCACCGACCCATGCTGACTCGGTTTCGGCGCCTGCGCCCAACTCGGCGCGTTCAGCGCAAACGCGGCGAAGGCCGCAGTCATGACAACGACCGATGCAATAGTCTTCATCACAAATCCCCTCAGCACCCCAGGCACCCCAGGCACTCCACGCACCCTGTCACTACCTCAGCCTCTTCCCCCTGACCAGCACCATCACGTCGCGCGCGCCGAAAGCATGCGAGTACGTCGGCCCGTCCGGTCCCTGGACGAAATTGACGGCGGACCCCGTCTCCATGTTCTGCCAGATCGCCTCGGGAACATCAGGACCGAACTTGAACGTGACGCGTTCCGCGCTGTCGCCATGATTGATGGCAATCAACACAACCGCGTTCGAGGATTCGAGAAAGCGGGCCTCGACGCGGCCGGCGCCACCGTCAATACGGATTTCGGGTGCGACACCGGCACTCGCGATCAGCCGCTGCAGCAACTCGCCCGTGCTGCGCATCTTATCGGGATCCTGTTCAAAAGCGGCGGAAGGAAATGTTCCGATCAGAATGGCACGTCCGCTTCCTTGGGATGTCAAGACGATCGCCGGGTCACCCGGACGTCCGCCCTGACCGCCAAAACGTGCCAGAACACGTGTCCCGGCTGCGGCGACGTCGAGGTGCTCCGCGAACCCGATTCCAGTGAACGTCCGCCCCGCAACCGGCGCGAGCGGACCATCGAGATTGGTCTCCATCGTGAACGGAACCGAATCCGCCGCGCGCAGTTCTCGCTCCCGCGCACCGAACGTTTGATCGAGGCCGGCACCGGGAATCCGAGGGTTTGCCAGGCCGCTTTCGTTATTCCATGCCGGACGGGCTTCGCTGATGAGCGTGCCCCCACCCCGAACATACGCCTTCAGCGCGTCCGCGACGGTCTGCTGCAGCATCACCGGATAACTGAGATAGATCACGGCATACTTTGACGCCGCACCCGCAGCGACATCGTCCGGATGAATGAAATCGACCTGGATGTTCTGTTCGAAGAGCGCGCGATAGATCCCAAGCATCGAGTTGCGGACGACCGTGCCCGGCGCGACGGTGTTGCCGCCGACGAGATACGAGAGGCGGTTGTAGAGTATCGCGACCTTTGACTGATGAGGCTGAAGCGGCGCGAACAGTCCGGCGTTGCGAGCCACCACACCGGCAAACTCCCCGGCAATGCGCGCGCGATCGGTGATCGTTCCATCGAGCTCGATCATCCCGTACCCATTTGACTCGTATCCGGAACTCATGGGATACCAGGCGTAGTAGCTGATCGCACGAGCGCCCCGCGAGATGGCCGCCCACCCCCACAACCGCAGATCCGCGCCAGTGACCGGCGAAGCAACCCGCACGCCTGTCGCACCCTGTCCGGCCTGCAGCTCGCCCATCCACCACCCGCGATCGCCAGCAGCCGATCGAATGCCATCGAGCGCAGCTGTGAGCCGCACCGCCGACCATGGTGTCGCGGCCGCAGCGTGCTTTGGATAGATGGACGTGCCGTAGTAGTCGACCGAACGTGTCATCCACCAGTCATCGGGATTTCCGAATCCCGACAGAGGACTCAGCATGATCGCCGGTGCGTCGGAGTGACTGGAAACGGGACGCGCTCCGCGCGGAGCGGACGCATCAGCCTTGACCTTGAGATCTTCTTCGAGCTTTGTTGCAATGAACGTTTTCCAATCGATCAGATCGGTATAGGAGAGGATGGTGCCGAATCGCGGCGCGTCGACCTGGTCCCATGTCGAGAACGTGCGATACCACGCCGCATTGACCGCATCCAGCGACTGGTATTTGCGTTTGAGCCAATCACGAAATCTTGCCTGTGTGTTGGCGCAATAACAGAATTCCGCTGGCGTGTTGAACCACACCCAATTGACCACGTGCGGCTCGCTCCAGACGTCAACGCCGTAAAACGAGGAATGACGGGCCGCGGCCGCGGACACCGCGCCAATGAACGCGCCCATGTCCGCACGCACGCCGGCGTGATCGAGGCAATAGCCGGGAGATGCCTGCGATCCAATCCGCGCACCTTGATCGGTGACAAAACTCGAATCCGGATACCGCGTCCCCAGCCATTCGGGTGCCGCGTCGGTGTAAATCTGAAGGATGACGCGCAAACCAACTTCATCGCTCAAGGTGAGCAGCTGTTCGAGGGCGTCGAAGCGATACCGGCCGCGCTCGGGTTCGGCACTCGCCCAGTCAACCCACGTCTTGACGCTGTTGAATCCAAGCGACTTGATCGTCACGAGATCCCGACGCCAGCGCGCTCTCTCCGGGGCTGGATTTCGCGAAACCATCGGCGCGCGGGTAATCCCGCCACCGTACCACACGCCAATCGGAACGAACGGCTCGGTTGGCTGCGGCGTGGAGACGGCGACAGCGAACAACACGCCCGCGATCGCCGCACACACGCCAACGCGCATGGGGGAATTGTAATCGTGATGCTAGCGCGCGCCTTCCGTTTTCCACCGCGTCATCCCAACCAGGATCGCTCCCGCGGCGATGAACGGCAACGCGCGGGTGACGTCGGACATCATCGCCCGCGTGTAGAGGCTCGACTGCATCACGTGGCCGTCGTACGGACCGCTCGCCTGTCCATCGCGCGTCGGTCGATACAGACTATCGAGCGGCGGCATCGGTCGTGTCTTGTCCTGCTGCGAATCGAAGAACGTTCGCTCCATGACCGCATCGGTGGTGCGCGGCGCCAGCCGGCCGAACGCCGTCATCATGCGGCCTCCGCCGCCGACTGTGATCTCACGTATCCGCCGCTCCGCACATTTGAGAATGGCGCGCGCGACGACTTCCGGAGCGTAGACGGGCGGCGGAAACGTCGGCGCTCCAGCCATGTAGTTGCGTGCATGATCGATGAACGGGGTATTGATCGACGCGGGCTTCACCAGCGTCACCGTAATCGGCAGGCTGTCGTGCTCGAGCTCCATGCGAAGCGCGTCGGTGTAGCCGCGCACCGCGTGCTTCGATGCTGAGTACATGCCTTGGAGCGGAATGGCGCGGTCCGAGACGACGCTGCCGATGTTGATAATCGTTCCGCCGCGGCCCGCGAAGTAGCGCACCGCCGTCCGGCATCCATTCACGACGCCCCAGAAGTTCGTGTCGAAGAGGCGTTTCTTGTCTTCCATCGGCACATCGATCAGCTTGCCGTAGATCGAGATGCCGGCGTTGTTCACCCAGGTGTCGAACCCGCCGAACTCACGGATCGCGACATTCGCGACCCGGTCCATTTCTTCAGGTACGGCGACGTCGGCCACGACGTGCGTCGCGCGGCCGCCCCGGGCATCGATTTCTTCGACTGCGACACGAAGGTCTCGCTCGTTTCGCGACGTCAGGACCACGCGCGCGCCGCGTCTCGCGGCCATGCGAGCGGTGGCGAGTCCGATGCCGCTCGATGCACCGGTGATGACGATGACCTGATCGCCTAATCTCTTCGGTTTCCACCCTCGGCTCAGCAGTGCCATGGTGTTCCTCCAATATGTCCGAGGAATCGGTGCAACGCTCGCGCCAGCGAAATTCCGCAGAGGTGTACAATCCCGTCTCTCGAATATGAGCGATCTTGTGACGCTTGACGACATTCGTGCCGCCTCGAAGCGCGTGTCTAAAATCGCGCACCTGACCCCCCTGATCGACGTCTCGTCGCAAGCAGAGCAGCGACTGCTGCTGAAGTGCGAGAGCCTGCAGCCGAGTGGCGCGTTCAAAATCCGCGGCGCCTACAACATGGTGGCGCAGCTGACTGACGACGAGCGGCGCCGCGGCGTGATTACCTACTCGTCCGGCAACCACGGACAGGCGTTGGCGCTGGCCGCGCGCGAGCTCGGCGCACCCGCGGTGGTCGTCATGCCAAAAACCGCAGCGCGGATAAAAGTCGAAGGGGCGCGCGCGTTCGGTGCGGAGGTCATTTTCGAGGGAACAACGTCGGTTGATCGACGTCTCCGCGCGGAGCGTGAGGCGGCGGCGCGAGGGTTGACGATGGTGCCGCCGTTCGATCATTCGTGGATCATCGCCGGGCAGGGAACGGCGGGACTGGAGATCCTGGAGCAGCGGCCAGACATCGGCGCGGTGATCGTTCCGATCGGTGGCGGCGGACTGATCGCGGGGGTGGCGGCGGCAATCAAGCTGTCTCGGCCGGACGTCAAGGTGATCGGCGTCGAGCCTGAAGGAGCGGCCAAGATGAAGGCGTCAGTGGACGCCGGCCACGTGGTCACGCTCGAAAAGACGGAAACGATCGCCGACGGCCTGATGCCGGTGCGTCCTGGCGATCTGACGTTCGCCCACGTTCGTCAATTCGTCGACAAGATCGTGACCGTTACCGATCTGCAGATCATGGACGCAGTGCTCTGGTTGTTTTCACACGCGAAGGTCGTTGCCGAGCCATCCGGCGCCGCGTCCGTCGCGGCGGCTCTCACCGCAAAGCCGCGTCTGCCGGCCCCCGTGGTCGCAGTCGTGAGCGGCGGCAATATCGGATTGGACAGGCTCGAGGAGCTGCGGAAGCTCGCGCATTAATCATGGCCATCGAACTCTTCGAGATGGAGCGGATGCAGTCGACGTGGGAGAACATCGTCGACTACGACATGAGCGAGAGTGGCGTCCGGCCATTGACGCTGCGCGAACTCGTCGCGATGGGTGTCGATCTCGACGAGTTCCTCGATCAGCCGCTCGGTTACAGCCAGTCGAACGGCACCATCGAACTGCGCGAGCGGATTGCCGCCCTCTATCCTGGCGCGCGACTCGAACAGATTGAGGTGACCAACGGCACGTCGGAAGCGAACTACCTCGTTGCGCTGAGCCTTCTCCGGCCAGGCGACGTGTTCGGGATGGAGCTGCCGAATTACATGCAGATGCCAGGTGTCGCGCGAAGCCTCGGCGCCGAGGTCATCACCTTTCAGCTGCAGCAGGCAGACGATTGGGAACCTGACTGGAACGAGTTCGACCGCGCGATCGCCGCGCGTCCGCGGCTGGTCTACCTGTCCAATCCCAACAATCCGACAGGATCGGTTCTCCACGACTCGGCGATGCAACGCATCGTTGAAGGCTGTGAAGCCGCCGGTGCGTGGCTGTTGGCAGACGAAGTGTACCTCGGCGCGGAGATCTCGCGATCCCGAACCAAGAGTTTCTGGGGCATGAGCGAACGCGTCATCGTCACGAGCGGCCTGTCGAAAGCGTATGGAATCCCTGGCGTTCGCATCGGCTGGATCGTCGCGCCTGCATCAGTGACGGAGCAGTGTTGGACGCAGCACGATTATCTGACGATCGGTCCGAACAAAATGTCCGACCGGATCGCGCGTGTCGCGGTCGAGCCGTCGAATCGCGAGCGGTGTTACGCGCGGACGCGCGAGATTCTCACGCACAATCTGCCGATTGCGCGCGCGTGGATCGAGGGCTTGGGCGGACGCCTTACCTGGCGTGAACCGGAAGCTGGCGCCATCGCGCTCGTCAAATACGCTGCGACGCTGCCCAGCGTCGCCCTCGCCGAACGCGTCCGGAGGCGCCAGAACACTCTCATCGTCCCCGGATCCCACGTCGGCCTCGAGGGCTATCTAAGGGTGTGGCTTGGGGGCCGTGAAGACTTTCTCCGGGAAGGACTTCGGCGGATTGGCGCGGAGTTGTGAGCCTGTTAACCAAACCCTCGCACGTGCGTAATAGATGAGCGAGGAGTCGATTTCAATGTTCCATACAGTCCGTCAAGGTTTTCTTCGCGCGGTCGGCCCCGTAGTCCTCCTGCTGGCGCTGACGCAGGCCACGGCGGCGGCTCAGAAACCGTCCGGTTCCACCGCACGGCCGGCGAGTCCGAGCGTGGGACAGGCGGAATCGGCTCCGATACCTCAGGACTCAACGGCGGAACAAACACGGACACAGCTGGAGCTATTGCTCGAAAAGTATCCGCCGGCGGTCGGGCGGGTTCTGAAGCTTGATCCATCGTTGATGACGAATCAGGCGTACATGGCAACCTACCCGCTGCTGTCGAATTACATCGCGCAACACCCTGAAATCAGTCGCAACCCGAGTTATTTCCTCGAGAACGTCAACTCACCAAATCCGTATTACAACGATCCGAGGTCGCGGCAGCGGCAACAGTTCAACGACTTGCTCGCTGGCGTGGCCGGATTCGTTGTGTTTCTGGTGATGACCGGCCTCGTCGTCTGGCTGATCCGACTGATCGTCACGTCGCGCCGATGGAACAAGTTGTCGAAGGTCCAGTACGAAGTGCACAGCAAGCTGCTCGACCGGTTCACCGCCAATGAAGATCTGCTCGCCTACATGCAGACCCCCGCTGGTCGCCGATTCCTCGAGGCTGCCCCGGTCCGTTTGCCAGAGGAACCGCGATCGATGGCGGCACCGTTATCGCGGATCCTGTGGTCCGTCCAGGTAGGCGTCGTCCTCTTACTGACCGGAATCGGCCTGCTTTATGTCAGCTCGACGTTCATCGATGAACCGGCGGAGTTGTTCCGCGTACTCGGCGTCGTGAGTCTGGCGCTTGGCGGCGGGTTCGTCGTTTCGGCCGTCGCCGCCTACGTGCTGTCGCGACGGCTCGGGCTACTGGATCCGGCACCGGCTGACAATGCGTGATGTGACCCTCTCAGAGGTCGAACAACTTCGCGCCGAGGCTGGTGCCGCCGACGCAGTGTTCGAGATGGACGAGGCCACCTTCCGAGCGTTGTACGATCGGACAGCGCGCGCACTGTGGGCGTATCTCGCCCGTATCACCGGGAGCGCGGATCTCGCAGACGATCTCCTTCAGGAAACCTACTATCGATTTCTCCGCTCTCGTTCCAGCTACGAGAGCGACGCGCACCGCCGCAACGCCCTCTTCCGGATCGCCACCAACCTTGCGCACGATTGCCGTCGCCGCGGCCTTCGCGCGCACCTTGTCGCGATCCGGGACGACGAACTGACGGCGGCCATCGATGTCGCTGCAGAAACGGAGCGGCGGACAGATCTCGCGCGGGCACTCTCGCATCTCAGGCCGCGTGAGCGCGCGATGCTCTGGCTGGCTTACGCCCAGGGATCGACGCACCGCGACATCGCGAGCGTCGTCGGCGTCAAAGCCGAAAGCGTCCGGCTGCTTTTGTTCCGCGCCCGTCACAAACTCGCGGAACTGCTGCGCACTGAACGGCCGGGACACGGGACCAAGGCAGGACGCCATCATGTATGAATGCGATCGCGAACAAGATGTGCTCGATGCGGTTGCGGCCGGGCGATGGCCCGAGCGGTGTGACGACGACCTTCGCGTCCACGTGAATTCGTGCGGCGTTTGCGCCGACCTGGCGGATGTCGCCGGCGTGGTGGTCGAGGATCGGGAAACGGCCCGGAGCGAAGCCCACATTCCGTCGGCAGGGATCGTGTGGTGGCGAGCGCAGCTCCGCGCTCGCGAAGACGCTGCGCGCGCGGCTGGACGTCCCGTCGCATTCATTCAGGGTGTCGCCGCGTCCGTAGCGGTGTGGCTGCTCATGTCGCTGGTAAGAGCGCTGCCCGCCGGATATTTCTCGGAGTGGCGAACCTGGGCGACGAGCCTTCTTCCCAGCTTCAAGTTCACGATGGCCGACGTCGCGCACGTCACCGCGACAGTGCCGCTTGTCGTGTTCATCGTGGTCGTCGCATGGCTGGTTCTAGCGCCTGTTGCCATCTATTTTGCTGCGGCTGATGAATGATTCTTCCGGGATGCGGGAGCCGGGATCCGGGATCCGGAAATTAGAATTTGAGGATTGGCGATCGTGACTAGTGATTAGAGACAGGAAAGGAGAAAAGAGAAGGGTTCTCCTTTTCCGTCTCTAAGACAGGATCGCAGCGTGACAGTGGATGATGTCCGGCTGAGAAGGCGCGAAGGATCTCGCTCGCTCTGCTCGTCGATCTGGTTTTTGAAACCAGTTCTAGCGATTCATTTGTTCACAACCGAATTGGCAATGACCTGGCCGGCAAGTGCACCGGTGTGCTCTCCTTTGCGGACGACAACTACTCCATTCACGAGCACGTAGGGAATTCCCCCCGCGTACGCGTGTGGCTTCTCGAAGGTCGCGGCATCGAAAACGGTCGACATATTGAACACCGTCACATCCGCCGCGTAACCGGGTTTCAACAGCCCACGACCGTCGAACCGGAAGTGTTGCGCAGGGAGTGAGGTCATTTTCCGGATCGCTTCCTGGATCGGAATGATCTGCCGCGTTCGCACGTACTCTCCAAGCACTCGCGCATTGTTCCCGTATCCTCGAGGGTGCGGCATACCGTCACCGAAAAGCAGCACCGAGCTATCCGATGCGATGCCGACCTGCGGATGGCGCATGATTCGCTCGACATCGTCAGGCGACATCAGGTGATACACCATCGATGCGCCGCCGTTGAGCATCATCAGCCGCGCCATTTCCAATTGATCGTCGAGCGAATCCGAGCGCCGCAGCTTTTGGGCGGCCTGTTTCATCGATAGGCCGTTGAGGGATGGATCCGACGAATACGACGCGACAACGGCAAAGGATAGATCCGCCAGACCTCGCTCGGTGAGGAGACCTTGCATGTCGTTCTTGATTTTCGTCCACGTCTCGGGATCCTCGAGGCGTTTGGCGATCGCATCTTGCCCACCCTCGAGCGCCCACGCCGGAAACCGAATACTGAGCGAGGAACTGGCGGCGGCGTATGCATACTGATCCGCCTGCACGTCGATGCGACGCGCACGCGCTGCATCGATCAACGCCAGCGCCTGTTCGCTCGCTCCCCACCGGCTTGGGCTATCGACTTTGAGGTGTGAAATCTGCACGCGGCACATCGCCATCTCGCCGATGCGGATCGTCTCTCGGACAGCCTCCTCGAGCTGAGTGCCCTCGTTTCTCATGTGCGACGCATAGAGACCGCCGGCATTCCCCGCGACGCGAGCGAGCTCGAGGATCTCCGGCGTTTTCGCGTACGTTCCAGGGACGTACTGAAGTCCAGTCGAGAATCCAACTGCCCCATCGGCCATCGCACGCCAGACGAACGATTTCATCTTGGTGAGTTCGGCGACGGTCGCGTCGCGATTCGCGGTTCCCATCACCGCCCGACGCACTGTGTTATGTCCGATGAGCGTGGCGTAATTGATCGCGATCCCGACGCTGCGGATCTTGCTCAGCGCATCGGCAATATCAAGCGCGGAACCGCCGCAATTGCCGGCGACGACCGTTGTGACTCCCATGCGGACGAAGTTCTCCGCACGAGGCGTGCTGGCAATGTCATCGGCGTGCGTATGGACGTCGATGAAGCCCGGCGCGACAAGCAGCCCGGTTGCGTCAATGACGTCGGTCGCAGGCGCCTTCGGAAAGCGGCCAATCGCTGCGATGCGACCATTTTTTATCGCGACGTCATTTCGGACCGGCGCGGAGCCCGACCCGTCAACGACGGTACCGCCGGTGATGAGGACGTCGTAGGTTGGATTCTGGAGTGGTGACGCTCCGATGAGGAACAGACACGCCGCAACTATGCCGGCTTGCGTCCATCGACTCAGGCGTCGCATGCGCCCGAGTATAGCGTTTTACACTGGCGGAGCCTGCGGCGCCGTAGCTCGTAGAGGATCCTGCGAGCGAAGGTGGGCGATAGAGGATCCGAGACCGTCGTCGGCCCTGGGCGCCCGATTACGAGGACGTGAAACTTTCGCCGCGCCGAGAACAAAGTCGGCGTGCGCGTCGACATCGCTCCGGTTTACGTGGATGACGTCCGGCTTTTTCACCACCATTTCGCCATCCAGAAGCGTCAGCTCCACGCGGTAGTTGCCAGGTTTCACCTTGAATGTAAATCCACCGGCATTGTTCGTCGCGGCGCGCTGACGCTCGCCGGTCTCCAGGTTGACCACTTCGACGTTGCGGCCTTCAATCGCCGAAGTCCCTTCAGGCCCGCGCACGGTGCCGCTGATGGTGCCATCGGCCTGAACGGGCTTGGTGCTGAGATCGACGACCGGCCCGCCGTGGCATGCCGCAACTGTCAACATCGCTGCGGCAAACAAGGCCAGGATTAGAGTTGTCGTCCGGCGCGCGCTGTGGAAGCGAATTGCCCTCACATTGCCCTCGGCAGCTCACAGTGCAAGCGAGGGGCCAGCCGATCAGCTGAACTAAATCACGCCCTCGCCGGAGAGAGCTGTTGCTTCGGGCGTGTTGCGAAATATGACGCGGCCGCGCTCGCCGGTGGTGCGTTCCGCCTGGCGGCGACGGATGAACCACCACGCACCTACTCCAATGACCCCAACCAGCAATCCATAGGTCGTTTTCATCCCAATCCTCCTCGGCTCGATCTCAGAAACCGTGCCCGGAGCGACGCAACTGAAATGCCAGCTGCCCCGCATACGGCCGCGGTGATGGAACCTAGCGTGCCGAGAATACGACCGCTTCACCAATACCGTCGTTGAAACGGCCGAGCTCTCGAAACCGCGAATGGTCCGAGAGCGCGGCAATCACCTCGTTCGCGCCGCCGTGTGGATATAGCCCGGCGTGAACGATGACGTAGCGGACACCCGCGCCGACCAGATTCTCCAGCGCTGCAGCGTCTGGCATGGTGCTCAGACGTTCCAGGCGATTGATATATGAAGCCGGGTAATACCCGCTATAGCCGTTGATCAGTGGCATCCAGTGAAACGTAGACATGAACGCGAAACGCGCCTCGTTGCTTGGCAGTCTGTTCCGCTGCGGCATTGGGAATTCCGCAACCACCCCCGCAGGCTGTTTCGCCAACCACGCGTAGAGCGGTGAAGGCGCAGACGGATACGCGATGAGCGGCAGCGGTGCAACCCAGTATTCGAGCAGAAGCACAGCCGGGATTGCGGCAATCAAGCCACGTCGAAGGCGTTTGCCAGTCGCTTTTTCAAGAGCCGCCTGTCCGTATGCCGCGAGGACCGACAGGCAAAAAATCGCGAAGATTGCGACGCGTGCTGGGGCGCGCAAACCGTCGAATGCCGGGACGTGCTGATACAGGAAGCTGAATGTGTAGCCCTTCAAACCGAAAGACATGTCGAACGCGATTGCCAGCGTCACGAGGTACACGATCGCTTCTTTGGACGCCGGGTATAGGAGCAATCCAACCACCGCGAGCAGCAAAGGAAGAACACCGGGAAACAGCCGGCGCTCGCCACGTCCGAACTGAACGGTTCGTTCGCCGTAGAGATAGTTGCTTTCCGTCGTGGCGCGATAACTCGACGGGCGCGCGCTGAACATCGCGATTTGCTCTTCAGGCCGCGGGCCGACATCGTGACGCGTCGTCGCATACGGAAACAGGTACGGCGCAGTGAGCAAGGCCGCCGTTCCCGCCGCGAGCGCCAGAGCACGCAGCCCTCTCATGACCTCACCCGGTCGAGTTCCACATAAAAGAAGCAGAGCGCCGACAGGAAGCAGCGTCACCAGAAACAGGCCGTAGTAGACGCTCGACATGAACTGCAAGGCGATGAACACGCCAAGCAGGACCGCATGGCGGATTGCTCCCGTCTCGAATACTTTGTGCATCGCCCAGAACGTCCAGGGGATCCACACAGTCCACTGAAGTTCGAGATGCATGTAGTGATCGAAACGGTAGGGGACGAACGCGAACACGATTCCGGCAGTAGTCGCGGCGGTTGCACTGCCGGTCAGAGTCGCGACCAGTAACCAGACGCCAGCCGCGGACAGGATAATCCCGGCGAGGAGCACGATGTTGTGGACAAGCACAATGGGCACGCCCATCCACAACATCGGAGCCGCAAGTAGCGACTCGACCGCGACCGCGTCGGATAACGTGAGCGTGCGCAGCTCCGGATAGAAAATATTTCCATCGAGCACGTGGGTTGGCGATCTGGGCAACGCATGCGCGACCCAACCGATCCGCCACATGTTGAAGAACACGTCCTCGTGGGGCCAGGCGTCAGTCGCCAGGCGCGCGGCTTGAGGCCACGTCATGACGACCGTCAGCAGCGCGAAGAGCGCTACGACTTTGGCGAACCGAACGGGCATCTTCAGAATTCCTTCAAACTAATTCCAATCGCCTGCATCAGGCGAAGCGCATTGCGCGAACTGGCCAGCCCTTCGCGAAGCCGATAATCAAAAACCATGGTCCCGCGGTCGTCGACCGTTTCGGTGAAGTGCACGAGAGCAGCGGAGGATTTGAGCGGTTCCTCGCCCGCAATATTCAAGTCGTGAGTAGTCATCACGCCGATAGCCCCGGCGTCGAGCAGGTGGCGGGTCACGGCTCTTACGGCGATGCTGCGCTCGGCGCTGTTGGTGCCCTGCAAGATTTCGTCGAGGAGATACAACAGAACACGATCACCCCGTTTCTGTTCCGCCGCATCGACGACCCCTTTCAGCCGCGCCAGCGCCGCCATGAAATAGGACAATCCCAGTTCGAGCGAGTCCTGCACCCGGATGCTCGTCTGCAGGTCGCAGGTGGGCAGCCGCAGTCGCGACGCACAGACACAGCTACCAGCCTGTGCGAGAACGACGTTGAGACCAATCGAGCGGAGGAGCGTGCTCTTCCCCGACATGTTCGAGCCCGTAACCAGCAATAACGTTCCCGGAGGGCCGACTGTTACGGAGTTGGCGACGCGACGACCATCGGGGATCAACGGATGCCCGAGTGTTTCCGCACTAACAACGGGTTGATCATTAAGGTCCGGCATCGCCCAGCCCGGGTTGTCCCGTTTGGCCGTGGCCATTGCCGACAGACAATCGATCTCCGCCAGTGTTTCGAACCAGTCGCGCACGTGGGTGCCCGTGGCCCGCCTCCAGCGTTCGAGAGCGAAGAACACGTGGAAGTCCCACAACGTGAATGCCTGAATTGGAAAATGCAGGATTGCTGCACCGCTGCGCAGCTCGGCGAATCCAAGAATTCGGTTCAGCCGGCGCATGCAGAGCGGCGCGCTGTTTCCGTCAACCGACAAACGCTGCTGAACGCCCCGCAGAACCGGCGTGGTGAAGCTTGTCGCCGTCGCGTGCTCGAACAGGGCCGCGTACCTGGCGAGCGCGTGTAGCCCGGCACCGGCGCGGTCGAATGCGGAGTAGATCCACTTCGCGCTGGCGAACGAGAGGATGATCCCTGCGACCAGCGGAATCAGCCATAGCGCAGCGTCGACGATGCCCAAAAGGAACAACGCGAACAGGATCCAGATCGACAGCGTCAGCGCGACGGCAACCGCATAAATCGCCGTCGTCTCCCGCGTCTCGGCCCACGCGAGAAACCTGTCGATTTCCTCCTGCCGTGCGCCCCGCGCGAGTTCGCCCAGTGCCGAAAGCTGTTCGCGCCACTCGTCAAGTGCGCTGAGTTCAAGGACAGCAGCCTGTCGTGCGCGCACGGCGTCCGGTTCGGCAGGATGCAAGAGCCACATCGCGAGGCGGAAGCTGCCCCGGGCGGTGGCCGCAGGTCCGAGCCACTGGAACAACGATGCGCGGCCAAATAGATCCAGGTCCGTCGCGTAAGGATGCTGCGCGAGATCGATCGAGGAGGGCGCATCCCCCGACGGCAGATCTTCCCAATTACGACCGAGCCTGGCGACGGCGCGGAGGGCGACGATGCGTAACGCGTCGTACCAGGCGACACGATCTTCGATGCGCGCGTGCCACGCGACAAGCACGCCGAACGCAACGAACAAGGCAACGTCGGCGGCAAACCAGGCAACGCCAGGGGCACGGGCAATAATCCAGATCAGTCCTGCCGTCGCGACAAGAAACACGGCGAGACGAGCGCGCGAGATCTTGATCGAACGTCGCACCTCCACATCGCGGCGGGCGGTGTGTTCTTCCGCCCGGTGCTGATACCGAACCGTCACGCGCGCGCCTTTCGAGCCGCGATGTTCAAACGCCAGTAGTCGAGCGTCAGCGGCGGATGGTCACCGCTTGCCTGATCGGTGATCTGCGTCATGAACCCATCACGCGCGGCCGATGGCAATCGATCGAGATGGTGGCGCAGGCATACGGCGGCGACGAATTCATTGAACGCGGCGGGAGTGTCGAATGTCACCGGAGAGTTGACGAGCGACACGTCGATCGCCTCGAAGCCGGCGCGATACAACCGTTGCTCGGTGTCAGCGACATTCTCAAAATGATTGAAACTGGTCCAACCAATAAAATGAACGCGGTATTCGCTGCAGTCCATCAAGGCACGCGCCCTTCCGTACAGGCGATCGAGGTTCCCCGCGCCACCGCACTGCGCAATCACGCGCCCACCAGGTTTCAGCGCCTGGTGGACGCTTCGAAACAGTTGATCGTGATCGGGGATCCAGTGGAACACCGCGGCACTGAAAACCGCGTCGAACGCGGAAACGAACGGCAGCACGGCACCGTCGGCGCGCACGTACAGTGGGGTCAGACCCCGGTCTGACCCCCGTCTGACCCCCGTTTGACCCCGGTCTGACCCCGGTCTGACCCCCGCCTGCGCCAGCATCGCCGCCGAGGAGTCCAGCCCGACGACAACAATTCCCGGCACTTGCGCCATTTCCGCCGTCAAACGTCCCGTGCCACATCCGAGATCGAGGATCCGTTCTCCCGCGGACGGCATCAGGCGCGCCGCCACCGCACGACCCCAGGCGAGCTGAGGATCGGAGATCCGATGGTACTTGCCAGCATCCCAATCAGACATGGATTCAGTGTACAGTCGCGTCGCAATCGCGCTGTGCAGCCGACGGAGAAATGCCTATGCGTGTTCTGCTGCTGGTCTCAACGCTCGCGATCGTGTCACTCGCGCCAAACCAGTTCATGCTCGCCCAGCAGTCGCGGCGTGGTCTGCGGCTCGGCGATCTCACCTGGCTGCAGGCCGCCGATGTCCTCAGACCCGAGACCGTCGTCGTCATCCCTCTCGGCGCCGGGTCGAAAGAACACGGACCGCATTTGAAACTCAGTAATGATGCGATCGTCAGCGATTATCTGACCCGCCGCCTCATCGATGCATCTGAAGTCATCGTCGCACCCTCACTCCCCTATCACTACTTCCCGGCCTTTGTTGAGTATCCCGGTTCGACATCGCTCACATTGGATACCGCTCGCGCGTTGACCGTGGATGCCGTGATCGGACTCGCTCGGTTTGGTCCGCGCCGGTTTTATGTGCTCAATACCGGTGTATCGACGACCCGCGCGCTCGATCTCGCGGCGCGCCAGCTTGCGACACAGGGCATTCTCCTCACGTTCACGGATCTCGCCGGCCGTCTCGAACGGGCATCGGCTGCCATTCGCAAGGAAGAAGGCGGAACACACGCCGACGAAGTGGAAACGTCGATGATGCTCTATATCGATCCGGCATCGGTCGACATGCGCCGGGCGGTCAAGGAGTACAGCCCCTCCTCCGGGCCGCTGCAATTGACACGGCGGCGCGGCGCTCCGGGAACGTTTTCAGAAAGTGGCGTCTGGGGTGATGCCACGTTGGCCACTCGCGAAAAAGGCCAGATCATTGTCGAAGCGCTGGTCGCCGGCATCGTCGAAGACGTCGAAGCGCTTCGACGCGCAACGCCACCCTCGCCGTCGACTGTGGCCGGCCCGCCACCACCAGCACCACCGTCGACGATGCCGCAGTCGCGTCCGACCACACGGCCGCAGAGCTGCACACCAGGCGACGAGCGGACGATTCGCGGATTCGCCGACGCGTTCACGTTCCACTGGAGCAATGGTGACGCGCAGAATCTGTCGCTGCTCTGGTCGCTCGACGGCGACATGGTGCATCCAGATGGCTTGACCGAGCGTGGCCGTGAAACAATCCGCGCCAATCGCGCAGCGCTGTTCATGCGCCAGGAATATCGGAGCTCGAAGCATCCGCTGACGTTCGGAAACGTGCGCTGCGTCAATGCCGATACGGCGGTCGTCGATGGGAAATGGGAGCTTCGCGGCGTGCTCGATGCAGGCGGCAAGCTGTTACCAACGTTTGAAGGTCTGCTGACGCTGGTGATGGGACGCGGGCCAGGCGGATGGGCGATCGAGGCCTATCGTTACACGCAGAAACCGGCGGCAGCTCCGATGCCGACGTGGCTCAAACGGCCCGGATACCCGGGCGCTGAGTGAAGTCTTTCCGTCTGATCCCATGCTCGCGTTGCGCCGCCAAATCCAAAAGATGTCACGTCAGCCAGTTGTGGAAGTCTCCGGCATCCGAAAAACCTACGGAGCGACAGTCGCGGTCGATGACGTGTCGTTCGACGTCCGTGTAGGGGAGATCTTCGGCCTGATCGGGCCCAACGGCGCCGGCAAGACGACAACGATGGAGTGCGTGGAGGGTTTACGGGCACCGGATCGCGGCGACATCTCGGTGCTGGGACTGAACCCGGTGCGTGACGTTTACGCGTTGCAGAACAGGATTGGCGTTCAGCTGCAAGAAGCGCAACTCCAGAAACGGATCAAAGTGCGCGAGGCCGTCGGGCTGTGGGCATCCTTATATCAACGTCCCGTCGATGGCGACCGTCTGCTCGAACAGCTCGGCCTGAAGGAAAAACGCGACGCATGGTTCATGACGCTGTCGGGCGGGCAAAAACAGCGGCTCTTCATCGCGCTGGCGCTGATTAACGACCCTGAACTTGTGTTTCTCGATGAACTGACAACCGGGCTCGATCCGCAGGCGCGCCGTGCAATTTGGGAACTCGTGCGTGGTATTCGCGCGCGAGGGAAGACCGTGTTCCTGACCACGCACCTGATGGAGGAGGCTGAGCGGCTGTGCGATCGCGTCGCGATCATCGATCGCGGGCGGATTATCGACATTGGAACTCCGGCGGAATTGATCCGCCGCCACGCGCCCGAGCAGACGGTCATCGTTGCCACTCCCGACGGCGCCAGTGCCGAGCAGTTTCGACTCATTCCCGGCGTCGAGTCAGTGACCGGCAGCGACGGGCGATTCACGATTCGTGGCCGCGGAGACGAGCTTGTCACTCGGGTCATCGCGTGCGTCGCCGACAATCGAATCACGGTGAGCGATTTCAGAACTGAACGGGCGACGCTCGAGGATGTTTTTCTAAACGTGACAGGACATTCGATTCGAAACTGATGATGGCAGAATTCGCTCCCCGCTGCTCGCAATTTCACTTGGCGAACGAGCGCGCGAGTGAGCCACGCGAACGGAGCGAGGCGACGACGCGCCGCGCGAGAGAGCGTGTAGGGGAGCCCGAGGGGCGAAGCCCCTCGGAGTAAAGATGCGCGGACTCCTGACGCTCACGTGGCTCGAAATCAAGATCTTCGTGCGTGAACCGCTTGGCGTGATTGGCACCGTCGGTATTCCGGTGCTGATGTTCGTCGTACTCGGGCGCATGTTCGGACGGCCGGCGGGAGCGGCACCGCGCGGCACGCCGGATCTGATGACCACCGATCTTCCTGTGCTCGCGGCAATTCTGATCGCCTTGAGCGCGGTATTGTCCCTCATCACGATCATCGCGATCTATCGCGAAGGCGGCATCTTGAAACGCTTGCGCGCCACGCCGCTGCGCTCGCACACCATTCTGAGTGCACACGTGATCGTAAAGCTGCTGTTCACGGCGCTCACACTCCTCGCCATGCTGCTCGCCGGGCGGCGATATTACCCGGCAAGCATTGATGCGCCGTTCATGTCGTTCGCGCTCGC
>Ga0075421_100000698_pt1 | contig 36474 bp, 28 predicted proteins | sample SoiMetdeltSBSDD5_FD_75292 | JGI IMG/M metagenome (GOLD analysis project Ga0075421, IMG submission 75292) | Bulk soil microbial communities from a Populus tree surrounding site in Tennessee, USA - Soil MetaG P. deltoides SBSDD5 | ecosystem: Environmental > Terrestrial > Soil > Tree plantation... | reverse complement strand
GGTCGGGAAGGACGCGCTGGCGGTCCATCGGGATCACATTGGCATTCACGAAGGCCACGGGTGTACTGGCGGGCTGCTGCGCGCCAGCACACGCCCATGCGGTGAACACCGCAATCAGAGCTGGTTTCACGTTGGCATCATGCCACTGGCTTCGAACACGAGCCAGATGCCGTGTGACGAAGCAGGTCGAAATTCGAGTCTGACCCCAATTTCCCCCCAACTCTGACCCCAAGTTTTCAATCGCGTGGTTGAACGCTGACCCGTCGCGGCGTAAGCTCTTCTCGTGCAAGCACAACGAGGAGCGTCACATGAGTCGCGGCAACCGCATCAGCATGGGACTCGTCGTCGCAGCCGCCGTGGCGGTCAGCATCGCCTGGAGCTGGCCCGAGCCCTCCGGCATGACCGTGGGCAACCCGGCCTTCAAGTCGCTCGGCCAGATGGCCTTCGGGCCGGGCAACGTACTCTTCATCGGTGACAACACCGGGGCACAGGTCCTCGCGGTCGAGATCGCCGACCAGGCGCGCGGCACCGGGGCGATCAACCTGGCTGGGCTCGACGCGAAGGTCGCGCAGGTCTTGGGTGTCGCACCCGCCGACCTGCAGATCAACGACCTCGCCGTCCACCCGGCATCGAAGAACGTCTACCTCACCGTCACGCGCGGCGCGGGGGCGAGTGCGGTGCCGGTGCTGCTGCGCGTCACGCGCAACGCCGAGCGTCCCATCGAGGAAGTGCCGCTCACGAACGTGAAGTACTCGACGGCCGCGATCACGAACGCGCCGGCCGACGATCCGAGCGCGCGCCGCAACCCGCGCACGTCCACGATCACCGACATCGCGTTCGCCGACGGACAGGTGTGGGTCGCCGGGCTGTCGAACGAGGAGTTCGCGTCGTCGTTCCGGCGGTTCTCGTTCCCGTTCGGCAAAACGATGGAGACGTCGACGCTCGAGATCTATCACGTGTCGCACCGCGCGAGCGAGACGCGGTCACCCGTGACGTCGTTCACGATTCAGCAGATCAACGGCAAGAAGTACGTCGTCGCGGGATATACCTGCACGCCGATCGTCGCGTTCGACGTGGCGGGGCTCGTCCCCGGCAAGCACGTCGTCGGCCGCACGGTCGCGGAGCTCGGTGCCGGCAACACGCCGACGGATCTCGTGCCGTTCAAGCGCGACGGGAAGGACGTCATCATGGTGGTGAACAACCGGCGCCCGCTCATGCGCATCGATGCGAGTGACGTGGCCACGGGCCAGGCCCTAACGACGCCGGAGGTCGCGGGCATCGCGCGGGCGACGTTGGAGCAGCCGACGGGCATCACGCAGATGGCGGAGCTGGATGCGACCTACGTCGTGGTGGTCCAGCGCGGCGCCAACGGGCTCGATCTCAAGTCGATCGCGAAGTCGGCTCTGTAGCGGAGCGATGACAGGACCACTCGCGCACGCCGCGCAATTGCTCAGCGCGGCGTGCGCGTTCTCGCTCCTAGCATCGTGCGGCGGATCCGCTGACGCTCCGGAGAGCGGGCCGGCGGCCGTCGTATTTCGGACCAGCGGGGAAGTGAGCGTCTATCCGCTGAGCCGCGCGGTGCTCACCGAGGTGGAATCATCGAACCCGTCGCCCGAGGAATGGCAGCGGATCCTGTCCGTCCGCGTCGAGACGCAAGCGAGCGGAGACCGTGCCGTTCTTCCATTGTTAGGCACGTACACCGTCGCGGCCGACACGCTCTACTTCCGCCCGCGGTTCCCACCAGCCGCCGGCATCACGTACACTGCCCGCTTCGATGGAGCGGCGCTCTACGCGCAGGTCGAGCGAGAGCCAGCAGGCACCCTGGCTCGTATTGCAACCGCGACTTGGCGATACGACGCTCCCGCTGGGGCACCCTCGACGTTCGTGCGAGAGGTCTACCCGACTGCCGACGTCGTCCCGATGAACCTCCTCCGGATGTACATCGAGTTCTCTGCGCCCATGAGCAGTGGACGCAGCTACGAGTTCGTGAAACTGTACGGCGAGGACGGTGCGCTGGTGAAGGACGCGTTCTTCACCGCGGGAGATGCGGTGGAGCTGTGGGATCCGGAGCACACCCGCCTCACCATCCTGTTCGATCCAGGGCGGATCAAACGCGACCTCAAGCCACACGAGGAGCTCGGCCTGCCGCTACGGGCGGGGAAGCAGTACCGGCTCGTGATTGACAGCGCGTGGCGCGACGCGCAGGGACGTCCGCTCGTGCGGAGCCACGTGAAGCGGTTCAAGGTCGGCCCGCTGGACCGTGTGCTGGTCCGCACAGCGGATTGGCGAATGACGGCTCCTAGTGCCGAGACGCGCGACTCATTGGTATTGGTGTTCCCCGAGGCGCTGGACCGCGCACTCCTGACGCGATTGCTCACGGTGCGGGATTCGTCGGGCACTCGCATCGGCGGCGCCGCCGCGGTAAGCGAACGCGAAACACGGTGGGCGTTTGCGCCGACCGACCCGTGGCGGGGCGTCTCGCATGCGCTACACGTAGATAGCGAGCTGGAAGATCTCGCCGGCAACAACCTGAAGCGGCTGTTCGACGTCGCTCCCGGCGACACCGGTGCAGTCGGTACAAATGCGGCCGTCGTGCGGGTGCCGTTTCAGCCGAGGCGCTAGGACGTGAGCAGACTCGCCGCGCCGTCCACGACGGGCGGCGAGTGCGGCCGCGCGTGGCGATCGCGCGCGCGGCCGCGCCGAACCCAAGAATAGATGGGTTGTCATAAGTGAGTCACTTGGCAGTACCGCAAGGATCGTCAGCCGGAGTGCTCAGCGCTGCCCCAACGTGCGTGTAGAAACGCGCTTTGTACTCCACTGCCGTCTCTGGACCCGGGACAGACGCCCGGTGCACCTCGCCGGCTTCCTCGACGTAGGTGTCACCCGGCCCGAACGTCGTCGACACGCATCCGTGGTGCTTGGAATACCGCGTGAGCACCACCGTGCCCTGGTCGACGATGCTGAAGGTGGGACCGGTGTGCGTGTGCCAGCTCCCCGGGCTGGGCGCCGTCACCAATCGCTGGATGATGAGCTCGGTCGTGATGTTCGAGCGGAACATCATCTCCGGCATCTGATTCGCGAAGAACGGATCGAGAGGAGCCCGGATGGCAAAGGGCTCCGGCAGAGTCGCGGCCGCGTGCACGTCGGCCGAAGGCAGTTGCGTCGCACGCGACGAGGGTGAGGTCGCCTCGTCACTGCAAGCCGCGAGGGCTAATCCCACGTATGCGACCGCCATCGCGTTCAGGATCGTGTTGCGCTGCATCATTCACCTTCCGATCAGAGTGATGGCCATGCGGAGCCCAACGGCCGCCCTTCGCCCGGCGAGGTGCCCGGGCCTGGGCGAGCTTGCTCCGGTCTAGTACGCGCCGTATGGTAGCCGCGAGGTGTCGCGTTCCTCTCGCGCCGCTCTCGTGTTTCTCTCGCGGGCCTTATCGTGTTGATGTTGAAGCTCTTCGGCGCACCGGCCATCGAGTCGGCAGGCGGCCTCGTGGCCGGCCGCGCGGCGCAAGGCCATCGCCTTGCGCTCCTCGCCGTACTTGCGCTCGCCCGCGGGCGTCCGGTCACGCGCGATAAGCTCGTCGGGTTGCTGTGGCCGGAAAGCCCTCCCGATCGCGCGCGTCATCAGCTCTCGGATGCGGTCTACATCGTTCGAACCGCGCTTGGACCTGACGTGATCCGCTCGGCCGGCGACGACCTCGTATTGAACGCGGACGCCATCACGAGCGACGTCGGGACGTTCGAGCGGCTCCTCGACGAAGAACGGCCGGAGGTCGCGGTCGACTCGGTTGCCGGACCGTTGATGGACGGATTTCATCTGTCCGACGGCGTCGAATTCGAGCGCTGGCTCGATGTCGAGCGCGCGCAGCTCACGGGTCGGTACGCCGCGGCGCTCGAGACACTGGCCGATTCGAGCGAGAGTCGCGGCGATTTCGTTGGCGCGGCGCGCTGGTGGCGAAAGCTCGCGGCACACGATCCGTATGCCGGCCGCGTCGCCCTGAGACTCATGCGCGCGCTCGATGCCGCGGGCGACCGTGCCAGCGCGCTCAAGCACGCACGGACTCACGCGGCGCTGCTGCGCGAGGAGTTCGAGGCCGAGCCCGATCCCGATGTGAAGGCGTTCGCGGAACGCCTTCGCATCGAGCCGCCCACGCGAGGCGTCCCCGAACCTGTCACGCCTCCACCAGGACCGCCCGCGGCTCCGCCGCTGGTGATGCCGGCACCTGCGTCGGAAGCCGGGCCCACCTCGATTGATGCGCGTCCGACCCGCAGCTCGGTCTCGGCGCCAGCCTTGACCACGGCGCGAAAAACATCGCCCGCGCGTAGGTACGCCGTCGGCGCCGTCGTCGTTCTCTTGGTCCTCGCCGTCGCCGCGGCCGTCAACCTCTCGGGCGCACGCGGTGCGGCACTGTCGGCCGCGCGCTCGCTCGCCGTTCTTCCCTTCGTCAACATGAGTCCGGACTCGGCGAACCAGTATTTCAGCGACGGGCTCAGTGAAGAGATCATCACGGCGCTCAGCCGGATCGATGGCCTGCGCGTCGCCGCGCGGACGTCGTCGTTCGCGCTGCGTAACGGCAACCTCGACGTTCGCGTCATCGGAGACACCCTCGGCGTCGACGCGGTGCTGGAAGGGAGCGTGCGGCGAGAGGGGAACCGTCTCCGCGTGATCGCGCAGCTCATCGACGCCGAGACCGGCTACCATATCTGGACCGACGAGTACGACCGCGAGATGGCGGACGTCATTGCAGTCCAGTACGAGATTGCAAAGGCGATCGCGGACGCGCTCGAGCTGCGGCTCCCGGGCCAATCCACGGGGACGGCGAGGAACCCGCCGAACCTTGCCGCATACGACCTATACTTGCGAGCGCTCTATCTTCGCAGCCGGCTGAACGAGGACGCGCTCGAGCAGGCGACCGATCTCCTGGATAGTGCAATCGCGCTCCAGCCGGATTTTGCGCTCGCGTACGCCATCAAGACGAGCGTGGTCGGACCGCGCATTTTCTTTCGCTACATCCCACGCGAGCAGGGGGTGCGTGAGATGCGTGCCGCCGCCGCGCGCGCGCTCGAGCTCGACCCCAACCTCGGCGAGGCGCACGTCGCGCGCGGGATAGTCGCGTTCCTCTACGAGTGGGACTGGGAGAGCGCCGAGCGCGCGCTACGGCGAGCCGTCCAGCTGAACCCCAACTACCCACACGGGTGGTACGAGCTCGCGAATTATCTGCACGGGATGGGGCGAATCGAAGAGGCGGCCGAGGCGCGCTCCCGTGCCGCACTACTGGACCCGCTGGACGCTCGCATTGCGCTGCTTCACGCCCTGGACTACACCGTGCTGGGCAGGTTCGATGACGCCCTCGCGCAATACGAGCGCTCGCTCCGGCTCGACCCGTCGAACGCGTTAACGCTCGGGCTCGGGCCGAGCCTGCCGGTTGGTCCGGTGAGGGTTTACCTGGCGCAGGGGCGCAACGCGGAAGCGGTGGAGGAGCTGCTTCGGATCGCAGCGCTTCGCGGCGCGACGGCGGGCGAAGTGACCGCGATGCGCGACGGGTTTGCGAAGTCGGGGATGCCCGGCTTCTGGCGAAGTTGGCTCGAAATGGACCTGCGTCAGTTCGGCAGCCGCATCGATCCCCTGCGCGCCGCGTCGGTGTCGGGGGCCGCCGGGGACACCGCCGGGGCACTCGACTGGCTCGAGCGTGCGTACGCGGACCGTATTCCGGGGCTCATCTTCGCGCGGTGGGACCCCGGGTTAGCAAGTCTGCGCTCCCACCCGCGATTTCTGCGAATCATCAGCGAGATGAAGTTGCCGGGTGGGTGAGCGAATGTGGTTGTCATCGGCGTAACCCGCGTCGTAGCTTGGCGGCTCACCCTAGCGACCAGGACGCATGCTTCGTGTACTCCGCCGGTCGGCGCTGCTGATCATCGCCATCACGTCCACGGCATTCGCGCAGACCCCTACTGCGACCGCCGCCATCACGCAGAGCGCCGCCCGCCGCATCGACCAGGTCATGCCGAAGGTCGTCGCATGGCGGCGCGACATTCACCAAAATCCGGAGCTGGGGAATCGCGAGACACGCACCGCGAAGCTCGTCGCCGACCATCTCCGCTCGTTAGGGCTGGAGGTGAAGACCGGCGTGGCACACACCGGCGTCGTCGGTGTGCTGCGCGGCGGCAAGCCCGGTCCCGTCGTCGCCCTGCGTGCCGACATGGACGGCCTGCCGGTCACCGAGCAGGTGAACCTGCCGTTCGCGTCGAAGGTCCGCACCACGTACAACGGCCAGGAAGTGGGCGTCATGCACGCCTGCGGACACGACAACCACGTCGCGATTCTGATGGGCGTCGCTGAGGTACTCGCCGGCATGCGAAACGAGCTCGCCGGCAGCGTGAAGTTCATCTTCCAACCGGCGGAGGAGGGACCGCCCGAGGGCGAGGACGGCGGTGCGACCATGATGGTTGCGGAAGGTGTCCTGACGAATCCAAAGGTCGACGTGATCTTCGGACTTCACGTCGGGCCCGATACGGTAGGTCGCCTAACGTATCGCGGAGGCGGGATCATGGCCGCCGCCGATTGGTTGCGCATCGTCGTGCGCGGAAAGCAGACTCACGGTGCCGTGCCCTGGGGCGGCGTGGACCCGATCGTTGTCTCGGCGCAGATCATCAACTCGCTGCAGACCATTGCCAGCCGGCAGATGGACATCACGGCCGCGCCGTCCATCGTCACGATCGGCATGATCCAGGGTGGCGTGCGCGGCAACATCATTCCGGATTCCGTCGTGATGGTCGGCACGATCCGCACGTTGGACAAAGACCATCACGACGACGTCCACGCGCGCATCAGGCGCACGGCGGAGAAAGTGGCCGAGTCCGCCGGGGCGACTGCCCAGGTCACGATCACGAAGAGCTACCCCATCACGTACAACGATCCCGCGCTGACCGCACGGATGGCACCGTCGCTCAAGCGCGCCGCCCGGGATGGCAAGGTAGCGACGGTGCCGCCGGTCACGAGCGCCGAGGACTTCTCCTTCTTCCAGCAGAAGATTCCGGGACTGTACTTCTTCCTCGGCGTGACACCGGACGGGGTAGACCCGGCCACTGCGGCGAAGAACCATTCCCCGCTGTTTTTCGCCGACGAGAAGGCGCTGCCCGTTGGCGTGCGTGCGCTCACGCAGCTCACGCTCGACTACATGGCGGGCGGTAAGGTGGTCCAGTAAGGTGCCCGTGAGGTCGGAGTCGTCACGACACCGACGACTCCGACCTTCGGTCTCACGACTGCGGTATGGCCCTCGCGGGCGTGATGATCACCACGGTACTCGAGCGCCCGAACTCGTCAGGCTCGGCGAGCGCCGCACGCAGCGTGTACCATCGGCCCGAGCGTCCTGAGACGCTCAGCAGGCCAACGCCGCTCGCGGTCCCCGACGCACGCTGCCGCGCGATGAATTCCACGATGGCGGACGTCGGCGCCAACGTCGCGCTGCTGGCATCGGCGAGGTCGGCGAGCTGGGCTTCAGCAGCGGGAGTCCACTGCGTGACGCGCCAGCGGTCATCGATCACGATCACTCCGGGCGCGCGCTCGGCGCTTGCGGGGTCATCCTCCAGTCGCGCGACCTTCGCGGCATCGACGAGTGCCGCGCGTCTCAGCGCACGCGCGACGTGTGGTGCGACGCGGTACAGGAACCCGACGTCGTGCTCGCCGAATGCGCGCGAGCTCCGTTCACGCAAGGCAAGCCACATCCCGAACGGTTGGTCGCCCATCGCGAAGACGGCGCGTAACTCTCGGCCCAGGCCAGCCTCGCGCATGAGCGCCGCCATCTCCCCGGACGACTGCGTGCTGACTCGGCGACCCGACCGCGCGAGGTCCATCGTGGAGACCGAGTCGGCGCGCGGGTGCACGAACTCGACGTACTGCCGCTCGACCGCTGCCGGCGCGCCACCCCCCACGAGTCTCGTGAGCCGCCCCGTTCGCGGGTCGAGCACGGTGAAGTAACTCGCCTCCGCGGGGATCAGATGTGCGATGCGTCGTCGTATCTCGTCGCGAAGTGCGGTCGAATCCAGCCCCGCGTCGCACGCCCGCCTAACGCCACGGTACGCCTCGCGCTCGGCGGCAGCGTACTCCGGGCTCATCGTCTCTGGCATGATGCTCTACCCCCGTCCCAGAAACGTTCGTTGGTCACGGCCCGCTCACCGGGAGCCGTCACTGCGAACGATTGATGAGGATGGGCTCGAGGCGCAAGTCAGCGATGCGCGGTGAAGAACGGTCGTGAGCGCTATATCCGTCGCCTGTCGGATCCGCTCTCCCATCACGGTATCCGGGTGGGTACGGCCGATACGGTCCGCGATCGGTCCGAGGAAACGACCGTAGCGCTCGAGCACCATGACATCGTTTGCCACCAGGGCGTTCCTGACCGACCGCTCGATGTCGGGCGTGATGAGCTCCATGCGTCCGACGAACGCTCGCACGACGCGCGTGGGCGCGGGCTCTACCGTGAGCGGCAGGATCGCGTCGACCGCTTGCGGGGGAACGATGTACAACACCCGTGTTCCTTCCTCGAACCATGAATCGCGCCAACTCTCCACCATCGCCGCTGCTTCCTTGGGGTAGAGTCCGGTTCCAACCAGCATGCGCTCGAGATCGTGCCGGATTCCTGCAACGCTGCCCGCGTGGCGTGGCGCTGCCAGAACGGATTCGCCGCGAAGCGCGCCGTACACTCGGTAGCGAACCACGCCGCTGCGGTTCTCGAATAACACGAGGCCGGGAACGGCATCCACGCCGAGGTTGCGAGCGCGAACGCGCCCATCGGCCAGCGCTACCGCCGAGAGGGGAACATCGAACGATGCGACACCGCGGTAGAAGAGGAACTTCTCGCTCTGACCGTCGACAACGAGCGGCGCGGCATCGGTGTTACGCGCCGCGTAATAGTGACTCTGCCCCTTTCCGACCGGGAAATGCGGAACAGCGTTGGGTGCGATCGTCACGTTGCGCCACTCGATCACGCTTTCCACCGGCGCGCGGCGAAGCGTCAGTCGATCGGCGAGGGGTTGCGAGACTGTCGCGTGTGGGTACCACTCCGTCATCAAACCGCGGGGGAATCGCACGCGGACCTTTGCCGTCGTCGGACGCGATGCGTAGAAGTACAGCACCGGTGTCTCCATGCGAACCCTGCCCCACAGGGTCGCCCGCGCAGTGGCGTAATCCAGCGACATCCGCTGATCGGGTGCCAGCTTCACGGTCGCGCGATTCTGGAAGTGCTCGACGAAGCAGGGCAAGTCGGTCGGACCGCCGAGCGGGAGCCACTCGACCGAACGGCCATTCGGACCGGCGACGCTGGTGAACGTTCCCCACTCGTGCACCGTGAGATCGCTACCGCCTGCCACGAGGTTGGTGTTCGCGGAGCGCTTGGCTGCGCGAGGGGCCGCTAGCGTGAAGAGGACGAGAACCCACACGTGACGTACCATAGCGAGCCTCCCTTCCTTTGCACTTTCAGCTACCACACACGGGGGAGACGCCTGACGCCGCTCGCCATGCACACGGTCGCGCGGTCGTGCCCGCCACTCAGGGGGTGGGCGCTCGCGGACTTCGCCATTCCCTGAATCGGTTGGGCCTCCGTAGCATGAAACCGATCGGCCGAGACTGTCGGGTGGCCCCAACTGGCTGTCCTCAACCGACTGACATCTTCGAGGGTTGGTGCGTCCTATCCACGGGGTGTATGCCGTCGTACGCCCTGCTGCGCGATTGACGCCTCTCTCAACCGGCCCGACGCCCGTGAGTGCACGAGAAGGGAGGAACCCCAGGAAGTCGTCGAAGGCCCGGTCATGGGTGCGTGAAGGCGGAACGCTTCTGAGCCTGTACAACTCCGGGAACGAGGTTTGGCTCTATGACGACGCGAATGCCGATGCCATCCGCGCCAGCGGTGGCCTGAACTTCCTCAACGGCAGCGCGACCGAGCCCTTCGAGTCGCTCACGAAGCGCGGGCTCGTCGTCGGCTATGCCCTCGAGCAGGACGACGAGCTCGAAATTGCGGTGTACGTCGGCGACCCGCTCACGGACGCCGAGCTGAGCGTGTCACGCTGGCTCGAGCCGCAGACCGCGTTTCTTCGCGTGCCGTCCGGCCGCCTCTGTGTCGAGCCTAACGACTCGCTGCGTGTCGGTGCGGAGACACCGACGGACACGGGGGGCTTGGTCGAGGTGCCACCGGGCGACTACCGCATGACGCTGTACCGCGTCGACCACGAGGCGCTGTTCCGCGAGCGGCGCGAGTGGAAGGGACCGCGGGAGATCATCGTGCTCACACCACGCGGTACTCCTGCCGACGCCGTCGACGACCTCCTTCCGTTCGAGTCGCGTCGAGATACGACGTGGAAGGGGAAGTACGAGATCACCGGCAACCGGGCCACGGCGCTCGCGTGGTTCAATGACTATTGGGACACCTGCGTGCTCAATCTCGACTCGGCGGCGGCGGCGAAGCTGTCGCTCGGGCCGGGCTCGTACATCCGCACCCATGTCCCGGCCGCGGGCGTCACGTTGATCAGTGCGTTCGGCGCATCGTGGAAGGATGCCGCGCGCCTGCGACCGCCGGCCGGGGTTCCGCTCGACGAGTACGGGTACGCGGCACTCTCACCGATGGCGGAATGGAACGGGGCCGAGGCGCTCTTTTGCCGCCGCGAGAAGGCGACGACACGGATCGAGGACGAGCACCACGCCATGTGGATCCCGGCGACGGTCGAGGTTCTGGACCCGGCGGAGCACCCACCCGCTGCACCTCAACCGAAGGTGGGCGCGTTCACTTCGACGGACCTCGCCACCAAAGGCTACTTCGAGCACGGCTTCCTGCCGCTGATCCTGTGTGACGTGCTGCCGGGCGCGGAGGATCTCGATGATCTGATGTTGCCGGACGCCCTCGTCATGTTCGACAAGGCGTTCGCGAAGTCGGGCCTGACGTCACAGGGCGACTTGGAGTGGGAAGAGCAGAGTCTCGACGGTCCGTCGGAGCGAGCAGGTCGCGTGTACGCTGGGATGCCTGACGCGTTCGTCGCGATCCTGGCGAGCGATGCGAGCATCGACGTGCTGGTGATCTCCGAGCTCGATGACGGGCGCTGGATCGTCACCGGATTGGCGGACGACTTCGAGTCACGCCTGCTCTCGGCGCGCAACCGCGGCGTCGTCAATGAGGGGATCGAGGTCGAGTCGATCGACGAAGCGCTGAAGACGATCTTCTCGGCGCACAAGAAATCGCTGCGCGCGGCGAAGGCGGAGCCCGTTGCCGCGCCGACGAACATCGAAGAAGGCGCGGCGACGCTGCAGCGATTCCTCGCAGCGGCGTTCGGGTAGACCGCTACCCGCCTAACACTGCACCCCACACTCCATCGACGAGTGCGTGCGTGATGGCCGAGGCGGTAATGCGCTCGGTGCGCTGGTATACCCATCCATACGCCAGTCCCGCAATCGCCGCGAGCAACACGTATCGCGGGTCGGGGAGGTGGGCGAGACCGAAGACGACCGATGCGATCACCAGCCCCGCCCTCGAACCGAGCCGCCGGGTGAGGAGGTTTTGCAGCAAGCCACGGAACAGGAACTCCTCGGGGACACCGGTCACGAGGTAGATGACGAGCGGTGCGGCGAGCACGCGACTCGCGTCCAGCTCCGGCCGCCACGCGATGAAGCCAGTCGCGAAGCCGATCGGCAGGGCCACCACAGCGTACGCGAGGAATGCGAGGACGGCGGTCGAGACGTCGCGGCTGGTTAGGCGATATGTGTATCCGACGCCCGACAGCGGCCTGGCGACAAGAAACAGGTACATCGCGTCCACGAGCCCCACGAGCTTCCGCATGTCGACGCCGTCGGGCGCAGGAAGCGGGAGTGCGGGAAGGAGCCGCCACTCGATCGGAAGCCAGAGCGCCAAGGCGACCACGAGCTCTCGAACTGGCGCGCGAGGCCTGGTTCGATCACTGGCGGCATCGGCGCTCGACAGGAGTAGCGGTGGGATCAGCAGGTAGGCACCGTAGGCACCGAGACGCGTGCCGAGCGTCAGTCCGGCCGCCCACGCGTAGGCGGCGAACGCGATGAGCAGCACCACTGGTCCGGCGAGGAGCCGTGCCGTCGGGTGCAGGCCCACGACAACCGCGCGCAGCGCGTGCCTAACGCCACCGACGCTCAGGGCGATGTAACCGCCGGGCACGAGCACGAAGAACGCCCCGGCGGCGACGAGGGCCAGCGTGGATGACGGTCGGTGAGTGAGCGTCATGAGCGCAGCGCTCGCAATGACGAACGCCACCGATGCGACGCCGATCTCCGCGGCGTTCCAGCGCTCGTTCGTTTCACGCGGGCGTCCGGGCTCGAGCGTCACGGGGCCGCCCCGCTCGCGACGGTCAATAGCGCAGCGCCCGCGGCCCGATGCGGAAGTGCAGGCTCATCCAGTCGGGTACGGTCATGTAGAGCACGGACCCGATGAGGCCGTGTGCGATCCCCAGGAAGTACAGGTTGCGATGTGTGCGATAGATGCGTGCGCAGAGCAGCCCGAGCGTAAACGTGACCGAGACGAGGAACCAGTTGGGCACATGCACCACGGCGAAGAGCAGCGCGGCGAGGAGCGGTACCCATCGCTGCTCGGCGGGCGCGGCAGCGGTCGATAACCGGTTCACAAAGTACCCATTGAGTGCGTACTGCTGGAACGTGCCCCAAATACAGTAGTACGCGACGAAGAGGAGGGGTGGCATGTGTCCCGTCGGACGCAGCGTACCGAACCACGCGCCGAGTGCGAGCGGCACCAGCGCGAGCCCGAGGATGAGGGGCGCGAAGTCGCGTACGCAGCGCAGAAAGTTCTCGCGACGGAAGCCGAGCCACGCGAACGATTCCCCACGCCGCCAGTGAGAGTAGACAACCGGAATGAGAATCGCGATCCACGCCAACCGGATGTGGCGGGAGACGAACCAGACGTGGATGACGATCAATACGAACACGCCCGCCGCTTCCACCGCATCGCGAGGCCGCGGGTCGAACCGGATCTCACCCGATGGGCGAACCGGTTTGCCTACCACGTCCTTTCGTGCGTACATCCTTGGGAAAGGCTAGCCCTCTCGCTCAATAAACTAGAACGGGTGCACCGTGGAAACGTGGTGGCATGACCTCCGTCACGGACTTCGCGTCCTCGCGGCCCAGCCGGCTTTTGCCGCCGTCGCCGTCGCCTCGCTTGCCCTCGGCATCGGCGCCAACACCGCGATCTTCAGCGTCACGAACGCGCTTCTTCTGCGGCCCCTACCGTACGAGGACGCCGACCGCATTGCCATCCTCTGGCAGCGCTCCCCCGGCCTGGGTGTACAGCAGGACTGGTTCTCGACCGGCCAGTACCTCGACATCCGCGCGGACAATCAGGTCTTCATCGACGTCGCCGCGACCATCGGTGCGAGCTTCAACCTCACGGGCCGCGGCGTGCCCGAGCGCATCGACGGCGCGCGCGTGTCGGCGTCACTCTTCCCGATCTTCGGCGCGAAGGCGGCGGCAGGCCGCGTGTTCACACCCGATGAGGACGTACCGGGGAAGCCGCCGGTCGTGATTCTCAGCAACGGCTTCTGGAAGCGCCGTTTCGGCTCGGACCCCTCCGTCGTCGGCCGCAGCCTGACGCTCAACGGGACCACGTTCACCATCGTTGGTGTCATGGCGTCGGACTTCGTGTTCAACAAGCAGGTCATGCCCGCGGTGAACGGCATCCAGAACGTCGATCTGCTCCTGCCGCTCCCGCTGCCCGACAACGCCCGCGCGAACCGCGGTGGCGAGGACTTCAACATCTTCGCGAAGCTCAAGCCCGGCGTGACGCTCGAGAAGGCACAGGCCGACATGAACGTGCTCGCCGCGCGGATGAAGCGCGATTACCCACAGAACTATCCGCCGAACGGCGGGCTCACGATCAGTGTCGTGCCGCTCATCAACCAGGTCGTCGGTGACGTTCGCCTCGCGCTCTACGTTCTTCTCGGGGCCGTGGGGCTGGTGCTGCTCATCGCGTGCGGCAACGTCGCGAATCTGCTGTTGTCCCGCGGGGCCGTTCGCGCGAAGGAGATGGCGATTCGCGCCGCTGTGGGGGCGAGCCGGGATCGGATCGTCCGGCAACTGCTCACCGAGGCGATTCTGCTGGCGGCGTTAGGCGGTCTGCTCGGGCTCGTGCTGGCCGTCGTGGCCGTGAAGGTGCTCGGCCAGTTCGGCCCGGCGAACATCCCACGGCTCGATGAGATCGCCATCGACGGACGCGTCCTGGCGTTCACGCTCGTGATCTCGCTCGTTACCGGCATCGTGTTCGGCCTGGTGCCGGCGCTCCGCGCTTCGCGTCTCGACCTCAACGACGTGCTGCGCGAAGGGGGCCGGAGCGGTGTCGGGACCAGCGCATTCGGTCTGGGGCATCAGCAGCTCCGGAAGTTGCTCATCACGGCAGAGATTGCGCTGTCGCTCGTGCTGCTCATCGGCGCGGGGCTGCTCATCCGGAGTTACCAGCGCATCACGGACGCGAACCCCGGCTTCGTTTCGGAGAACGTCCTCTCGTTCCGCGTCTCGCTCCCGGGCTTCAAGTACAAGACGCCGGATGACGTCATTGCCTTCTACAAGCGGTTCGAGGAGCGGCTGGCGGCATTGCCGGGCGTCCAGCATGTGGGATCGAACTACCTGCTGCCGCTGAGCTCCGTCGCGCTCGGGTGGGAGCCGATCACGGTGGACGGCTACGTTCCAAAGGCGGCTGGCGAAGACCTGATCATCGCGAGCAGTGGGTACATCAGCCCCGACTACTTCCGTGCGATGGGGATGCCGCTGCTCAAGGGCCGATACTTCGACGAGCGCGATGTACGCGGCGCGCCGGATGTGGCGATCGTCGACGACAAGCTGGCCGAGCGGTTCTGGCCTAACGAGGACCCCATCGGCAAGCGCATGCGCCGGGGAGATTCGGGGCCGTGGCGCACGGTGGTGGGGGTGGTGGCCGACACGAAGGAGTACGAGGTGGATGGCGAACCGCCGATCACGGCGTTCTACCCGAACCGACAGATGGGTGTGCAGACGCGCTATTTCGTCGTGAAGACGCGCTCGGATCCTTCCGCGCTCGTGAGCGCCGTCACGCGCGAAGTGCAGGCGCTCGACGCGGACCTGCCGGTGTACGACGTTGCGACCATGGAGGAGCGGCTGCTCGACTCGCTCGCGCGACGCCGGTTCTCGATGTTCCTGCTCGTCGTGTTCGCGGCCTGCGCATCGGTGCTCGCGGCCATCGGCATCTACGGGGTCGTGAGCTTCTGGGTGAGTCAGCGGACGCGCGAGCTCGGGATTCGGGCTGCGTTAGGCGCCCGGCACAGCGACATCATGCAGCTCGTGCTCCGGCAGGTCGTCGTGCTCGTGGGCGTCGGCATCGCCGTAGGGCTGGCGGCGGCGTTTGGGCTGACGCGAGTGATGACCAGCCTGCTGTTCGGCGTCAGTGCGACGGATGCCGTGACGTTCGTGCTGCTCGCGGTCGTCTTGGGGGCCGTGGCACTCGTGGCGACGTGGGTCCCGGTGCGGCGCGCGGCCGGCGTCCCGCCAATCGTCGCACTGCGACACGAGTAACACGGGTCAGGGTCGGGGACGCCAGGCGGGACTGTGGCCGCTCAGGCCGCCGACCACACTGCTTCCGTCGATCCGAGCGATCTGGATGCCCACGCGTTCGCAGACATAGAAGTAGAAATCGCAGCTCACCCCATCGAACGCGAGCTTGCGCCCGTCCGGCGACCAAGTCGGCGCGTCGCCGAGCACCCCCGAGAGCCGCTCGGCCGCTCCCGCGGTGGGTTTCACGAAGAGCGCTGGCGCGCACGTGTAAAACCCCGGGCAGTATTGCGCGGAGAACACGAGTCGCGTTCCATCGGGTGACCATGCGGGGTGCTGACCGCCGCTGCCACCGGTGACCGACAGCAGCGCCGTGCCGTCGCTGTCCATCACGTACACCTGCGGCGTCGGGGCATCGCGAAGGCTCGTGAACGCGATTCGGCGCCCATCCGGCGACCACGCGGGATCGAGATCGCCAGCGCCATGATTCGTTAGGCGCACGGGGTTCGAGCCGTCGGCGTTCATGACATAGATCTCCGGGTTGCCGTCACGCTCGCTCACGAACGCGATTCGGGCGCCGTCCGGGGACCACGCTGGGTGATAGTCGGCGGGGGCGCCGTTCGTGAGTCGCACGACGTTCGCTCCGTCGGCATCCATCACGTAGATCTCGCGATTGCCGTCGCGATCGGTCGTGAACGCGATCCGCTTCGCGTCCGGGGACCACGCCGGGTCGCTCTCGCTGGACGACTCGGCGGTGAACCGCTTGATCACGTCCCCGTCGGAATCGACCACGTAGATGTCGCCGCGTCGGTCGTCGAAGGTACCGACGTAGGCAAGCTGGTCGGTGGCCGCGTCACACGTCAGTGTAAACACAACGCCGAGGGTGTCGGCGGCCCGAACTCCAACGTAGCGGGGGTTGGACCCGTCGATATCGCAGTTGAGCGACACCCCCGTCAGCGTCACGATCACGCTGCCCGTCGGAACGCCGGACAGCGTGACGGTCCCGGTCGCGGCCACTACCGCGGTAGTCCGGTAGAGCGTTCCCGATATGGTCGTGCCGCCGACCTCCACCACGTACCCGTTCGGATCGATGTCGATGCCGGTTGTCGTGGTCGTCACCGTCAGGCCACCGGTTACCGCCAGGCACGTCACGGAGAACTCCACCGCCGTGGTGTCGCCGGCGACGACGGTCGCGCGGCGCGGATTAGGGCCCTCCGCCCGGCAATTCCGTTGCACCTGAAGCAGAACGTCGTGATCGCCGGGGAGGAGACCGCTGATTGTCACGGTGGCGGTTGGGCCGGCCGACGTCCTCAGGCCGCCGATGACGATGGCGTAGTCCGGAGGCAGATCGACGCCGCTCATGGTCACCGCCACACGGACCGATCCGGTCGGCGTTCGCTCGGAAACCCCGCTCGGATCGCCGCAGCACGCGAGCACGAGCGCGCACGTAAGTGCCCGAGACGGCGTCAGCCGCAGCACAGTGGTGTTGCGCATGGTCAGGGTCGCCAGGCGGGGCTGTGGCCTCTCACGTCCCCGACGACGCTCGTGCCATCGACTCTGGCAATGCGGATCGCCACGCGGTCGCACTCGTAGAAGTAGAAGTCGCACTCCATGCCGTCGTACGCGATCTTCCGCCCGTCGGGGGACCAGCTTGGCCCGTCGCCGATCGTCGCGGACAGGCGGTCTCCAGCCCCCGTGATCGGTTTCACGAAGATCGACGGTGGACAGACATAGGCATAGAACGGACAGTTCTGCGCGGCGAACGCGATACGCGTCCCATCGGGCGACCACGCGGGCTGACTTCCGCCCTCGAGCGTGAACTTGGTGAGTCCCGATCCGTCACCATCCATGATGTACACCTCGGCGCGGCTGTCGCGCTCGCTCGTGAAGGCGATACGGCGGCTATCGGGTGACCACACCGGATCGCTATCGCGACTTGCGTGATTCGTTAGGCGCACCGGGTTCGAGCCGTCGGCGTTCACGACGTAGATCTCCGCGTTGCCGTCGCGCTCGCTCACGAACGCGATTCGAAGGCCATCCGGAGACCACGACGGGTGGTAGTCCGCAGACGGCTCGTTGGTGAGCCGTACTGTGGCTCCCCCATCGGCGTCCATGACGTAGATCTCGCGGTTGCCATCGCGATCGGAGGCGAACGCGATCCGCTTGCCATCCGCCGACCAGGCGGGGTCGGTTTCGGACGACGGCTGGACCGTGAGCCGCCTCGTGCCAGTCCCATCGGCCTTCACCAGGTAGATGTCGGTTCGCCCGTCGTCCGAGTTTCCCACGTACGCGAGTACATCCGTGTCGGCTGCGCACCTGATGTCGAACGCGAGAGCCAGCGTCTCGGTCGCCGCCACGGACACGACGCGCGGGTTCGTCCCCTCGACATTGCAGTTGAGCGAGAGGCCGTCGAGCGTTACACGCATCGGACCGGCGGGAACACGCGCAATGGTGACGGTCCCCGTCGCGGGAATGCGGATCAGCTCCAGATAGGGGTTGCCTCCCACAGTCACGCCTTCGAGCCGTATCCGGTAGCCGTCGGGATCGAGGTCGACGCCGGTGGTGCCGGCGGTTACCTGTATGCTGCCGGTCGACATCGTGCACGTGACGGAGAACTCAACGGTCGTCATCTGGCCCCCAACGACCGTCGCTTCACGGGGATTCAGGCCGGTCACCTGACAGTTCGCCGGCACGCGGATCGACACGCTGTAGACGCCGGGCTGGAGGTTGTAGAATGTCGGCGAGGCATCCGCGGGCGTCGACTGCTCTCGGTCGCCGAGCATGACTTGATACTTGGACGGGAGATCAACGCCAGTCAGCGCCACCAAGACGCGGATAGAGCCGGTCGTATTGCTCAGCTGAGGCCCACTTACGTCGTCCCCGCACCCCAGCAGGAGCGCGCACTGAAGTGCACGAAGCGCAGCCGAGCGAAGCAGCGTGCCGTTGCGCATGACCTCTCCGAGCCGGCGTCCACTTCTCGTAACGAGAAGTCGAGTCGCAACCCGACATCGCTTCAACCGGCGTTGAGCTCTGGCGGCGCGGAATCCCGAGCGTAGCGTCGTGGCGTACTACGCGAGGAGCGATGCGACGTGCATGAAATAGCAGGCCTCTTTCGGCGCCTCCCACTCGGCGTGTACATCGTCGGTGCCGCGGACGCCGAGCGGCGCGACGCGTTCACCGCGGCGTGGGTCACGCAGGTATCGTTCGACCCACCGCTGTTGGTGGTGAGCGTGAACCCGCAGAACGCCTCCTATTCGATTCTTCGCGCCAGCGGTGCCTTCACCATCAATGTGCTGAAGCAAGGACAGCTGGAGCTCGCTCGGCGCTTCGGCACGCGGTCGGGTCGGGAGGAGGACAAGCTCGCCGACGTGCGCTGGCACCGCGGGCGTAGTGGATCGCCGATCCTGGACGAAGCGCTGGCGTACTTCGACTGCGAGGTGACGACGACTCTTGCGGCCGGCGACCACGTCCTCGTGATTGGTCGCGTCATCGATGGACGAATCCTCGACGCCGACGCGGTGCCTATGACGTACGCGGACACCGGCGACATGGACGGAAGCACCGCACTGTATCCATCGCGGTTCAGAGAGTCGCGTTAGGTAGACCTCGTCAGTCGGAACGTAGAGCGACGCTCGGGTCCGCGCGCACAGCGCGCGCCGCCGGGATCGCGCTGGCCAGCAGCGCCGCCACGAGCATCGTCACACCCACGCCCGCATACAGCGCCGCATCGACCGCCGATTGCCTGAAGAGTAGGGACTGCACGCGCGGCGCCACGGCCCACGCGATCACCAGTCCAATGCCAACGGCCAGGAACACGGGGCGAACGCCCTGCACGACCACGAGCCGGACGACGTCGCGCGAGCGCGCCCCGAGCGCCACCCGTACGCCGAGTTCGTGCATGCGCTGCGTCACGGAATAGCTCACCACGCCGTACAGCCCGACGATCGCGACGACGAGCGCCAGCCCACCGAACGTCACGAACAGCGTCGCGCCCAGCCTCCAGGATTGGCTCTGGTTGTCCACCACCTCCTGCAGCGGACGCACGACGGCGAATCCGTCACCCGGCATTGCGCGCGTCACCGCGCGCCGCACCCGTTCGAGCTCGCCGCGCGCGTCGGGCTGCGACATGCGCACGTACATCGTGGAGAGCTGATGCGGGACGACCTGATCGACCGGCAGGTAGTACATGAAGCGCGGATCGTCGGTGAGGTTCTGCTGTGCGGTGTTCTCCGCCACACCGATCACCGTCGTGCACGCTGCAGTCGCCGCTGACGGCGTGGCGCCGAGTCCGATGTGCATGCACTGGCCGAGCGGGTCCCGTCCGGGCCAGAGCGCGCGCGCCATAGCGTCGCTCACGACGGCCACGAGCGGCTGGCCGTCACGATCGGCATCGGTGAACGCGCGTCCACGCAGAACGCGCGTCTGCATGACGCGGAAGTAGTCTTGCGTGGCGATCTGGAAGTTGAAGCGGCCGAGCGTTTCTACCGAGTCGATGCCTTCCACGCGCAGTTGCGCCGTGTTCGTACCGAACAGCCGGCTGTTGACGCGTGCCGCAGCGACGACGCCGGGAATCGACTGCACATCGGCGAGCAGCGTCCGCCTCACGACGACGGCCTTCGCGCTGTCCATCGCGTACCCGCGAAAATCGGCCACCACTTCGATCACCGGCCGTGCGTCGTAGCCCAGCGGCACCGAACGAGCGTGGATGAAGCTGCGGACAAAGAGTCCAGCGCCGACGAGCAGCACCACCGACAACGCGCCCTGCGCGATGACCAGCACTTCGCGGGTTCGAGTCCGCTGGACGGTACCCTCTCGCGCCCCGGCCTTGAGCGTGGCCGCCAGATCGGTGCGGGCCGCGGCGAACGCAGGACCGAGAGCCGTGAGCAGTGCCGCGGTGGCGGCACAGGCGAACGATACACCGAGCGTCCGCCAATCAGTGGCGAGGTTGAAAGGCGTTCCTTCCGGCAGAAGCATGGAGCGAATCGCTGCGCCGCCCCATTGCGCCACGGTGACGCCGGCGCCGCCGCCGAGCATCGCGAGCAGCAGTGCCTCGGTCAGGAACTGCGCGACGAGCCGGCGACGCCCGACGCCGAGTGCGAGTCGCACCGTGATCTCGCGCCGGCGACGGATCATCCGCGCGAACATGAGATTGGCGACATTCGCGCACGCGATGAGCAGCACGATACCCGCGACGCCCGTCACCCAGAGAAGCACCCGCGACTCCGCTCCCGCATCAGGACCGGCTGCGAGCTTCACGGGACCGGCGACGGCAACCGGCTGGACGAGCGAGTCAGGGAGTACGCGGGGGTTCAGAGCGCGCGCCGCGGCCCGGCTTTGGATGTAGGCACGGGTGAGCTCGTCGGACACCGCCTCGGCGCTCACGCCCGGCTTGCGCCTAACGATCATCTGCACCCAGTCCCAGCTGTAGTCCCGACGGAACGATTCCTGACTCCACGCGCCGAGGTTCGCCGGGATGGTGCTGAGTGGCACGAAGACGTCGGGTGGCGCGCCATCGGTGACGCCGACGAAGTCACGGGGAGCGACGCCGACGATGGTGTAGTCGACCACACCGACCTTGAGACGTTGCCCGATGACGTTGGCCCCCTGGAGCTCGGTGCTCCAGAACCGGTGGCTCACTACGGCGACGGGTACGCCCGCAGGCGCGGCGTCTTCGGTCGCGAAGAAGTAACGGCCGAGCGCAGCAGGTGTATCGAAGAATTCGAAGAACGACGGCGTAACCCCGACGACTTTTCGTGGCGTCGACGCGTCCCCGTCACCGACAGCGAATCGCCACTCGGTGTGGGCCGCGACCGCGGCGATGGTGTGCGTTGCATCGAGGAGGTCAGTGTAGCGAAGAAAGGGGAAGACGGGATTGGCGTTCCTGCTCCCGCGGTACGTCGTCTGGAGGTAGACGCGATGCACTTCTGCCGGCGCACGAAGCAATGGAAACGGGCGAAACATCAAGCGGTCGATGACGGCGAACATCGTGGTGTTCGCGCCAATGCCGAGCGCCAGCGTGATGATCACCGTGGCGGTGAAAGCGGGCGAGCGACGGAGTCCGCGAAAAGCGTATCGAAGGTCTTGTATCACGGTCTCGAGCGCGGGAATCCCCCAGGCGTCCCGACTCTCTTCCCGCAACCGCGTGACGTTGCCGACCTGACGCCGCGCCGCCGCAAGCGCCTCGGCCGGCGACATGCCGTCGTGCTCGAGGTCGCGCGCGAGGAGGCGGACGTGGTCCTCCAACTCGTCGTCGAGCTCGCGCGCCAGCTCGTTCCGGCGCCACCACGCGGCGATTCGGCCCGCCAGCTCGCGCGGCGTCATGACTCGGATCCGCGCAATACCCGCGCGGTGATCGCGACGGATTGCTTGAACACTTCCTCTTCCTCCTCGAGTTGCCGGCGCCCGGCGGCGGTGAGCCGATAGTACCGGGCCTCGCGGCCGGTGGGCGTGCGCTTGGTCTCGGAGGCGACCCAGCCCTTCACCTGCATGCGTCGAAGCGCGGGGTACAGGGACCCTTCTTCAATACGCAGGGCGTCGTTCGACAGGCGATGGATGTGTTGGGCGACGCCATACCCGTGCATCGGGCCGAGCGAGAGCGTCTTGAGGATCAGGAGGTCGAGCGTGCCGGCGAGCAATCGGGGGGATTCTGGCATGGTCCGTCCATACTGTTCACGTCTATGTATAGATCCGACAGCACAAAAAACGCAAGACGAAGAGCGCAGGGCCCGAAGAGCGCAGGGCCCGAAGAGCGCAGGGCCCGAACGACGCAGGACCCAGACGTCGCACGGCCCAGACAGCGCAAGACCCAGACGGCAAGAGCGGGGCGTCGTTCGGGTTTTGCGCTGTTGCCGTCTGGGTCTTGCGCCCTTTGGGTCTTGCGCCCTTTGGGCCCTGCGTCGTTCGGGCCCTGCGTCGTTCGGGCCCTGCGTCGTTCGGGCCCTGCGTCGTTCGGGCCCTGCGTCGTTACCTCCGTCCGCCTCTACCGTTCCGCTTCTAACCCTGCGTCGAGCGCTTTCTTGATTCGCGCGCGACTTTCCTCCACGTGCGCGCTCATGTACGCGTTGAGCGTCCCCGATCCCGCCGCCGAGGCCAGTCGCCGGTCGAGATCACGGAGCGTCCGCCGCGCCACCGACCGTGCGTCCGCCGGCGTGCGCGGCGCCGGCCGCACGACGAGCGTCGTCATCTGATCGAGATAGGCACGCTGCAAATCGCGCCGCACCGCGTCCGCGTTCGACACCGCCGCCGGTGCATAGACCTCGCTCCACACCGCGCGCGTGAGCGTCGAGAACAGCTCGGGAATCGTCACCATGGTCGCCGCACCGTAGCGCGTCTCTCCGTCGCGGATCATCGCCAGACGCAGCGGATTCAGGACCTGGGACATCACCGCCGTCTGGAAGCCTAACGTCTGTTCGTGATACGGGAAATCGAGCCGGCCGTTGAACGTCGTGGTGCTGCCGAAATGGAACCAGCGGTTGGAGCCCATTCGCTGCAGTACCGCCGGCGGCACCGTGAGCGCGTCGCGCGCGAACACACGGTCCACGAGGAGATCGAGCGCCTCGCGCTGCTTCGCCTTCGGGATCGCCGCGAACGGCGCCCGCGCGTTCGGATCGCCCGAGTGGTCACGGTTGATGTAGGCCCCGCCGATGTACTTCACTGCCGGCACCACCGCACGCGCATACTCCGCCATCAGCGACGCGTACGCCGACGTCACCTCGTACGGCGCCGCGTTGTCGGTGAGCACGTGCCGAGGCAGGTCGTTGATGATGTTGCGGACGAGCGTGCTGCGTTCCCGCCCCCACGCGAGGGGATCCTCGCCGAGATCGAAGATGTTGATGCTCGGATCGAGTGCACTGGGTCCGCCCGACTCCGCGTTCGTGCCGTACAGATGCCCGCGCTCGGCCACCTGCCGCGCGATCCGCTTCGCGTCGGCGGCGTCGTTCGTGTACGCGTACGAGATCGCCCACCGATCGTACGACCCGACGCCCGGCGTGTAGAAGTAGCCGTTCGGCTGCCCGCGCGCGGCGACGTTCACGGCCGGGTACTCCATCACGGAGCTGTACAAGCCATCGCGATCCGCGAACGTCCGGTCATGGAGCTGGGCGTTCGGCGTGCTCGCTGATGAGCGGAAGTTGTGCTGCAGACCCAACGTATGCCCGACCTCGTGCATCGTTACCCACTTCACCGCCTGCATCACGAAGGCGTCAGGCACCGGGTCGCCGGGGCCAAGCTCGCCGCGCGCGACGAGCGCGGCACGCAGGGTCGCGCCCTGCGCCTGGAACGCGTCGATGAAGCCGGTCAGCTCGTACCGGTCACTCCGAACCTCGAACGCCCCGACGCCTAACGCCTGCTCGAACGCGTCACTCGCGGTGACGGGCGAGGCGAGATTGCGCCAGTTGTTCTTGTAGTTGGCGAACATGCTCGCTTCGAACAGGATGTCGGCGTCGAGGACCTCGCCCGTGCGCGGGTCCACCGTCGAGGGCCCGATCGCGCCATAGCTCGGCTCGTCGGAGGTGTTCCAGCGCAGCGTCGCGAAGCGGATGTCGTCCGGGTCGGCATCCGCCGGGAGGTCGAGTGCGCGGATCGCGCCGCTCCATCCGGCGGCCTCGTACGCCGAGTTCCACGCCTCGACACCGGCCTTCATCGCCGCGCGGTAGTGCTGTGGCACCGTGTTGTCGATGTAGTACGTGATCGGCTGCTTCGGACGCCACTTGTCGCCCGCCGGCTCGCCGCGCTCCAGGCGCCACCGGTTCACCATCCGCACGAAAAACGTCGAGTCGTCCTGTGAGAAGTCCTTGTGCACGGTGAGGAAGTTGCCCACGCGGTCATCGCCGATACGCGGCGTCATGGGGACTTCCGGGAGCGCGGCCAGCGTGTAGTGCACCGACAGCGAGACGAAGCGGCCATCGGCGACCGACGCGAGTCCGACCGGGTTGGGCGGGCGGAACGTTAGGCGCGCACGAACGTTCGTATTGCGCGGGAAGCCCTTCACGGACTCGACATAGCTACGCTGCCGATCGAACGGCACCGGCGGCGGCTGGCCTGGTCCGCTCGCGAGCGCAAACCGCACGCGCTGTCCGATGCCGGAGAGGTCGGAGACGAACCAGTTCGTCACGTCGATGAGCACGGCCGAGTCAGGGCGGAACGACGCGATGGGTGCGGTTTCGACGACGGACGGGCCGAAGCTGAGCGCGACTGCGCGCGTGACGGCCGAATCCCTCCCGCCCGTGAAGCGGTGCGGCTTCTGGAGCAGGAAGACCTGGTCCCCGCGCCGCTCGAGCGTCATGACATTCGCCTCGAACAGGTTGAGCATCGTCCCGCCGTAGAGCCCGTTGGCGCCGATGCCCTGCGCGAGCTTCATCTCCATCAGGAAGTCCTGACCGAGGCGCTCGCGCGGAATGGCGATCCACACCTGGTTGTCCTTCTGATAGGTGTCGAAGAAGCCAGGGCGGTGTTCCGCCCCGCGGGTCACCTCGGCGAATGGTCGCGGGCCGCCGCGCGGCGGGGTCGCGCCCTGAGCGGCGCCGGGCGGTGTGGCTCCGGTCTGCGGCGGCGGTGGATCCTGCGCCGACAACGTGCTGGAGAGAGCCAGGAGTAATGCGACGGGGCGAAGCATCGTGAGCATCCTTAGCAGAGGTAGCGACGGTGTGGAGACCCCTATGATCGGCGCGATGCACGGCGGCCGGAAGGCCTTGCCCCTGACCATCGTCGGGGGGAAGGGAGGCCGCTCGCCGGATACACGGACGTGGCGCGTGCGCGTATCTCTCCGGGCTAGAGGCCCGCCTCGTCGCGGGCGACCACCGAGAGCCAGAAGGACGAGGCGCGCATGCAGTTCGGATTGCACTATCTCATGTCGTGCGCCGATGGCCAGTCGCCAGCGCAGCGGTACCGAGAAACGCTGGAGCAGGCGACGCGCGCCGAGGCGCTGGGATTCGAGTCGGTGTGGCCGGTCGAGCACCACTTCAATCGATCGCTGTCGATTCTCCCGTGCCCCACGTTGCTGCTCGCGGCCATCGCCTCGCGCACGAGCACGCTTCGTCTCGGCACCGCGATAATTCAGCTTCCGCTTGCTCACCCGATGCGGATCGCGGAGGAGCTAGCGATGCTCGACGTGCTGAGTGACGGGCGGGTAGAGGCCGGTGTCGGGCGCGGCGGCAACCCGACGCATTTCGCCGGCTACGGCGTGTCGATGGCGGAAAGTCGCGACCGGATGATCGAAGCGCTCGCATACCTCCGCCGGGCGTGGACGGAAGAGCGATTCTCGTTCGAGGGGCGGTTCTTTCAGGCGGATGACCTCTCGCTCGCCCCGAGACCGATTCAGCAGCCGCACCCGCCCATTCGCGTCGCTGCCAACAGCGCGGAGACGGCTGCGTGGGCCGGACGCGAAGGCTACCCGATATTCCTCGCATCCAACGTCAATCCGCTCCCGAGGCTTCGCGAGCTCGTTCCGCAGTACCGGCGGGCTCGCGCGGAGGCGGGCCACGCATCCAGGAACGGGGATGACCTGACACTGCTCATGCCGGTGTTCGTCGGTGAAAGTCGACGGCAGGTGGAGCGCGACGTTTCCCCGAGCGTCCGACAGTTCGCCGAGAGCTCGGCGGCGGTCGTGCAGACGTGGCTCGCAAAGGCGCCCGAAGCCGAGAGACCGAAGCTGGAGGCGTTCTTCGAGCAACTCTGCGGGATGACGTTCGAGAGCGTGAATGCCGTCACCGCGATCTTCGACACGCCATCGGCTTGCGTTGAGCGTCTCCACCGCGTGCGGGAGGAGCTCAACCCGGGGCGCCTGATCTGCTGGTTCAACTTCGGGGGGCTCGTTCCGCATGAAAAAGTCATGCGGAGCATGGAGCTGTTCTCGTCGAGAGTGCTGCCGCACGTCTGAGTCGAATCCGCCGCTCCGTCGCCTTAAGCCAAGGTCCAATGTTGGCCGGAGCTTACGGCCACGACGTTCGAGCCGACAGGACGGTTGGAATGACGGACTCCTACGATCTCATAGCCATCGGCGCCGGGCCGGCGGGCGCGAGCGCCGCCGAGCTGGCCTCGTTCTTTGGCCACCGCTCGGCGATCATTGAAAAGGACCGGCCGGGCGGGACGGTAACGACCACCGGCGGCGCACCGACGAAGACGCTTCGGGAAGTCGCGGTCTACCTCTCCGGCCTCCGCGACGGCGACGTGTACGGTCTGCGGGTGGCGACGACGCCAGAGGTCGTCATCGACACGATACGGCGTCGGGCGTGGAGTGTGTGCGAGGCGCTGCAGCGTGTCGCGGCGACCGGCGTCGCGGATAGCAACGTCGACTACATCGAGGGAACCGCTCGCCTCGAAGGTGGCGGTGTGGTGACCGTGACCGCTCCTGACGGAACGCAGCGGCGGACGCTCCGCGCGAACACGATCCTCATCGCGACAGGCTCCCGGCCGAATCGTCCTGACGGGATCGCGTTCGACAACCCGGCCGTCTGCGACACCGACACGATCCTGCATCGCGGGCGCATCCCGAAGGAGATCGTGATCGTCGGAGGCGGCCCGGTCGGGGTGGAGTTCGCGACGATCTGTCACGCGTTAGGAGCCACGGTCACGCTCGTCGACCGCGGACGGCGGCTGATGAGCATGATGGACGGGGAGATGGCCCGTCGGATGGAAACGCTGTTCGACGAATGGGGCATCGCCGTCCGGTTCGGGACGACGATCGAGCGTGTGATTTCGAAGGATGACGCCGTCACAGTCGAGCTCTCCACGGGCGAGCGGCTGATGCCCGACACGATCCTCTTCGCTGCGGGACGCGTCTCGAACACGGACGGGCTCGGGCTCGACGTGCTGGGTGTGGCCGTCGATGCGCGCGGTCGAATCGTCGTCGACGACAAGTTCCAAACATCGGTGCCGGGCATCTGTGCCGCGGGCGATGTCGTTAGGGTCACGCTCGCGTCGATCGCGGCCGAACAGGGCCGCGTGGCCGTCTGTCACGCGTTCGACATCCCGTTCGAGGGCGTGGTGGATCCGAGTCCCGTGTCGGCCGTGTACGGTATGCCCGAGGTAGCTGGTGCTGGCCTCACGGAAGCGCAGTGTCGCGAGCAGGGCCTCGACATCGAAGTTGGCCGAGCACGCCTCGAGCTCACAGCGCGCGGCGCGATCGCGGGCCGGGGTGGGTTGTTGAAGCTGGTCTTTCTCAAGAGCGACCGGAAGCTCGTCGGCGTTCACTGCATCGGCGACATCGCGTCGGAGCTCGTGGGGATCGGCCAGATGGTCATTCGGTTCGGCGGCACGCTGAACACGATCGCGAACATGTCGATGAACACGCCCAGCTACAGCTACGCCTACAAGGACGCGGCGTTCGATGGCCTGCGGCGCCTGGTCACCGCTCAAAAGCGTGAGCTCCAGCACGCCGGCTCGTAAATCGGGGTCTGACCGCAATTGATGTCGGCGCCGTCCGGCGACAGGTTGGTGCATGGACCGATCGTCTGAGCTACATTCGCTCCCGCCCAACCTGCCAGTTCCGGTGGATGATGGGCGCGCCGCACACCTTCCCGGCACGCGAGTTCCGTCGGTTCTCCTGTTAGGCACGACGGGAGAGCGAATCGACCTCTCCGCGATCGCCGGGCGCGCCGTGGTGTTCGCGTTTCCGCGCACCGGCCGACCCGACGCTCCTCCGCTCGTTCCGGACTGGGACCTGATCCCGGGTGCGCGCGGCTGCACGCCGCAGACGTGTTCCTTCAGGGACCTCGCGGCGGACTTTGCCGCACTCGATTGCCGAGTGTTCGGGCTGAGCACGCAGGACCCAGCGTACCAGCATGAGATGGCGGAGCGGCTGCACCTCCCGTTCCCAGTCCTGAGTGACAGTGAGCTGGTGCTGACCCACGCACTGGGGCTGCCGACGCTCACGGTCGCGGGTCACGTGTTGATCGCGCGCCTGGCGTGGATTCAGCGCGACGGCATCATCGAAGAGGTCGCGTATCCGGTGTTTCCACCGGACGCCAACGCCGCCGACATGCTGGACCGCGTTCGCGCCCGGCGTTCGCGAGGCTGATCCGGTTCGCTCGTTCAGGCAGCGGCTGCCGGCGCAGATGCGTCTTCGGCCGAGCGAGGCCGCTCGAACAACGCGCCGCCGAGGTACGTGCCTAACGCCAACAGCATCGACAGGACGAACGGGTACGGGAAGCCCGCGTACGTAAACACGAGATAGGCCAGCGTGCCGACGGCGAGCGTGACGATCGCCGTGGCCGGACCTCCCAGTCGCGTGAAGAGCCCGAACGTCACCGTCACGATCAGGCCAGCGCTTCCAAACGCCGATGCTTCCTCGACGAGTGCGAACACACCTGCCGCGCGGCGGGCAAGGACGTACGCGATGACGCCGAATACGATGACCCCCCATCGCGCCAGACGAACCTTGAGTCGCTCATCGACGACCTTGAATACCGGGACGATGAGATTGTGCGACAGGAGCCCCGCCGAGACGAGCAGCGTGCTGTCGACCGTGGAGAGAATTGCCGAGATGAGCCCGCCGGCGAACAGTGCGTAGCCCATCACGGAGAGCGATTGGATCGCCAGCGTCGGGATGATCTGCTCCGCGTCTTCGAGCTCGGGTACGATTCCGGGACCAATCAGACCGAGCAGCAAGGGGATCATTCCGATGGCGATGTACATCGCGCCCGCCGCGAACGATGAGCGTTGCGCCACCGCCGGCGAACGCGCGCCGACCACGCGCCCCACGATCTCGCTGGTTACCATCGACCCGAACACCGGGATCGCCCAGGCTTCGACGGCGTCGAGCACCGGTCCATCGCCAACACTCGTCAGGCGCACGCGCCCCGACGTGGTGATGGCATCGGCCGCCGCTCCGAGTCCGCCGAGGTGCGTCACGACGCCGCCCGCGACGACGAGGAGCCCAACGATCAACAACACGCCCTGCACGAGATCCGTCATCGCGTCCGACAGCAGCCCACCAAATGCCGTGTACAGCAGCGTGACACCGGTCGCGATGGCGATGGCCGTCTCGAGCTCGAACGCCGACGTCGTCGTGGTGAGCACGCTGCCGAACGCACGGAGCTGTGCGGCGGCCCAGAGGAGCGATCCGGGGATCAGCAGCACGGCGGCGAGGCGCTCGACGCCGACGGAGTAGCGCTGCCGATACAGATCGGCGAGTGTCGTCAGGTTTCGTCGGTGAAGCGGGACGGCGAAAATCAGGCCCATCAAGATCAGGCAGAGGCCGTAGCCAAAGGGCTCCGCCGATCCGAGCGACACGCCGTCCGTGTAGGCGTTCCCGGCCGATCCCACGATCGTCTCGGCCCCGAACCAGGTGGCGAAGATCGAGAACGTCATCAGGGGGTAGCCGAGGCGGCGTCCAGCGACGAGGTAATCCTCCTCGGACGCGATCCGGCGCGACGCCCAGACGCCGATCGCGAGCTGGACGATCATGTAGGCGATGACCGCCGCGAGCGTCGGTGTCACCGATAATTGGGGTCAGAGTCGAATAACATCGAACGAACGCGGGATGTCGCCATGTTGAGTTCGCGCGGTTCAACCGCCGACGCGTGAGCCAACCACGGCGGTAGCAGCGCATAGCATACCGTCCGAAGGTGATTTCGGGAGTAAGGGCGTGAGCGATCAAAGGCACCTGCGCGCGGCCGTATCGTGGCGGTCGATCGCGCAGCCGGCGCTATCGTCGGAGTCCGACTGCTCTCACGAGGTGCGCTTGGCCCGTCTCCCCAGATACGCCGCGCCGGGAATGGCGCAGCATGTCATTCAGCGCGGCAACAACCGGTCGGCGCTCTTCGTCGACGACGTGGACTATCGGTTCTTGCACCAGTGTCTCCGAGCCGCCTGCGACCGCCACGGGTGTCGGGTACATGCGTACGTGTTCATGACCAACCATGTGCACCTACTGGTGACCCCGGCGACCCCGACCGGGATCAGCCGGATGATGCAGTCGGTCGGTCGGCGTTATGTGCGGCGATTCAACGACACGTACGGGCGCACCGGCACGCTCTGGGAGGGACGGCACAAGGCCACGCTGGTCAACAGCGACCAGTACCTCTTCGCATGCTACAGGTACATCGAGCTCAATCCAGTGCGGGCAGGGCTCGTCGTCGATCCGATCGACTACTGCTGGTCGAGTCATCGAGCCAACGCGCTCGGCGCGTGGGACCCGATCGTCGTTCCTCATTACTCCTATGATGCGCTTGGCTCTGACCCCATTTAGCGGTTCTTACCGTTCTATGACCATGGGCGCCGGTGCGCGGGGCATACTCCGCCCATGCGTCACGTCCACTGGTGCCTCCGCCTCGGCGCCGCCGCGTGTTTCATCGGCCACGGCGCGTTTGGCATCATCACGAAGGAGGCGTGGGTCGCGTACTTCGCGGTAGCCGGGATTCCGCGAGACGTCGCCTTCACGCTCATGCCCGTCGTCGGCACTGTCGACATCGTGATGGGCATCGCAGTGCTCGTGTCGCCGCAGCCGATCGTGCTCCTCTACATGAGCGTGTGGGCGGCGTGGACCGCGCTTCTCCGACCACTCGCCGGTGAAACGCCGTTCGAGACGATGGAGCGTGCCGGCAATTATGGCGTGCCGCTCGCACTCCTTCTGCTCGTCGGCCGGCCACGCACCTGGCGCGGCTGGTTCCGCTTGCCTGACGGCTCGTCAGCCACAGACCCCGCGACGATCGCGCGGGTGCTGCAGTGGACCACGGCAATCCTCCTCTTCGGACATGGCGGGCTCGCCGCGTTTACCGGCAAGTCGCTCTTCGCCACACAGTACGCCGCGTTAGGCCTGTCAGGCGGTATCGCGCCACTGATCGGGTGGGCCGAGATGGGGGTGGCGCTGCTCGTACTGGCCGTTCCGAGCCCCGGCCTGCTCATCGCTATCGCGATCTGGAAGGTCGCCACCGAAGCACTCTTCCCGATCGCGGGCTCGCCAATATGGGAGTTCATCGAACGTGGCGGCAGCTACGCCGCCCCACTGGCGCTTGCTCTCCTCACGCTGAACCGCGGCGCCTCACGACTCACGCTCCGCTGGAGGCTCACCTGATGCTTGCACATAGTCTGCTGTCCGTCCTCCTCGCGGCAAGTGGCTCCGACAGCTTGCTGACGCCCGACTCGCTGCTCGTCGAGCTGCGCAAGGGCGGGTACACGATCCTGTGGCGTCACACGCTCACGGACCGCAGCGTTCAGGAGCCGATGGGGTACACGAACCTACCGCGCTTTCAGCAGCGCAATCTCACCGACCAGGGCGTGGCGGACGCGAAGGCGGTCGGCGTTCTCTTCAAGGATCGCGCGATCCCAATCGGAGAAGTGCTCTCGAGTCCCATGTTCCGCACGCGCGAGACGGCGGAGTACGCGTTCGGCCGCGTGGAGGCCACACCGGTCCTGCGTCAGCTCGAGCCATCGCCCGAGCAGCGGCGACTGATCGCGGCGGAGCCGGCCGCGGGAACCAATCGGGTGATCGTGACACATCACTTCGTCATCGAGCGCAACGTGCCGGGAATCCAACCGGGACAGATCGCTGAGGGGGAGGCGGTCGTGGTTCGAGCGACCGGGCCTGAGAGCGTGCGCGCAGTTGGCATCTTCAAGATGGCCGACTGGCGGCGGCTCGGCCCTCAGGCCAGCGGCGCGGCCACCGCAGGCGCCGGGGGACATGGTGTACCCTTCGGCCACGGCGTGCGCCTAACGAACCCACACGCCCTACCGGCCAGCAACGCTCCGCTCGTGATCCCGGCCGTGCTCGAGACGCCACAGCATGCCGCGGTCGCCGAATACCTGCGAACGTTCAACGCCGGCGACACGACGCGCATGCGACAGTTCTACGATCGCTTCGTGGTCCCGAACGCGTCACGCTCGATCGAGGAGCGCATGGCGGTCTACCAGCGGCTCAAGGGCCACCTCGGCGGTCTCTCCATCGGGTCGGTGGAAGCCAACGAAGCGGGCCGCGTCGTCGTGAAATCACAGAGCGGTTCCGGAGTTCCGGTAACGATCACATTCGCTGTCGAGCCGCAGGCGCCGTATCGGATCAGCACGATTACGTTCCAGGTGGGCGGTGCGTGAAGCCACCTGACGTGTCGTACAATGACTCTTCGCCCGTTCCCTACAGATTCGCGCATGTGCTGGCGGCGCCTGGACGTGCCGGGGCGAGAGGAGGCGCGGACCGACCGCACAGCCACGGGCTGGCGCCTGACCGGTGAGCTTCAGGTCGAGGAGAGTGGCGTTGCTGCTCGGCTCCGCTACTCGATCGAGTGCGACGCGGAATGGCGCACGCGCTCGGCCTTGATCGAAGGGGAGGCAGGCGGTTCGATTCGTTTCGCGCTCATGGCGGACGGGGAAGGACACTGGGGCCGTGACGGCGCGCCGGTGCCCGCGCTTGTCGGCGCGTTGGATGTAGACCTCGGCTTTACGCCTGCGACCAACACGCTGCCAATCCGACGCCTGGCTCTTTCGGTCGGCGCGACCGCGCCCGTGCGAAGTGCGTGGCTTCGGTTCCCAGAACTGCGGCTCGAGCCGTTGGACCAGACATACACGCGAGAGGACGAGCAGGTGTTCCGCTATCGAGCCCTCGTCGACGGCGAGTTGTTCGTCGCGCGCCTGGACACGGATGCGTTCGGCCGGGTCCTTCGCTACGAAGGACTGTGGGAGGCTGAGCTCGCGGAACCGGACGACCGTTGAAATCGCTCCATCACGTCACCGCAGTAACTGCTTCACCCGCTCTCGGTACGTGCGGCCACTCACGAGCCGGGTTCCGTCGTGCAGAATCAGCAGGAAGTCGCCCTTGAACCACGGTTGCACCTCGCGCACGCGTTCCACGTTCACGAGCCGGGACCGGTGAATACGAAGAAAGCCATTCGCGGGGACGCGCTGCTCGAACTCCGCCATCGTCTCGCGGATGACGTGGGTCTCTCGCCCAACGTGAAGGCGGATCATGCTGCCGTCCACCTCCGCCCAGTCGAGATCGGTCGCCCGCAAGAACGTCACGCCGTTCTCGGTGCGGATCGGAATTCGCTTCGCCTGCGCCGGTGAAGAGATCCGTTCGAGCGCGGCCATCACCGCCGCGGTCACGTCACCGCGCGGTTGTGCGAGCCGCTCGATTGCGCGATCGAGCCCCAGGCGAAACCGGGATTCAACGACCGGCTTGAGTACGTAATCCACGGCGTTCACGTCGAACGCGCTCACCGCATACTCGTCGTAGGCGGTCACGAACATGACGAGCGGCATCTCGTCAGGTGGGATGGCGCGCACCACGCCGAACCCGTCGAGGCCGGGCATCTGGATGTCGAGGAGCAGCAGGTCCACTTCGAGCTCCCGCAGCAATCGCACTGCTGCCGTTCCACTTTCCGCTTCACCCACGACCTCGACGCGAGGCTCACTTTCCAGCAGCGCGCGCAAGCGGCGCCGAGCGAGGGCCTCGTCGTCCACGACCAGGACGCGGATGCGCTCGACCGGCGGTGGACGCCCGGTCATGTCGAGGTCTGCTCCCCGGTGCGGAGCGGCAGATCGATCGCTACGCGCGTCCCGGTCGGCTGCCGGGGCGCCACCACGATGGCGTGATCCATTCCATAGATGTGCTGCAGGCGTTCGCGCGTTGCGCCGAGACCGATCCCGTGGCCGGTCGGGCCATGGAGAGCGTCGAAACCAACGCCGTCGTCCTCGACGATGAGTTGCAGCCTACCATCATTCGAGCTGCCGCCCACGCGCACCGTGCCCGGACCCTCACGTGGCGCGATTCCGTGTCGAATCGCGTTCTCCACGATCGGCTGAAGCAAGAGCTGTGGCACGCGCGCATTCTGGAGCGTCGGCGGAACGTCAACGACGAGCTGGAGACGCTCACCGAAGCGGACCTGCTCGACGCTCGCGTATTTCGTGACGAGCTCGAGCTCCTCAGCGAGTGTGATCTCGTGCGTGTCGGCGGATGCGAGTGACGCGCGTAGCAGGTCACTCAGCGTGCCGATCATCTCCTCCGCCGCGCTCGGATTCTCGCGCACCAGCGCGGCGATGCTGTTGAGCGTGTTGAAGAGAAAGTGCGGGTGCAGCTTGCCGCGCAGACTCTCGAGCCGTGCCTCCGCGAGGCTGGTCGCGAGCCTCGCCGCGGCAAGCTCGCGCTGCTTGAGCTCCGCGAAGTACGACACGGCGAGGTAGACGCCGGCAATCATCCAGTAGCGTATGAAGCTGCTCGCGAGCGTTACGATCGCCGACTGTGCGACCTCGCGGAGATCGGACGACGCACTCAGGCCGAGGACCCAACGAAGGACCGCGCTCAGCTCGACGTGGGCAAACGCGATCGCCGCGGAGGCGGCGAGCTGCAGGGGCAGGTCCGTGTGCCAACCCCCGTCTACGAGGCGAACTCGCCGTAGCACGCGCAGCATCAGTGGCAGGAGCAGAAGCCACGTGTACCAGGTGACACACTGGATGAGCGCGACCGTGATGAACGGCAGTTGCCGGCGAGGAGCGGGCGGCGCGAAGTAGAGCTGCAGCGACCACAACGCGACGAGCGCCGTGGCCACGAGGAACGCCGTGCGCCAGCTGACCCGTAGGGGAGCCGCCGGCAGATCGCGGCGCCCAGTCATGTCGTCGCCATCCAGGGCGGCAGCGAAGCTCATGGCTACAACTTGCGGCGGTTTTGTCGAGCGGGAAGGGAGGGGCCGCGAATGCCGCTCCGGGCGCGCGAAGGGGGCAAGGAAGACGCCATTTGTCATTCCGAGCCGGGCACCCGCGCAGCGGGTGATGAGGAATCGCACTCCTCCTGGTAGAGGGATCTCTCTTTCGGGACGACTGCGATTCCTCGCCTTCGGCCCTGCGGGCCTCCGCTCGGAATGACAGAATCCCTGTTCGCGGCGCGTGCTGCCCTATTCGCGCGCAACTCGTTGGTCGGAACGGCACCGGGCCGTAGCGTGCAGCCGTCACGACCGCCGGGAGACTCCGATGCGACTCAATGCCAGCAGGACGCTCGCGCTTCTGCTCTTCGCGCCCGAGCTCGGCGCGCAGGACGCGAGCGCCACGATTCTCGACCAACAGATTCGGACCGCACAAGCGGCTACCCGCACGCTCACTTCGACGACCGCCGCACACGCCGCAGGGTTCGAGCCCGTCTTCGGCTGGATCCCGACAATGGGTGTCCACTGGGTGAGCAACGAGCGCATGGCGAAGGGGAAGAACGTTCAGCTTGCCGAGCCCGCCCAACTCATGTTCTCGCCGATCGCCGGTCGCGATTCCCTCGTTGGTGCCGCGTACGCGTACCTCGCTCCCGTCGGCGACTCCACGCGACCGGCGCTGTTCGCTGGCAGCCCGCCCTGGCACGAGCATCCGAACCTCGCGCCGCCCGGGTACACGCTCGTGATGCTGCACGTCTGGTTGGTGCCGTCGCCGGAGGGGCCCTTCGCCGGGCACAATCACAACCTGCCGTTCTGGGCGGTCGGCCTCACGCCGCCTAACGCAGATCGCCTGCGGGATTCAGTGCAAGGGCCACGCATCCGCAAGACGGCGTTCGTGTTGGCCGAAGTCGCCGACACCACGGGACTCTTTCCGGTGCTCGCCGCCCGCGAGCCGGCCCGCACGTACCTGAGGGCGCTTCGCGATTCCGTGCGTGCGCTCATCCCGTCGTTCGCCCGCGCCGACTCGGCCAAGGATCGGCGCGGCTGGGACGCTGCCGCGCAACGAGCTGAATCGTTGTGGGAGGCGTTTCGCCAGACGTACCTGGACGCGGTGCTCGTCCCCGCGCGACGCCCCGGCGTAGAGCGCTTGATGGACGACATGATACGCGGCGGAGACGAGGTACCGCACCGTCATCCGTAAGGGTCTAACAGGACGGCGCGAAATGCCGAACGGCGCGAGATGCCAGAGAACGCGAAATGCCAGAGAACGCGAGATGCCAGACGACGCAGGACACGACGCGTTTCCATCAGGGTCCTGCGTCGTTCGGCATGTCGCGCCGTATGGCATTTCGCGCCGTTCGGCATTTCGCGCCGTTCGGCATC
>Ga0075421_100000697_pt1 | contig 36481 bp, 37 predicted proteins | sample SoiMetdeltSBSDD5_FD_75292 | JGI IMG/M metagenome (GOLD analysis project Ga0075421, IMG submission 75292) | Bulk soil microbial communities from a Populus tree surrounding site in Tennessee, USA - Soil MetaG P. deltoides SBSDD5 | ecosystem: Environmental > Terrestrial > Soil > Tree plantation... | reverse complement strand
TCGAGCTGTTCGGTCTCGCGGTCGACCTCGTACCCGACGAACGTGAACCACTTGCCCGACACGTTCACCGGCGAGCCGTGCGTGAGGTGTCCCCCGTGCGCCAGGACGAGCCCGAGGACCTTGTCGTCGGACCGCGGTTCGAGGAAGGCGCCGAACACTGCCATGTTGGCCTGCGCGCCCGCGTGCGGCTGCACGTTCGCGTGCTCGGCGCCGAATAGCTCCTTCGCGCGATCGATCGCGAGCTGCTCGGTAACGTCGACGAAGCGGCATCCCCCGTAGTACCGGCGTCCCGGGTAGCCCTCCGCGTACTTGTTGTTCATCGTCGAGGCCTGCGCGGCGAGCACCGCGGGGCTCGCGTAGTTCTCTGACGCGATCAGGCGGAGCGTCTGGCGCTCGCGCTCGAGCTCACCCGCGATCGCCCCGGCGACTTCGGCGTCCACCTCCGCGAGCAGGTCCCAATCGGCGACGAACCCCTGCGCGTGATCCGGCATCAGCGTTCCCCTCGTTCGATCTCGGCGACCTGCTGCAGCCGCCGCTCGTGCCGTCCGCCTTCGAACGGCATCTCGAGCCAGAGCGTCAGGATCTCCTTGGCGAGCTGGTCGGCGACGATGCGTCCGCCCATCGCGAGCACGTTCGCGTCGTTGTGCCGGCGCGAGAGCTCGGCGAGGTGCAGGTCGTTGCACAGGGCAGCCCGGGCGCCCCGGACCTTGTTGGCCGCGAGCTGCTCGCCCTGTCCGGAGCCGCCGAGCACGATCCCCCGTTCGGCGCGCCCGTCCACGACGGCGCGGGCGGCGGCGGCGCAGAAGTCGGGGTAGTCGACCGATTCCTCCGAGTCGGTCCCGAAGTCGAGCACCTCGTGGCCCTGCTCGGAAAGGAACGCCTTCAGCACCTCCTTCAGGGGATACCCCGCATGGTCGCAGGCGATCGCGATCCTCACGTCATCCCTCCTCGGCGAGCCCGGCGCGGGCGGGCGCGCGGCCGACCAGGCCGTCCGCCAGGCGTCCGCACCACTCCTCCAGCTCCCAGGCGACGGCCCGGAACGACTGGAGCGGCATCCCGAGCGGGTCGGCGACGTCGAGGTCGTGGGGGTTCCCCTCGAACCCCCCGCCGCGCAGCGCGTCCGCCGCCTCGACGCGCGCGCGCAGGTCCTCGCCGGCGGCCGGCGACGGGAGCGCCTCGACGAGGCGGACGAGCTCCTTGAGCGTGAACGTCCTCGCCGCGGCCTCGGGGGCCTCCCGGACGACCGCGAGCGCGTGCTCCGAGCTCATGGCGAGCACGAGGTCCGCAGACGCGGGGACGGCCGTCGAGAGCGCGCGGGCGACGTGCCCGGAGATGTCCGCGCCGCGTTCGGCCGCCGCCGCGATCGAGTTCGGGTCGGCGCCGGAACCCTCCCAGCCCATCGTGCCCGCCGATCCCACCTCCGGCGCCCCGTCGCCGAGTCGTTCGAGGAACGCCGCACGGAGCAGCCCCTCGGCGATCGGCGACCGGCACACGTTGCCGGTGCACACGACGAGCACCCTTGCCATGGGGGGCGAGTCTACTCCCGCCCCTTGCCCGAGCCCGTGGCAAACGCCGCGACGATGTCGTCCTCGCTCACGGAGCCCACGCGCAACACGCGAGGGTCACCGTGCGCGAGGTCCAGGACCGTCGACGCCAGCTCCGAACGCGCCGCCTCCTCGCACAGGTAGACCTCGACGCGCTCGCCGAACATGGATTCGATCTCGTCGCACGCGCCGGGCGTGGGCTCGCCGCTGCGGTTCGCGCTCGACGTCGCGAGCGGCCCCGTGAGCGCGAGCAGCGCGAGGGCCAGGGGATGGTTCGGCACCCGGACCCCGATCGTCTCGGGATCGCCGCCGAGATCCCACGGACGGCTCCGGTCCGTCCGCGGCAGCACGATCGTGAGCGGCCCGGACCAGAAGCGCAGGACGAGCGCCTCGGCCCGCTCGTCGAACGCGGCGATCTCCCGCGCGACGGACGAGGACGGCACGAGGACCGGCAGCTCGAGGTCCCGGGAACGCGCCTTCGCCTCGAACAGCCGCGCCGTGGCCCCCGCGTCGTCCGGCCGCGTCGAGATCGCGTAGACGGTATCGGTCGGATACACGACGAGCCGGCCCTCGAGCGCCGCGGCCGCGGCCTGCTCGACCGCCTCGGCCGGCGGGATGTCCGTCACGGCCTGCGGGCCACAACGACGCGGTCCCGGCCGGCGAGGTCCGGCTCGACCCGGACGTCGGCGAACGCCCGGTCCAGGACACGGACGACGTCGCCCCCGCGACGCTCGTCGATCTCGACCGCGAGGACGCCGCCCTCGCGGAGCCACCCCGGCGCGTCGGCCGCGAGCCGCCGGTACGGCTCGAGGTCGCCGACGAGCGCGAGCGGCGGGTCGGCCCGCACCTCCGGCGGCAGGTCGTCGAGCTCGGCCTCGGACAGGTAGGGCGGGTTGCTGACGACGAGCGCGACCCGGCCGCGCAGGTCGTCGGGCAGCGGGGACAGCAGGTCACCCTCCAGCACCGAGACCTCGAGCGCGAGCCGCTTGGCGTTCGCGCGCGCGAGCTCGACCGCCTCGGGCGAGAGGTCGGTGGCGAACACCGACGCGTCCGGCCGCTCGTCCTTGATCGAAAGCGCGATCGCGCCCGTACCGGTGCCGGCGTCGACGATCACCGGGGCGGTTCCGTCGCCGAGCGCCGACAGCGCGTGCTCGACGAGCAGCTCGGTCTCGGGCCTCGGGACGAACACGCCGGGACGCACCTCGACATCGATCCGGCGGAACCCCTGGCGCCCGGTGAGGTGCTGGACGGGCACCCCCGCGCACCGCTGACAGATCGCGCGGCCGAACATCCGGGCCTCCCATGCGTCGAGCCCGCGCTCGCGGGTGTACAGACCGGCCCGGTCGGTCTCGAGCACGTGCATCAGGAGCACCTCGGCCGTTGCCTCCGGGCTCTCGACGCCGTGGCGTTCCAGGTAGCGCGTGGCGCGCCCCAGGACCTCGGACGGGCGCACGCTCACTCCCCCGCGAGCTGTTCGGCGCGCTCGGCCGCGAGGAGCGCGTCGACGAACGGGTCGATGCCCCCCTCGAGCACGTCCTGCAGCTGATGCACCGTCAGCTTGACCCGGTGGTCGGTCACCCGGTTCTCGGGGAAGTTGTACGTGCGGATCTTCTCGGCCCGCTCCCCCGTCCCGACCTGCGAGCGCCGGTCGGCCGCCTCCTTGGCGGCCGCCTCGTCCTGCGCCTGCTTGAGGAGCCGCGCGCGCAGGTACCGCATCGCCTTCTCCCGGTTCTGCAGCTGCGATCGCTCCTCCTGGCTACCGACGACGATCCCCGTCGGCTTGTGCGTGATCCGGACCGCGGAGTCCGTCGTGTTCACCGACTGCCCGCCCGGACCGGACGATCGGAAGACCTGGAACTCGAGGTCCCCGGGCCGGATCTCGACCTCGACCTCCTCGGCCTCGGGCAGGACCGCGACGGTCGCGGTTGAGGTGTGGATGCGGCCCGAGGACTCGGTCACCGGCACACGCTGCACACGATGGACCCCGGACTCGTGCTTGAGTCGGGAGTAGGCGCCTTTGCCGCGTACCTCCAGGACGATCTCCTTGAAGCCGCCGAGGTCCGAGGGTGAAGCCGAGAGAACCTCGGTCTTCCATCGCTGGCGTTCGGCCGCGTGCCGGTACATCTCGGTGAGCTCGCCGGCCCAGAGCGCCGCCTCCTGGCCGCCTGCTCCGGCTCGGATCTCGAGCACGACGTCCTTCGCGTCGTTCGGGTCCTTGGGGACGAGCAGCTCCTCGAGGCGCGCGCGGAGCCCGGCGGCCCGGCGATCGGCGGCCTCGGCCTCCTCCCGGAGGAACGATGCCATCTCCGGGTCGGACTCGGCCTTGGCCAGCTCGCGGGCCTCCTCCGCCTGGAGCGAGGCGGTTCGGAACTCACGGAGGGGGACGACGACCTCGCCGAGCTCGGACAGATCCTTGCCGAGCCGGCGCAGACGCTCGGGATCCCTGGCGACGTCGGGCGAGGCCATCTCGGCCTGCAACGCCTCGTACCGCTCCTCGAGCTCGGCGAGCCGATCCATCAGGTCCATGCCGGGATTATCCAGGTCCCGGCGAACCCGAGGAGCGGTCGGCGCGTGCGGTCCGCGCCTAGTGCTTCGCTCCCTCGTCGTCGTCGTCGTCGAGCTCGCCCCAGTCCAGGTCAAGCGCGGGGATCTGAGGGATCTCGAGCCTGATGGCCTCGGTTCCCGCCCAGAGCTCGTCGTACGAGGGATCGACGATGGCCGGGCCGTCGTGGTCGTCGTCCTCGGCCTCACCGACGACGATCGTCCCGAACGGGTCCTCGGTCCCGTCGTCGTGGGAGCTGTCGAGCTCGTCGACGGAGCCGTCGTCCGTCTCGGCCGTGTCGGGCTCGACGTACCCGTTCCCGGTGTCGGCCTGGGGCGGCACCGCGAGCATCGGCTCGATCTCGGGGAGCGAGACCTTCACGTCCATCGCCCGCTCGAGGTCGTGCGCAACGCCGAGCAGCCGCTCCTGCATCGATGCGAGCTGGTCGACGAGCGCGTCGCGTCGCGTCGCGAGGCCGGCGATCGTGCGGTCGGCCTCTTCCCTCGCGACGCGCACCGCGGTGTCGGCGCGCTCGCGGGCCTCCTCCACCCGCGCCTGCGCGTCCGTGCGGATCCGGTCGGCCTCGGCGCGCGCCTCGCCGGTGAGCTGTTCGGCGTCGCTCAGCGCCTCCGCACGGATCCTCTCGGCGGCGCCGTCCGCTTCACGGATCACGCCCGAGACGCGGGCGGCGAGCTGCTCGTACGGATCGGTCCTCGGCTCGGCGGCCGCGCGGAGGGCCGACCTCGCCTCCGTGCGCGCCTCGTTCACCATCGAGCGCATGACCTCCATCTGGTCGGCCAGCTGCTCGAGGTACGCGCGGACCTGCTCCGGGTCATATCCCCGCCGGATCGTGACGAACGCTCGGCGCCGGATCTGGTCCGCCGAGATCAAGACCGGGAGGTCGAGGTTGGTCGCGGACATGGGGGGAAGCCTCCTCGAGCGCTTCGGGATCGGCCCTGGACGCTACACCCGTTGAGCGGCGATGCAAGCATCTCGGCCGTCGGCCGAGGCTGGGTCTCAGGCCTCCGCGGTCGCCTCGCGCTCGCGACGCAGCACCTCGTTGAACGAGGCGATCGCGACCTCGATCTGCTCTCGGTCGGGCGGCTTCGTCGTGATCTTCTGCAGCCAGAGCCCCGGCACCATGAGCGCCTGGATCACCCGCGACCTCGGGAAGCGCGCGCCGAGCCGCAACAGCTCGAACGCGATGCCCGCGATGATCGGGATCGCGACGATCCGCGACAGGACCCGCCACCACACGCCCGGGCTCCCGAACAGCGCGAAGACGAAGATCGTGATGACCATCACGAGCAGCAGGAAGTTCGTTCCGCACCGGACGTGCAGTGTCGAGTACCCGTCGACGCGATCGGGGACCAGCGGCTCGTCGTGCTCGAACGCCGCGATCGTCTTGTGCTCGGCCCCGTGGTACTCGAACACCCGGCGGATGTCCTTCGTCCTGCCGATCAGCAGGAGATATCCGAGGAACAGGGCGACGCGGAACACGCCCTCGAGCGCGTTCACGAGGATGCTCGAGTCGACGTTCCGGCCCACCCATCCGAACGCCACCGCCGGCAGGACGATGAACAGCCCGAGGAAGATCACCGCGGCGATCGCCATCGAGAGTCCCATCTGCCTCGACGTGAGCCGTTCCTCCTCGGGGACGGACTCGCGCGCCGAGACGGACAGGGCGCGGAACCCGATCGCGAGCGCCTGCCCGAGCGCGATCACGCCGCGCAGGAACGGCTTGGCGAGGAGCGGGTGGCGCCTGGCCACCGAGTCGATGTCGTGCGACTCGAGGTGGACGTCACCATCGGGCCGGCGAACCGCGACCGCCCACACGTCGCGGCCGCGCATCATCACGCCCTCGATGACGGCCTGGCCGCCGTAGAAGTGGGTCGGCTTGATCGCTTCGTCGGCCATGCAGGCCCGGGGTCAGCTCTGCTCGTTCTCGGTGGTCGGTTCCTCGGCGCCCGCGGGCTCCGGCGCGGCCTCGGGCTCACTCGCCACCTGAGCCTCGGCGGCCGCCTTGGACTCGGCGGCCGCCTTGGACTCGGCGGCAGCCTTGGCCTCTGCGGCAGCCTTCGCACGGTCGGCCCGCGCCCTGGCGGCGGTGCGAACCTCGGCCGCCTTCGCCTGGTCTGCCTGCTGCTGCGCGTAGCGCCGCTGGAACCGCTCGACCCGGCCTCCCGTGTCGACCAGCTTCTGCTTGCCCGTGTAGAACGGGTGGCAGTTCGAGCAGATCTCGACGCGGAGCTCGGACTTCGTGCTCCGGGTCGTGAACGTGTTCCCGCACGAGCAGTGCACGTTCGCGACCACGTAGTCGGGATGGATGTCGGTCTTCATCGTTCTCCTCGTCTCGGTGTTCGGCACCCAGCTTACGAGGCCGGGGCCTTCGCGATCTCCCGCAGGAACTGCTCGTTGGACTTCGTCGCCCGGATCTTGTCGGTGAGGAGCTCGAGGGAGGCCGCCGGTTCGAGCGCGTGGAGCACCCGGCGCAGACGCCAGACGAGCGCGAGCTCCTCGCTCGGCATCAGCAGCTCTTCCTTGCGGGTGCCGCTCGCCTCGACGTTGATCGCGGGGAACAGCCGCTTCTCGGCGAGCTGACGGTCGAGCCGCAGCTCCATGTTCCCCGTGCCCTTGAACTCCTCGAAGATCCCGTCGTCCATCCGGGACCCGGTTTCCACCAGGGCCGAGGAGATGATGGTGAGCGATCCGCCCTCCTCGATGTTCCGGGCTGCCCCGAAGAACCGCCGCGGCGGGTACAGCGCGGTCGAATCGATGCCCCCCGATAGGATCTTTCCCGACGCCGGCGCCGCGAGGTTGTAGGCCCTCGCCAGCCGGGTGATGTTGTCCAGCAGGATCGCCACGTCCTGGCCCATCTCGGCCAGGCGCTTGGCCCGCTCCAGCACGAGCTCGGTCACCTGGATGTGCTGGTCCGGCGGCTTGTCGAAGGTCGAGTAGACGACCTCGGCCGCCTCGACGGTCCGCTGCCAGTCGGTCACTTCCTCCGGCCGCTCGTCGACCAGCAGGATGATCACGTGCATGTTCGGGTCGGCATTCAGGAATCCGTTCGCGATCTGCTTGAGGATCGTGGTCTTGCCGGCCTTGGGCGGTGAGACCACCATGCCGCGCTGGCCCTTGCCGATGGGGGCGACGAGGTCGATGATCCGCTCGCTCACCGCCGTGGGGCTGTGCTCCAGACGGACCCGCTCGTTCGGGAACAGCGGCGTGAGCTTCTCGAAGTTCGGCCGCTGCTTCGCGGGCTCCGGGTCCATGCCGTTCACGGACTCGATCTGCAGCAGCGCGAAGTACTTCTCGTTGTCCTTCGGCTGCCGAACCTTGCCCGTGACGGTGTCGCCCTTGCGGAGCATGAATCGTCGCACCTGCGACAGCGACACATAGATGTCCTGCGGTCCGGGGAGGTAGCCGGAGGTCCGCATGAACCCGTACCCCTCCGGGAGGATGTCGAGGAGACCGGTCGCGGTCGGCGCGTTCGCGATCTCCTCCTCGCGGATCTCCATCTCCCGCACCCGGCGCTCCTCGCGCTGGCGGCGGCGCTCCTCGCGCGACGGCCGGCGCCTCGGCCCGCCCTCGCGCTGTCCGCCCTCGGGACGCCCGCCCTGCGGACGACCCCCCTGCTGGCGATCGTCGCGCTGTCGCTCGTCCCGCGGCCGCCCCTCCCGCGGGCGCTGGCGCGTGTCTCCGTTACCGGAGGACGAATCCGCGTCGTAGGTCTCGGCGCCGGCGGGCTCCGCCGGAGGGACGAAGGTCTCGGAGGTCGCCCTCGCCTTCGAGGCCTCGCCGTTGGTGTGCTCGAGGATCTTCTCGACGAGATCGGCCTTCTTCAGGCCCTTGTGGCCCTCGATGCCGAGGTCGGCCGCCATCTGGTGCAGTTCAGCGGCGACCTTCCCCTCGAGGGCGCTCTTGTCGGTCGTAGCCACTCAGGCTCCTTTCTCCAGTTCCTGCTTGAGGGCCTTCCAGTCCCCGAGGAACTTCTCCAATCCGATGTCCGTGAGCGGGTGCTTCACCAGCTGGGTGAAGACCCCGAACGGCATCGTCGCGATGTCGGCGCCGGCGAGCGCCGACTCGACGATGTGCATGGGGTGACGCAGCGACGCTGCGAGGACCTGCGTGTCGTACCCCTGGATCTCGTAGATATCGCAGATCTTGCGCAGGACGTCCATGCCGTCGGCCGCGACGTCGTCGAGGCGTCCGAGGAACGGCGAGACGATGTAGGCGCCGATCTCGGCGGCCAGGATCGCCTGCGCCGGCGAGAAGACGAGCGTCACGTTGATCCGGATCCCGTCCGCGACCAGGCGCTTGCCGGCAACGAGGCCGTCGGGGGTCATCGGGACCTTGACGACGGCGTTCGGCGCCATCTGCGCGAGGTCCCGGCCCTGCTCGTACATCGGTTCCGACTCGAGCTCGGTCGTCTCGAGCGAGATCGGGCCCTCGACCTCGGTCAGGATCTCCTTCCAAACGCGCTCGGGGTCGTCGGCCTCCTTCGCGACGAGCGACGGGTTCGTCGTCACGCCGCCGAGGACGCCCCAGCGGTTGATCTCGCGGATCTCCTCGATGTTGGCGGTGTCCAGGAACAGTTTCACGCTCTGCCTCCTTCGGCTGCCGGCACGGATGCGGCCTCCACGCCGGGCATTTCCACGCGATGCTGCGTCGCGCGCTCTGTCGCGCGCTCCATCACGAGGTCGATGACCGCGGCCAGGGCGCGGTCGAAGCTGTAGTTGGCGATCACCGGCACGCCGTGCGTGAGCGCCTGACTCTTGATGTACCGCTGCACGCGGCGGATGTCGTCGAAGTGATCCAGGTACCGCTGGGCCGGCCGGCCGACGTGCTCCGAGGCCCGCACGGCGAAGTGGCTGCGGTGGATCTCTTCCTCCTCGATCGTCACGACGACCGGCACCGCGAGGATCCGCTCGCGCCACGGCTCGTGGTCGACGAAGCCGGGCACCACGTGCGCGCCCTCGACGATCAGGTGCGTCCCCTCGAACGCCGCTCGCTCGACGAGCGCCTGGATGCCGACGGCGACGGCGGCGGTCTGCTCGCGGAACCCCACGATGACCGCGTCCTTCGACGGCGGCTCCCGGAGCACCGAGCCGGCCTCGAACGACGAGGCATGCAGCGACGGCATCAGGTCGTGGGAGAACAGCGCGCGCATCACCTCGCGGATCGCGTCGGTCGCGACGACGCGGACCACGCCGAGCCGGGTCGCGAGCTGGGTCGCGATCGTCGACTTGCCGACACCGGTCGTCCCGCCGATCAGCACGACGAGCGGCACGTCGAGCGCGTCGATCTCGCGCCACCGCTGGAAGTTCCTCGCGTAACGCTCACCGGCCAGGTCCGTGAGCACCTCGAGCGCGAGCTCGGACAGCTGCGCGCTCGAGACCTGCTGCAGGCCGAGGTCGTGCAGGCGCTCCTCGATCGCCTCGGCGACCTGGTACGCCCGCACCGGGGAGAGCCCGGTGACCATCACCTGGGAGGCCATGAGGCCCTTCGAGTACGGCAGGCCGCTGTCCCGATCCGAGATCAGGATCTGCGGGCTCTTGGGTTCCTTCGTCATCGCTGGTCGCGTCGCTCCCGTGCGAGGTCGAGCGTCTCGGCGAACGCCGCGGGCAGGTCGGTCCCGTCCACCGCGACCGCCGTGTTGTCCGTGAAGATCACCTCGGCACCCGCGGCGACGGCGCGATCGCTCGCGACATCCACCGCCGCTGCCTTGATCTCCGTGAGAAGCACGTCGTAGGCCTCCGCGCCTTCCAGGTCGTGCGTCAGGCCGGCCCGATCGGCCAACCTGGCGCTCCACCCGACCACTCGGCATCCGTGGGATCGCTCGAGGAGCGCAACCTGCCTCTCGGCAACCGCCTCCGGAGCCGTCGTGGTGAAGAACACGTCCCGTCCCCGCACATCGCCAAGTGGCTGTGGCTCGAAGTCCGTCACGATGAGCCGGGCATCGGCGTACAGCCGTTCGACGTGGGACCTGAGGGTAGGGATGTTCTCGAGCCCGGCTGGGCTGTTGGCCATGGTAACAACCACCAGGTCCGATAGCAACAGGCGCAACGGGCCGAGGTAGCCGCCCAGGTACTCGGGCGGCACGGTGGCCGGGACCACGAGGATCCCGGCGTCCCAGGGCACCGAGGGGACGGCGGCGCCGCTCCCGTCGACGATCACGACCCCGGCCCCGAGCCCCGCCGCCAGTTCGGCGGCCTCGCGGACGTTCGTCGCCATCGGGCGGCCGCCCAGTCCCCCGCCGGCCCTGCGAGCGCCCACGGTCGTCACCCCGCTCGTGAGCGCCACCTCCAGGTAGTCGGAAGCCGCGTGCTCGCCGCGCCGGACCCGCTCGAACAGCGTCTCCAGCGTCACGCTCCCGGCCTCTGCAACCTCCGGCTCGGCCGGTCCGCCGCGCCCCATCGCGACGACCACCGGATCCAGCCCGCGGTCGGCCGCGATCCGCGCGATCTCCCCGGCGATCGCGGTCTTGCCCGCGCGTTTGCCGGTCCCGATCACGGCGAGCGTCGGCGCCGCGAGCGGCGGGCCCTCGACGGGCGGGTCGAACCGGAAGTCCGGCCCGAGGTACGACACGCCGCGCGCAAGCGCGACCGACGCGAGCTCCATCCGCTCGCGGTACCCGACGATCGGCTCGTCCGACAGGTCGAGGACCCCCTCGGGGCGCTGCTCGTCGATCGCCTCGGCGAGCGCACCCGCCCGAGATCCCTCGACGCGCCGGACCGGCACGCCGAGCTCCGGGACCTCCGCGGCGCCCAGCTTCTCGATACCGCCGAGCAGCAGCGCCAGCACGGGCTCGAAGCCGCGTTCGCGCGCGGCTTCGATCCCCCATCGGGTGACCGGGGGATAGTGCTCGCCGTCGACGAGGACGAGGACCCTCATGCTCGCTCCAGTCGGAACGGTCCGGGACTACGCTCCCTGCTCTGCCGCGGGCGCACGACGCTGCTGCACGGGCGCCTCGAGCTCGCGGAAGTACTGCTCGCCGCTCGACAGACAGAAGTGCGCGATCACGTTCCCGCCGCCGAACGGGTACCGGCGGGTGATCTTCACCTCGTCGTCCTCGAACTCGAGCACGTTGTAGCAGGGACGGGTGTGGCCGCGGAGGCGGAGCGAGGCCACGGTGCCGGCGTTCGCCACGTACAGGTCCTCGAGACGCCAGACGTACGGCACGTGCTTGTGGCCGGACAGGACGATGTTCACGCCGGACTGGATCAGCTCCTCGAGCAGGTCGCCCGCGTCCATCACCGTGCTCCGTTCACGCCCGGTCCCGGGGATCGGCAGCAGGTGGTGGTGCAGGACGAACAGCTTGAGGTCGGCCGCCACGTCGAACCGCTCGTGGATCCACGTGTAGCGCTCGCGCCCGACCTGCCCCTCGTTGATGTCGGGTTCGCTCGAGTCGACCCCGACGAGGCGCACGCCGCTGACGTCTTCTGCCCAGTGGCGGGGTCCGATCAGCTCCTCGAAGTGGAGGTAGCCGACGTTGCGCGCGTCGTGGTTGCCCGGCACGGTGAACATCGGGGCCTCGACGCGCTCCGCGTACGCGACCCAGTTCTTGTACTCCTGCCGGTAGCCCTCGTTCGTGAGGTCGCCGCTGCAGATCACGACGTCGGGCCGGAGCTCGTTCAGCTCGACGATGACCCGATTCATCATGTTCGGGACGAAGTAAGGCGAGCCGACGTGCGGATCGGAGATGTGGGCGATCGTGACCACGTAGGCTCAGTGTAGCCCCCGCACCCTCGGAACCCTGCTCGTGAGCGTGGGACGATACGGCCGCCGTGAACGTCCTCGACCTCCTGCTGCTCGGACTGCTCGTGCTCGCCGGTGTCGTCGGGTACCGCCGCGGGCTCACGTTGCAGGCCTTCGGCTTCGGCGGGCTGCTCGTTGGGCTCGTCGTCGGCGCCCTCCTCGCCCCGGTCGTCGCCGGGGTCGTCGACAGCCCGCTGTCCAAGGCCGCCGTCGCGGCGATCGTGCTCCTCGCCGTCGCGGGGATCGGCAACGGGCTCGGGTGGTACGTCGGCGCCCACGCCCGGACGCGCGCGAAGGCGACGAGGTTCGGTCGCGCGGACGCGGTCGCCGGATCGACGATCGCGGTCGCCGCCTCGCTGCTCGCGATCTGGTTCCTCGCGCTCAACCTCGTCAACGGCCCGTTCCCGAGGGTCTCCGAGCAGATCCGCGGATCCGCCGTCCTGCGAGCGCTCGACGCGGCGCTCCCGGAACCGCCGTCGCTGCTGGCCCAGGCGCGGCAGCTGCTCAACCGCTTCGGGTTCCCCGACGTCTTCTCGGGGATCCCGCCGCTCCCCGCCGAACCCGTCGACCCGCCGACCCAGGCCGAGGCGCGCGCCGCGGTTGACGCCGGTGGAGCGAGCACCGTCCGGGTGACCGGCGAGGCCTGCGGGCGGATCCAGGAGGGGTCGGCGTTCGTCGTCGCCGACGGCTTCGTGGTGACGAACGCGCACGTCGTGGCCGGCGTGGACGAGCCGAGCGTGGAGTCGCCCGGCCTCGGCTCAAGCGACGCGAGCACCGTCCTGTTCGACCCGGACCTCGACCTCGCGATCCTGCGCGTCGACGGCCTGACCGGGCCCGTCCTCGTCCTCGCGACCGAGGCGATCGACCGGGGCGCGCGGGGCGCGGTCCTCGGCTACCCGGGCGGGGGGCCGCTCGACGCGCGACGAGCGGCGGTGCGGCGCACGATCGAGGCGATCGGCCGCGACATCTACGGGCACGGCCAGGTCGAGCGTCTCGTGCTCGAGCTCCAGACGGTGGTCCGGCCGGGGAACTCGGGCGGGCCGTTCGTCCTCTCCGACGGGCGCGTCGGCGGCGTCGTGTTCGCGGCGTCGTCGAGCGACGACGAGGTGGGCTACGCGATCGCGGGCCGCGAGGTCGAGGACGCGGTCGGCGACGCGCTCCTCGCCGACGGCGAGGCGCCGACCGGTCCCTGCATCGAGTGAGGCCTCACTCCTCCATCACGACGCGGACGTCGCCATCCCGGGCGAGCAGCGAGAACGACGTGATCTCGCCCTCGCGCCGGAACACCATGCTGATCGTGCTCTCCCCCACCTTGAGGTTCCGGACCTCGACCGTGTTGAGCCACGGGGGAAGGTGCGGCAGGTTCACGGTGAGCCGGTTCTCGTGGGCCCGGGCAGAGACCCCGAGCATCGCCTGCAGCATGAGGAACGGCGCGCCGGCCGCCCACGCCTGCGGGGAGCACGCGATCGGGTAGCTCACCGGCCGGTTCGGCGTTCGGCGCGTGAACCCGCAGAACAGCTCGGGCAGCCGGGGCGTGTCCGCCGACACCGCCGCGTCGAACAGGGCCGTGACGACCCGGTTCGTCGCCCGCGCGAACCCGTACCGCTTCATCCCCGCCGCGATCAGCGCGTTGTCGTGCGGCCAGACCGAGCCGTCGTGATAGCTCATCGGGTTGTAGGCGGCGGCCGACCTGGCCATCGTCCGGATCCCCCAGCCCGAGAACATGTCGGGCGCCAGGAGGGCCTTCGCGAGCGGCGACGCCTTGTCCTCGTCGACGATGCCGCAGTACAGGCAGTGTCCGGGGTTCGACATCGGCGTCCGGACCTGCCGCTTGTCGGCGTCGAGCGCCGCCGCGAAGAACGAGTGCTCCTCCATCCAGAAGGCCTCGTTGAACCGGACCTTCAGCCGCTCTGCCTCCTCCTCGAGCCGCGACGCGTCCCGCTCGCGGCCGAGCGCGCGGTGGACGTCGGCCATCCGCGTCTTCGCGAGGTAGACGTAGCCCTGCACCTCGGCGAGGGCGATCGGCGGCTCGGCGAGGCGACCGTCCTCGTGGACCATCGAGTCGTGGGAGTCCTTCCAGCCCTGGTTCCGGATCCCGCGGGGCGAGCGACACAGGTACTCGACGAACCCGTCCGCGTCGAGGTCGCCGTAGCGGTCGATCCAGGTGAGCGCGGCCTCGGCCGCCGGGAGCAGTTGCCGCGCGAACGCGACGTCCCCGGTCCATCGGAAGTGCTGCGCGTACAGGATCAGGAACCACGGCGTCGAGTCCACCGAGCCGTAGTACGTCGTGTGCGGCAGGATCCCGGCGCGCGAGAGCTCGCCCTCGCGCACCTCGTGCAGGATCTTGCCCGGCTGCTCGTCGCGCCAGTCGTTCACCTCCCGGCCCTGCCGCTCGGCCAGCAGCTCGAGCGTCTCGCGCGCGGGCCCCGTGTTCACCGCGAGGAGCTGGTGCGACGCGATCAGCGAGTCGCGGCCGAAGATCGCGACGTACCACGGGATCCCGGCGGCAAGGATCCCGCCGTCGCCGACGCGCGTGTAGAGCGCGCGCAGGTCGCGGAGGCTCCGGTGCAGCAGCTGGTTGAACAGCTCGTTGTCGGTCACGATCTGCGTCGAGCCGCGCTCCCACTCCTCGTAGGAGCGGCGGAGGTCGTGGAACGCCTGCTCGAAGCTCGGGGCGGCGGTGCCCTCGCCCTCGGCGTCGGCCTGGACCGGTTCGACCGAGCACGTCACGTGTCGCGTCTCGTACGGCCCGAGGTGGAGGGAGAACCGCGCGGTCGCGGAGGTCTCGTCGAGCTCGATCGCGTCCGGCTCGGCGCCGAACCGGATGCGCGTGACCCGCCGGACCGAGTCGAGCCCCGCGCGCGCGAACTCGATCACGCCGTCCTTGACGGTGGGCGCGCTCGATCCGGGGGCGCGCTCGGGCGTCATGCCGCGGACCTCGAAGATGTCGGCGAAGTCCGCCGCGAACCGCAGCTCGACCTCGAGGTCGACGTCGAACGGGTTGTAGTTCTTGATCCGGTTGCGCTCGAACAGGTTGCCCTCGATCGTCCGCACCCGTCGGACGTTGATCGTCTGCTGTGGCGCGCTCAGCCGGTCTCCGTCGAACAGGTCGGGGTTCGTGAGGTCGACGTAGCCGAGGTAGCCGCGCTCGGACGAGGACGAGAGCAGCACGAGCTCGCGATCGTTGACGCGCAGGCGGAAGTGCGACAGGAACCTGGTGTCCCGCGAGTACAGGCCGAGCCCGTAGTCGCCCCCCCGGTCGATGTTCCCCTCGAGGTCGGTGTACAGGAAGGTCGGGCCCTCCTTGATCGCGAGCGTCTTGCTCGCGAGGTCGGTGACGAGGACCGGCTGCGCCGGCTGCTCCTGCGCGGCGGCGGGCTCGGCGACCGCGGTTCCGCCGGCGTCGACGTCGCTGCCTGGTTCGGTCACTGCGCTCATCCTCGCAGGAGTCGCGTGAGTGTCACGCCTCGAGGATCTCGACGCCCGTAGCGCGCAAGGGGACGCGCAGGACCCGCCAGCCGTCTCCGGGATCGGGCGGTTCACGCCCGTCGCGCTCGAAGGCGAGCAACGTGGGCCCGCTCCCGGAGACGCAGACGGGGAGACCCGCCTCCTCGATCGCCAGGTAGAGCTCCCGGGCCTGCGGGACTAGCGCGAGCCGCGCGTCCTGGTGCAGGCGGTCGCGCATCGCGAGCCGGAGCCGGTCCGGATCGTGCAGCAGCCGGGCCACCGTGAGGGCGGCGTGCCCGACGTTGAACACCGCGTCCTCGCGGGTCACCGTCTCGGGGATCGCCCGGCGCGCGTCCTCCGTCGACAGGCGGATCTCGTCGGGCACGAACAGGATCGGCCGGACGCCGGGGTGCGGATCCAGCCGCTCGACGTCGTCCGCCACGACGATCGTGAGGCCGCCGAGCGCCGCCGCCGCCGCGTTGTCCGGGTGTCCCTCGATCTCGGCCGCGAGCCACAGCGCGGTCGTCGCGAACGAGTCCGGGTCGTCGAGATCGAGCAGCCGATACGCGAGGGTGACGCCGGCGACGGCCGCAGCCGCGCTCGAGCCGAGCCCCCGGTCGAGCGGGATCCGGTTCGTCCCGTGCAGCGCGAGCGCCGGCACCTCGAACGCGCCCGCGCCGTGCGCCTCCGCGATCCGCCGCTCGGCCACTCGCATCGCCCGGCTCACCATGTCGGAGCCGTCGGTCGGGAGCTCGCCCGCGCCCTCGCCCTCCCACGTGATGCCGGGCTCGGCCTCGGTGTCGACCGTGAACTCGTTGCAGAGGTCGAGGGCGAGCCCGAGGCAGTCGAACCCGGGTCCGAGGTTCGCCGCGGTTGCCGGGACGCGCGCCGTGAGCCGCACGGCTACAGCCCGAGCTCGGCCGCGACGGCGCTCGGGTCGGCCGGCACCGTCGTCTGCTCGCCGGCGCCGGCGATCGCCCACTCCGGGTCCTTCAGCCCGTGGCCGGTCAGGACGCACACGACGGTCGCGCCGGATGGGAGCTTGCCCTCGGACGACAGATGCAACAGCCCGGCCACGCTCGCGGCCGACGCGGGCTCGGCGAACAGTCCCTCGCGGGCGATCCGGCGGTAGGCGGCGAGGATCTCCCGGTCGGTCACGGCCAGGATCGCGCCCTCGGACGCTTTCGCGGCCCCCGTCGCCAGGTCCCACGACGCCGGGTTGCCGATCCGGATCGCGGTCGCGATCGTGTGCGGGTCCGAGACGGGCTTGCCCGAGACGAGCGGCGCCGCGCCGGCCGCCTGGAAGCCGAACAGACGCGGCGGCTCGTGGATCGTGCCGTCCGCGAGGTAGTCCGAGTAGCCGATCCAGTGGCTCGAGATGTTGCCGGCGTTGCCGACCGGCACGCAGTGCAGGTCCGGAGCGCGCCCGAGCGCGTCGACGATCTCGAACGCGCAGGTCTTCTGCCCCTGCAGTCGGAACGGGTTCACCGAGTTCACGAGCGTGACCGGGTGCCGTTCGGCGAGCTCGCGCGCCAACTCGAACGCCGCGTCGAAGTTGCCTTCGACCTCGAGCACTCGAGCGCCGTGGACGAGCGTCCCGGCCATCTTGCCGAGCGCGACCTTGCCCTTCGGCACGAGCACCGCGCACGTGAGCCCTGCCTTGCCCGCGTATGCCGCCGCGCTCGCGCTCGTGTTCCCGGTCGAGGCGCAGACGACCGCCTTCGCGCCCTCCTCGAGGGCCTTGCTGATCGCGACCGTCATCCCGCGGTCCTTGAATGAGGCGGTTGGGTTCGCGCCCTCGTACTTCAGCCAGACCTCGCACCCGGTCTCGACCGACAGCGACTCGGAGCGCACGAGCGGGGTGCCGCCCTCGCCGAGCGTCACGACCGGGGTCACGTCGCTCACCGGCAGCCGGTCGCGATACTCCTCGATCACGCCGCGCCAGGGCCGCGCCACGCTACTCCTCCGCCTCGACGCGGAGCACGCTGCGGACCTCCTCGACGACGGGCAGGTCCCGGAGCGCGTTGACCGCGGCCTGGAACGCGCCTTCTTGTGCCCGGTGCGTGATGAACACGAGCTGCGCGTCGTCGCCGAACCCCTCCTGCCACACGCTCTTGATCGAGACCTCGCCGCGGCCGAACACGTCCGCGATCTCGGCCAGCGCGCCCGGGCGGTCCTCGACACGCAGCAGGATGTAGTACTGGCCGGTCATCTCCTCCATCGGGCGGATCGTCCGCTCGAGGAAGCACGTGCACCCGACGCCGCGGGCGCCGGCCGAGAGGTTCCGCGCGACGCTCACGAGGTCGCCGACCACCGCGGTCGCCGTGGCGTCGCCGCCGGCACCGGGGCCGTAGAACATGAGCTCGCCGACGTTCGGTCCCTGGACGAAGACAGCGTTGTGCGCGTCGCGCACCGAGGCGAGCGGGTGCGAAGCCGGGATCATCGCAGGGTGGACGCGAGCGGCGATCCGCTCGTCGTCTCCCATCTCGGCGATCGCGAGCAGCTTCACGACGTAGCCGAGACGCCGCGCGTACTCGATGTCCTCGGGGGTCACGTTCGCGATGCCCTCCCGGTAGACGTCGCCCGCCACCACCCGGGCGTTGAACGCGATCGACGCGAGGATCGCGCACTTGGCCGCGGCGTCGTCGCCCTCGACATCGGCGGTCGGGTCCGCCTCCGCGTACCCGAGCCGCTGCGCCTCGGCGAGCGCGTTGGCGTAGCCGCTCCCGTCCTCGGTCATCCGCGTGAGGACGAAGTTCGTCGTGCCGTTCACGATCCCGAGCACCTTCGACAGGCGCTCGCCCGTGAGCGACTCCTTGAGCGGGCGGATCAGCGGGATCCCTCCGCCGACCGCGGCCTCGAAATAGAGGTCGAGGCCCTTGGCGTCCGAGGCGTCGAACAGCTCCTGTCCGCGGTTGGCGAGCAGCTCCTTGTTGGCGGTCACGACCGGCTTCTCGCGGTCGAACGCCGCCATGATCAACGACCCCGCGGGCTCGTTGCCGCCGATCAGTTCGCACACGATGTCGACGTCGGGGTCGTCGATCACCGCCATCGGGTCGGCGACGAAGACCTCGGAGTCCAGCGGGACGTCGCGCTTCCGCTTCGGATCGCGGACCGCGACCGCGGTGATCTCGAGGTTGCAGCCGGCCCGCCGCGCGATGTCCTCGCGGTGCTCGTGGAGCAGGCGCGCGACCGCCGAGCCCACGGTCCCGCAGCCCAGCAGCCCCACCCGAAGGACCCGCTCGCTCATCCGCCCCTCCGCTCGCCCCGGCTCGCTCGAACCCTACCCATGGAGGCGTGGCCGTAGCACGCACGCGTCATGGCTCCGCACGCTCCATCGACTCCGGCGCCGAGACGCCGAGGAGCCCGAGGAGGTTCGCGATCACCTGCTTCGTCGCGCGCGAGAGCCACAGGCGCGCCTGCGTGAGCTCGGCGTCGTCCGACAGCACGGCGCACTCCGTGTAGAACCGGTGGAACCGCGCCGCGAGGTCCTGCGCGGCGTGGGTCAGCCGGTGCGGCGCGCGCAGCGCGGCCGCCGAGGCGATCTGCGCCGGCACGTCCGCCAGGCCGCGCAGCAGGTCGAGCTCGGCATCGTGCTCGAGGCGCGAGAGGTCCGCCTGCTCGATCGGCCGGAGCTCGACGCCGCGCTCGGCCGCCTTGCGCAGGATCGACGCGATCCGCGCGTGACCGTACTGGACGTAGTACACCGGGTTCTCGAGCGACTGGCGCCGGACCGCCTCGATGTCGAAGTTCATCGTCACGTCGCTGCTGAACATCAGCAGGTGGAACCGGGCGGCATCGGTCCCCACCTCGTCGATCAGCTCGTCGAGCGTGATGAACGTCCCGGCCCGCTTGCTCATCGCGACGGGCTCGCTGCCCCGAAGGAAGGACACCCACTGGTACAGGACGATCTCGACGCGCGCCACGTCGTAGCCGAGCGCCGCCGCCACGCCCCGGACGCGGGCGATGTCCCCGTGGTGGTCGGCGCCCCACACGTAGACGAGGTGGTCGAACCCCCGATCGAACTTATCGATCACGTACGCGGCGTCCGCCCCGAAGTACGTGTGAAGGCCGTTCGAGCGCACGAGCGGCCGGTCCTTGTCGTCGCCGTGGTCTGTGGAGCGGAACCAGATCGCGCCCTCCGCCTCGTAGGCGGCGCCGCTCTCGCGGAGCTGCCGCACCGCGGCGTCGATCTCGCCCTTCTCGGCGAGCAGGCTCTCCGAGACGTAGGAGTCGAACCGGACACCGAACCGCTCGAGCGTCCGCTCGATCTGCGGGAGCACGCGCCGGACGCCCTCCTCCCGCAGCCGCGCCATCCGCTCGTCGGGTGGGAGGTCGGCCAGCCCCGGGCCGTGCTCCTCGAGGACGTCCCGCGCGAGGTCGACGATGTGTTCGCCGTGGTAGCCGTCCTCCGGGACGTCGGCGTCGCGACCGACGAGCTGCAGGTACCGCGCCTCCACCGACGAGCCGAACCGGTCCATCTGCCCGCCCGCGTCGTTGAAGTAGTACTCGCGCTCGACCGACCACCCGGCTGCCTCGAAGACCCGGGCGAGCGAGTCACCGAGGGCCGCGTTCCGCGCGTGGCCGATGTGCAGGGGCCCCGTGGGGTTCGCGCTCACGAACTCGACCTGTACCCGCCGGCCGGTCGGCTCGGCGCGGCCGAACGCGTCCCCGCGTTCGGCGATGGCGCGGAGGACCGACGTCAGCGAATCCGTCGTGAGGCGGAGGTTGATGAAGCCGGGCCCAGCGACCTCTGCGGACCGGATCAGGGGCGAAGGCGGGAGGTGGCGGACGATGAGCTCGGCCACCTCGCGCGGCGGTCGTCCCGCTTCGGACGCCACGACGAGCGCGACGTTCGTCGCGAAGTCGCCGTGCTCCTTCTGGCGGGGGCGCGTGAGCTCCACCTCGGGTAGGTCGCCGGACAGACCGAGCTCGGATGCGGCGGCGGCGAGCGCCTCGGCGATCAGCGAGCGGAGCTGTTCCTCGACCATGGGCGGGAAGCGTAGCCGACGCCCAACGGCCGGCCGAGGATGCGTTGCTACACTCCGCCTCGTAGCCCTCGTAGCTCAGGGGATAGAGCGCCGGCCTCCGGAGCCGGGTGCGCAGGTTCGAATCCTGCCGAGGGCACCCGTCACCCGGAGGTCCGAACGTTGAAGCGTCTCCTGTTGATCCGGCACGCGAAGTCGAGCTGGGACGACCCGGCCCTGGCCGACCACGAGCGGCCGCTCGCGCCCCGAGGGCAGAAGGCGGCCGAGCGGATCGCCGAGCACCTCGGCGCCTCGGACGCGAGCATCGATCTCGTCCTGTGCTCGTCGTCGCGGCGGACCCGCGAGACGCTCGAGCGCTTGTCGGGCGCGTTCGGCGAGGCGGAGGTGCGCGTCGAGGACGGCCTGTACGGCGCGAGCGCCGGCGATCTGCTCGACCGTCTGCACGAGGTGCCGGAGGCCGTGGGCGGCGTCGCGGTGATCGGGCACAACCCGGGCATCCAGGACCTCACGATCGAGCTCGCACGCGACGGTCGTCACGTCGGGCGGGCGCTGAAGAAGTTCCCGACCGCGGCGGTCGCCGTGCTCGAGTTCGACGCGCCGTGGTCCGGGCTCGCGAACGGGGACGCGCGGCTCGTGGACTTCACGGTGCCGAAGGACCTGGATTGACCGAGAACCACGGAGGGCCAGGCCTCTCGGAGGCCGACCTCGGACCCGACCCGATCGCCGGGTTCCTCGCCTGGATCGAGGATGCCCGAGCCGCGGGGATCGCGTTCCCCGAGGCCGCCGCGCTCGCCACCGCGGACGCAGACGGGCGGCCCGCGGTGCGGCACGTACTCGTGAAGGTCGTGGACGCGCGAGGCTTCACGTTCTTCACGAACCGCGAGAGCCGCAAGGGGCGGCACCTCGCATCGAACCCGCACGCCGCGCTCGCGGTCTACTGGCGCGAGATCGACCGCCAGGTCTGTATCACGGGAACCGCCGCGCCGATCGCGGACGAGGAGTCCGCGGCGTACTTCGGCACGCGGCCACGCGAGGCACGCATCGGCGCGTGGGCATCCCTTCAGAGCCGCCCGGTGGGCTCGCGCGAGGAGCTCGACGCCGCGTACGCGGAGATGCAGGCGCGGTTCCCGGGCGACGACGTCCCGCTCCCACCGCATTGGGGCGGCTACCGGCTCGAGCCCGACACGATCGAATTCTGGAAGGGCCGCGAGCACCGGCTCCACGACCGGTTCCGGTTCATCCGTGGAGGCGACGGCTGGCGGCTCGAACGCCTGTGGCCGTGAGCCGCTGCTATCGTCGGCGCCCATGAACACCGGGGAGCTCCGCGCCGCGATCGCCGAGGGCATGCCGCGGACCGTCGACGAGCTGGCTCGCCTCGTGCGGATCCCCTCGATCGCGTTCCCCGGGTACGACGAGAAGCCCGTGCGCGCGTCCGCCGAGGCGACGGCCGAGATCCTCGAGGCCTCCGGCTTCGGCGGCCTTCGGCTGATCGAGCTCCCCGACGTCGATCACCCGGCCGTGTACGGGGAGGTCCGCGGCCCGGCCGGGGCCCCCACGGTCCTGCTCTACGCGCACCACGACATCCAGCCCGAGGGCCCGCTCGAGGAGTGGACCAGTCCCCCGTTCGAGCCCGAGGTCCGCGACGGCCGCCTCTACGGGCGCGGGAGCTCCGATGACAAGTGCGGGATCGTGATGCACGCTGCCGCACTGCGTGCCTGGGACGGAAGGCCTCCGGTCGGCGTGAAGGTGATCGTGGAAGGAGAGGAGGAGGCAAGCGCCGAGCATCTTCCGTTCCTGATCGAGGGACACAAGGAACTCCTCTCCGCCGACGTGATCGGCGTGGCCGACGGTGGGAACTGGCGCGCCGGCATCCCGACGCTCGAGACGAGCATCCGCGGCGTCGTCGACTGCGTCGTCACGGTCCGTGCGCTCGACCTGGCGGTGCACAGCGGCACGTACGGCGGACCCGCGATCGATGCGATCTCGGCGCTCGCGCGCATCCTTTCCACCCTGCACGACGACGACGGCGCCGTCGCGATCGAGGGCCTCACCCACGGACCATGGGACGGCCTGCAGCTCACCGAGGACGAGTACCGGAACGACACCCCCCTGCGACCGAGCGTGAGTCTGGTCGGCTCGGGTTCGATCTCGGAGCGGCTGTGGTCGAAGCCGGCGGTGGCCGTGCTCGGGCTGGACGCGCCGCGCGTGGTCGAGGCATCGAACCAGCTCGTCCATCTCGCCTCGGCCAAAGTGAGCCTTCGGCTCGCGCCCGAGGAGGACGCGCAGCACGCGATGAACCTGTTGACCGCACACCTGGCCGAGCGCGCCCCCTGGGGCGTCGAGGTCGACGTCGCTCGGGGCACCTCGGGGCAGGGCATGCGCGTGAGGACCGACGGGCCGGGGTTCGCGGCCATGGAACGCGCGATGCAGACCGCGTACGGTCGCGAGGTCGTCCAGAGCGGGAGCGGCGGCTCGGTGCCCCTCGTCCCCGAGCTCTCGGCCGCCATGCCGGATGCCGAGATCCTGATGTACGGCGCGTCGGACGAGAAGAGTCAGTACCACTCGATCAACGAGAGCGTGGACCTCGGCGATCTCGAGCGCGCCGCCCTGGCGGAGGCGCTGCTCTTCGGCGAGCTCGTCCGCGACCGACGCGGAGACCTATAGGCTCGAACGATGGACCCGATCCCGAGCCCGCAGCTGCCCGAGGTCCCCGCTCCTCCGGCCGAGGCGAGCGAGTCCATCACCCAGCCGGCGAAGCTGCTCCGGATCGCGAGCATGGTCCGGGAGCTGCTCGACGAGACCAGGCAAGCGTCGCTCGACGAGCCGGGGCGGATCCGGCTCCGCCAGATCTACGAGCGCGCGATCGGCGAGCTGTCCGAGGTCCTGTCGCCCGACCTGCAGGACGAGCTCGCGACGCTCGCGCCGCCGATGCAGGGCGTGCCGACCGACGCCGAGATCCGCGTAGCGCAGGCGCAGCTCGTCGGCTGGCTCGAGGGGCTGTTCCACGGCATCCAGGCCGCGCTGTTCGCACAGCAGGCGGCGGCGCGGGCGCAGTTCGAGGAGCTCCGCCGGCGCGGGCTGCCCGCGGGCCAGCCCGACGAGCCCCAGGGGCCGGGGAAGGACTCGAACCGCGGACAGTACCTGTAGGAGTTACAGGCCTGGCGCCTGCGCCGCCTGGGCCTTCGAAGCTGCCGCGGTGGCGTCCGGGCGACCAGCCATCCGCTGGGCGATGTAGACCGGGATCAGCATGAGGATCAGCACCGCGATCGCGACCACGTTCACGACGGGCCGGTTCCTGGGAAGCCGGAGGTTGTTGTAGATGAACTTCGGGATCGTCAGGGTGCTGCCGGCCGTGAAGTTCGTCACCACGATCTCGTCGAACGACAGCGCGAATGCCAGGAGCGCGCCGGCGATCACGGCGGTGCGGATCGACGGGAAGGTCACGTAGCGGAACGTCTGCCAGCCGTCGGCGCCGAGATCCATCGACGCCTCGACGAGCGACGTCGGCGTCCGGCGCAGCCGGGCGATCACGTTGTTGTAGACGACGACGATGCAGAAGGTCGCATGCCCGATCACGATCGTGAGGACGCCGAACGGCACGCCGAGGACGTTGATCGTGGAATTCAGGGCGATCGCCGTCACGATCCCGGGGAGCGCGATCGGTAGAACCAGCAGGAACGAAACCGAGTTCCGGCCGAAGAAGCTGAACCGGTGCACCGCGAACGCGGCCGCGCTCCCGAGCAGGAGTGCGGCAAGCGTCGCGATCGAGGCCACCGTGAGCGAGTTCGAGAGTGCCTCACGGACCTCGGCCGACCGCCAGGCGATGCCGAACCACTTCAGCGTGTAGTCGGAGATCGGCCAGGCCTGCGCGACGCTGTCGTTGAACGCGTACAGCACGACGATGGCCAGGGGCACGTAGAGGAACGCAAGCGTGAGGACGGTGCCGCCCTTGATCAGGATCCGCGCGAGCTTGGACTCCATCGCTACAGCGCCTCGAACGCGCCGGCGCGCTTGGCGAGCAGCAGGTAGATCGCCATGATCGCGACCGGGACCATCGCGTACGCGGCCGCGAACGGGATGTTCCCGGCGATGCCCACGTTGTCGTAGATCACGTTGCCGATGAACTGCGTGTTGCCGACAAGCTCGGGCGCGATGTAGTCGCCGAGCGTGAGCGAGAACGAGAAGATCGAACCGGCGACGATCCCCGGGAGGATCAGCGGGAAGACGACGCTCCTGAACGTCGTCCAACCCTTCGCGCCGAGGTCGTTCGATGCCTCGAGAAACGAACCGGGGATCCGCTCGAGCGCGGCGTAGATCGGGAGGAGCGTGAATGGGAGCCAGAGGTAGACGAACGTCAGCCACACGGACCAGTTCGACCGGCCGAGCTGGAGCGAACCGGCGCCGGTCAGCTCGACGAGCCAGTTCAGGAAGCCGCTCGGCGTCAGGATCGTCTTCCACGCGAACACACGCACCAGGTAGTTCGCCCAGAGCGGGAGGACCACCGCGATCAGCAGGAGGTTCCGCATGCGAGGGGTCGCCAGCCGGGCGGCGTAGTACGCGAGCGGGAACGACAGGACGATGTCGGTCACCGTCACCGCGAGCGCGATCCCCATGGTTCGGAGCGTGATCGTCCGGTAGACGTCGTTCTCCAGGAGTTCCTGGAAGTTGTCCAGCGTGAAGCCCCGAACGATCTCCGTCGTGAAGACGTCGAGGTGCCAGAACGCCGTCGCGAAGAGCACCGCGAGCGACCCCAGGTAGACGACGATGAACCAGGCGAGCGGTGCGCCGAGCGAAAGCGAGAGCTTCGTCCGCGGGTGCCGGAACAGGAAGGCCGAGGTTCGACGCACGGTGCTGGCACTGCCGCGTTCAGCCGTGACCGCCACCCCACTCCCTCGTCTCCACACGGAGAGCCCCGGCCGGAGTGGCCGGGGCTCTCCCGTCTGTGCCGAACGCCGTTACGAGCCGCGGATCTCCGTCCAGGCTTGCGCCCACTCCGAGTAATCGATGCAGACGTTCCCTCGGTCGTCGCCGCACTCAACCGAAGGTGTCTTCCAGAGGTACAGCGAGTTCAGGAATTCCGCGTCGCCGCAGAAGCTGTAGCGCAAGGTGTCCACGAGCGCGTCGAACCCTTCGCCCGGGTACGCCTCGTTCAGGAAGCTCCTGATCTCGTCGCAGGAGTTCACGTTGCTGCCGGCTGCGCCGTAGTAGACGCCGACCTCCGCCTGCACGTCCGCCTGCATCGTCCAGTCCATCCACTGCAGCATGCAGTTCGGGTGCGGCGCGTTGGCGGAGATCATCCACGTGTCGGCCCAGCCGGTCATGCCCTCGACGGGCTCGACCGCGTCCACCGGGGCGTCGAGCTCTGCATAGGAGAAGTTCACCGGCCACGCCGTCCCGACGACCATCGATCCGTCCACGAACCCGTCGACCTCGTCGGTCCACAGCGACCAGGAGGCGCCGGTCAGCTCGGCATGCTGCTGCTTGAGCAGATCGACCGATGCGTCGAACTGCTCCTGCGTGAGCTCGTACGGGTCCGTGATTCCGAGATCTGGGTTCGTCGTCTTCAGGTACATCGCGGCGTCGGCGATGTACACCGGGTCGTCGTACGCAGTGATCGACCCGGCATAGGGATTCGCCTCACCGTTCAGCGTGGGCTCGAACGTGATATCCCAACTCGTGGGTGCCGGGGTCACGACCTCGGTGTTGTACATGAGGAAGTTCGGCCCGTACATGTACGGGGTTCCGTACACGACCCCGTCCACGACGTAGTGCGCGTTGTTCGTCCCGTCCTCGGGATCGAGCGGCGCGATCACGTTGTCGAACTCCGGGAACAGCGCGGGGTCGATCGCGCCGACGTCGCCTCCGGCGATCAGGCGATTCGACGCGTTCCCCGATGCCGACAGGCCGTCGTAGACGCTTCCGCCGCCCTGACGCATCAGCGTCACCATCTCGTCCGAGGTGTCCGCGTAGGTCACGTTCACCTGACACCCGGTGTCGTCCTCGAACGGCGTCACCCAGTCGAAGTCCTCGTACCCCTCGGTGGTGCCGTCCTCCGTGTAGCCGTGCCAGGCGATCAGCTCGAGCGCTCCTTCGCCCTCGCCAATCTCCGAGTAGGTGGTGGCCGGCTCACCGCCGTCGCCCCCTCCCCCGTCACCGCCGTCGTCGCCGCACGCGGCCGCGACGACCGCGAGCACCGACAGGACGGCGAACCATTTCCGGGCCTTCCTCATTCAACGTCCCCCCTCTGGGTCCGTGGACCCATCCATCTGCCCCCCGGCCCCCTCGACCGGGCGGTTGTTCCGTCGATCCCAGACCAGGCGCACCGCCTTGCCGCGCACCTGGAGGGCCTCCATCGAGGACGTGGTGAGGTTCTGCTGCATCACCACGAGCTCGCCGCCCACGTCCAACGGAACGATGTACCGGGTCACCGCGCCGAGGTACACGACCTCGCGCACGTGCCCCGTGGCCGTGCACTCGCCGGACCCGGCCTCGTGGCCGGGTTCGACGAGCGCGATCTTCTCCGGGCGGATCGTGAACGGGTGCGGGTCGCCCGCCACCGCTCGCGCCGCCTCGCCCTCGAGCACGTTCGAGGTCCCGACGAACCCGGCGACGAACCCCGTCGCGGGTCGCTCGTACACCTCGGAAGGCGTCCCCACCTGCTCGATCCGGCCGTGGTTGAACACCGCGAGCCGGTCGCTCATCGTGAGCGCCTCTTCCTGGTCGTGCGTCACGTACAGGAACGTGAGCCCGACACGCTGCTGGATCTCCTTCAGCTCGATCTGCATCGCCTGGCGGAGCTTCAGGTCCAGCGCGCCGAGCGGCTCGTCGAGCAGCAGCACCTTTGGACGGTTGACGAGAGCCCGCGCGAGCGCGACCCGCTGGCGCTGCCCACCCGAGAGCTGGCTCGGCTTGCGCCCCGCGAACGCCGAGAGCTGCACCATCGCGAGGGCGTCGTTCGCGCGGTCGCGGCGTTCGGCCTTCGGCACGCGCTTGACCTTGAGGCCGTACTCGACGTTCTCCTGCACCGTCATGTGCGGGAACAGCGCGTAGTCCTGGAAGACCGTGTTCACGTCGCGCTCGTACGGCGCTAGGCGCGTGACGTCCTCGCCCTCGAGCAGGACCGTGCCCTCGGTCGGCGACTCGAATCCCGCGATCATCCGCAGGCAGGTGGTCTTGCCCGACCCGGAGGGGCCGAGCATCGAGAAGAACTCCCCCTCGCCCACCTCGAGATCGACGCCGTCGACCGCGACGACGTCCCCGAACTCCTTGCGGACCCCTCGGAGCGCCACCGCCGCCCGGGCGTCACCCGGCGAACGGGCGACCTCGACCGATGCTTCCGCTTGTGACAATCCCCCTCCGAGGTATTTCGGTTCCGTTCGGAACCGCGCCATCTTGAAGGGTCCCCTCCGGCCAGGCAACCTAGGCGACCGAGAGCCGCTAGGACCCGCCGGTCCGGCCCGCAGCCGCTGAGCTGGCCCGACGCCGCGCCGACGCGATCCCCGCGGTCAGCTCTCCGACGACGCCCGGCCCCTCGAAGATCAGCGCCGTGTACACCTGCACCGTCGTCGCGCCCGCCTGCAGGCACGCGAGCGCGTCGGCTGGGGTCACGATCCCACCGCTCGCGTTGATCGACAGCTCCCGGCCCGTCTCGCGGGCCATGTCCTCGACGATCGCCAGCGTCCCCTCGAACAGCGCCCGGCCCGAGAGCCCGCCCGCGCCGGTCGCCAGCCGCGCGTCGCGCACCGGGAGCGTGTTCGAACACGTGAGGCCGTCGGCCCCGCCCTCCTGCGCGATCCGGGCGAGCGCGAGCACGACCTCGCGCTCGATCGCGCTCCGGAACGGCGGGAGCTTCACGAACAACGGGACACTTCGCCGACGTCCGAGCTCGCGGACGAGGGTCTCGAGGTGGTGCTCGTTGTCTCGGTCGCGACCCCACGAGACGTTCGGGCAGCTCGCGTTCAGCTCGACGGCGTCCACGTGGGGTTCGAGAAGCGCGTGCGTCTCGAGCACGTCGACGAGATCCTCGTCCGCGATGCTGGCGAGCCGTGGTGACGTTCGCGGCGTGGATCGCAGGGTCGTCGCGGCCGCCTCCGCGCCGGGGTTGGGCAGTCCCATCGCGTTCGTCATCGATGCGCGGTGCCGATAGCGCGCGATCCGGGGACTCGGGTTCCCCTCGCGGTGACGACGCGTGAACGTCCCCCCGACGACGTAACCGAACCCGAGACGCCCCAGGGCGCCCAGCAGTGACCCGCGCTTGTCGAAGCCGGCCGCAAGGCCCACGGGGTTCGCGAGCTCGATCCCGGCGAGCCGAACGCGCAGCCTTGGATCGCGATCGGCGTCGCCGAGGCGCTCCCACGGCAACGGCAGGCCGAGCAAAGCGTGGGCGACCCGGTGCGCGGACTCGGGCGGAAGCGCGAAGAACAGGGGCCTCGCGATCGCGCGGTACCAGCCGACCCGCTTCCCGATCCCGTGGCCCATCGGGGTCATATGCTACGCGCCATGCCCGAGGACCTCGCGGAGCGATTGATCGCCGCGTCCGAGCTGCAGGGCGACTTCGTCCTGTCGTCGGGCCGCCGCTCGAGCGTCTATTTCGACAAGTTCCGCTTCCTCACCGACCCGGAGCTGCTGAAGGACACCGCGGAGGCGGTCGCGACGCTCCTGCCCGAGGGGATCTCCCGTCTCGCGGCGCCCGAGGGAGCGGCCACCCTCCTCGTCGCGGCCGTGGCGCTCGAGACCGGGCTGCCGATCGCGGTGGTGCGCAAGGAGCCGAAGGCCTACGGGACGATGTCGCAGATCGAGGGCCAGGCGCCCCCCGGCGCCGAGCTCGCGCTGATCGAGGACGTCTCGACGACCGGTCACCAGGTGCACGCGGCGGCGAAGGTGCTCGAGGAGGCGGGGTGCCGGATCGGCATCGTGGTGCTCGCGATCGACCGCGGCGGCGCGAAGCATCTGCGCGACGCGGGCTACTGGGTGAAGTCGATCGTCGAGGTCGAACCGCGCGACTGACGCCTACAGGAGCGGCGACACGGCGTCGGTCGGCATCTCGCAGCGCCAGATCTGTAACCGCCAGAGCAGCCGGCTCCCGCGTGCGTGGAGGTCGAGGATCCCCTCCTTCATCATCTGCCCGACGGCCTTCGACTTCGCGACGACGTCGGGCAGCGGCAGCTCGCGCTGGAGCAGCGACTGGAGGTTGGCCGCGCCGAAGATCCGCCGCGCGACCTCGAGGATGCGGCCCTCGGCCTGCAGCGTCCCGGTCGGGAGGAACAGCTTGCCGCCGGGGACGAGCGAGTCGTTCGCCCGGATGCTCTCGAGCATCGCCGCGGGGAGCTCGGCGCCCGTCGGCCCTCCGGCCCGGCCGTCGGGGAACCAGCCCGAGACCGCCGCGATCTCGTCCGGGATGCCCGACACGTCGCCGATGATCACGTTCGCCCGCAGCTCGCGGACGGGTTCGAGCAGGTTGCCCACCCGGAACTCGACCCGGTCCTGGAGCCCGAGCTTCTCGGCGTTCCTCCGTGCGATCTCGACGGCCTGAGGCGACAGGTCCACGCCGTAGACGCGGGCCGCGCCGAGCCGTGCGGCGACGAACGACAGCACGCCGCTGCCGCACCCCACGTCGATCACGACGTCGCCGGGCTCGATCTCGAGCGCATCCGCGAGCGTCCGGCTGGTGTGCGTGGGCGCGAATACGGTCGGGTCCACCTCGAGCTCGAAGGGCCCCGTGCGGCCCTTCCATTCGAGCACGCCGGAACCGGCTTGTTCGGCCATGCACCCATGGTGGCCCCTGCGAGGCAAGACAGTCAACCTTGACGCTCGAGGTCAGATGACCGGTGGTTCGAACGCCGCGTCATCGCCGGGCGTCACGCGACCCTGCTCGACCGCGTCCGCGAGCGCCTCGGCGGCCCCCGCGACCCGGGTCGTGTCCACGCCCCGATGCCCTTCGGGGTAACCCCGGACCCTCCCGGCGCCCCGCCGCAGCAGCTTGGCCGCGCCGTGCGCGTTCCCCCGCATCAGGTGCACGTAGCCGGCGCCGAGCTGGGACAGGCCCTTGTAGAACTCCGCGTCGGGGGTGTCACGGGCCTGCTTCCAGGCGGTCTCCCACGCCTCGTGTGCCGGGAAGTAGCGTCCGGCGTTCAGATGGCCGCGGCCGAGACGGTCGTTCTCCTCGAGCGGGAGCGCGTCGAACTCCTCGAGCTCCAGGGTGTTCTCGGCGTCCCACGGCTGTGGCCTGCCGAGATGATCGCGCGGTCGCTCGGGCTTGTTCCGCGTCTCGGTCGGGCGGCCGGTCTTGCCTCGCGCCTCGTCGGGCATGCCGACATGGTAGCGACGGCGTTGCTGGCGGAGGCACATGGCGGCCGATACGCTCCCCGCATGGACCCCGCCGGACCGCGCGAGGAGCCGCCGCCCGCCGACGGTCGCGAGGAGCCCGCCCTCGCGCACGCGCAGGCCCGAGGCGCCGAAGAGGTCGGCACCCCGCCCGGCGAGAGCGCCGGACTGCCGCCGTGGATCCCTCGGCTCCTCCTTGCCGTCGTCATCACCGCGTTCGCCGCGTACGCGACGTTCAGCCTGATCCGCACACTGAAGCAACTGCTCCTGTGGCTCGTCGCCGCCCTGTTCCTGTCCTTCGCGCTCGAGCCCGCGGTGAACTGGCTCGTCGATCGGGGGTGGCGGCGGGGGGCGGCGGCCGCGGTCGTGCTCTTCGGTCTCGCGCTCCTCGGCCTGTTCTCGGTCGCGTTGATGGTCCCGCTCGTGATCGACCAGGTCCAAGAGCTGATCCGCCGGTTGCCGGCGTGGCTGGACCGGGCGAGCGAGTACACGCAGCGGTGGTTCGACACCGAGCTCACGAGCGAGAAGATTCTCCAGGACATCGCGAGCGCGGAGGCCGATGTCCAGGGCATCGCGGCGAACGTGGCGTCGGTCGGCGCGTTCCTCCTCAGCCTGATCTTCCAGGTGCTCACGATCGGGCTGTTCACGTTCTACCTCGTCGCCGACGGGCCCCGGTTCCGTCGCGCCGTCTGCTCGATGCTGCCCCCGAGGCGGCAGCACGAGATCCTCGCGGCGTGGAACGTCGCGATCGACAAGACCGGCGGCTACCTCTATTCGCGGCTGCTGCTGGCCCTCGTGAACGCCGGCGCCACGTTCGTCGTGCTGCAGGCGCTCGGGGTCCCCTTCGCGGTCCCGCTCGCCCTGTGGCAGGGCTTCGTCTCGCAGTTCATCCCCGTCGTCGGCACGTACATCGCCGCGGCCGTCCCGCTGCTCGTCGCGCTGCTCGAGGACCCGTGGGACGCGCTGTTCTTCCTGATCTTCGTCCTCGTTTACCAGCAGATCGAGAACTACCTCCTCGCGCCGCGGATCACCGCCAAGACGATGCAGCTCCACCCTGCCGTTGCGTTCGGCGCCGCGCTCGCCGGCGGGGCGATCAGCGGGCTGATCGGCGCCTTCCTGGCCCTTCCGGCCGCCGCGGTGATCCAGGCCACCGTGTCGACCTACCTCAAGCGCCACGAGGTGGTCGAGTCGGAGCTCACGCGCGAGGACGAGGAAGAGGTCGAGGAGCGGGAGCGCGCGATGAAGGCGGCGACGGACGAGGGCGGGAAGGACGGCATCTTCGGCCGGTTCTCGGCGAAGCTGCGCCGGGGCGAGGGCTAACGCGACCACACCCTTCGGTCGACGGTTCGACACGCCACGGGTCGTGAGGCACCATCGGCGCGCTCGCACCGAGCCCTGAGAAGTGGTTCGGCCCCCGTCACGGCGCGGACCGCGATCCAGCAGGCGTCCAACGGCTGGGAGCGCTACGTGGGCGCGAACGGCGCCATCGTCGGTATGGACACGTTCGGGGCGTCGGCGCCGCTGAAGCACCTGCAGACGAAGTTCGGCTTCACGCCCGAGGCGGTGGTCGGTCTCGCCAGGGAACGCGTGGAGCGTTCGAGGGCCGGGTAGCCTTCCTGCGATGTCGTCGTCCGGGTCGCCCCAGGGGCTGTCCGAGCAACACCGAGAGACGAAGGAGCGCCTGCCCACGCTCACCTCGTTCGTCCGCAAGCTGCGCGGGAGCCGGATGACGATGGTGCCGCACCCCGGCCCGACGGACGGGGGAGAGGAACAGCCCTTGGGCGGCAAGTCCGGCGCCCTAAGGGCGGCGATCTTCGGCGTGAACGACGGCCTGGTGTCGAACCTCTCGCTGATCTTCGGCGTAGCAGGTGCCGGCGTGGACAACGAGGTCGTGATCATCGCCGGCGTCGCGGGACTGCTCGCCGGCGCGTTCTCGATGGCCTCGGGCGAGTACATCTCGGTCCGCGTGCAGCGCGAGGTGTACGAGCGGCTGATCCACCTCGAGGCACACGAGATCGGGACCGAACCCGACGAGGAGCGCGAGGAGCTGGCCGAGCTCTACGAACGCAAGGGGATCCCCCGCGACGTCGCGGACACGATCGCGACCGAGCTGATGAAGGACCCCGAGATCGCGCTGCAGACCCACGCGCGCGAGGAGCTCGGACTGGACCCCGATGAAGGACTCGGGTCGCCGGTGGCCGCGGCGGCCTCCTCGTTCGTGTCGTTCGCGCTCGGGGCGTTCGTGCCGCTCCTGCCGTTCCTCGTCTCGGAGGGGTTGGCAGCCATCGTCGCCTCCGCGGTGCTCTCGGGCATCGCCCTGTTCGTGGTCGGTGCGGCGATCTCGTACCTGACGGGGAAGTCCTGGCTGCTCTCCGGGCTTCGGATGCTCTCGTTCGGCGCGGCCGCGGCGAGCATCACGTTCCTGGTCGGCAAGCTCCTCGACGTTAGCTTCCTTGGCTAGCGGCAGCGAGCCCGGACGCGGCGGCGCGGTCCGCGACCACCAGCTGATCCGCGGCGGCGACCCGCCCCGCGGGGATCGACGCGTCCCGGGCGAGCAGGAGCGGCAGCATCGCGGCCTTGTCCTCGCCGGCGATTAGCCACAGGACACTCCGGGCGCGATCCAGGACGGGATACGTGAGCGTCATCCGTCGGCGCCCCCGGTACTCGCCGGTGAGGGCGACGTCCTGGTCGGTCACCCCGAGCACCGGGTCCTCCGGGACGAGCGACGCCGTGTGGCCGTCGTCCCCCATCCCCAGATGGATCAGGTCGAACGCCTCCGGCAGCGTGGCGGCGTAGCGCTCGGCCGCCGGGCCGAGATCGGCGTCGGTGACCGGCATCGGGTGGACGTCCGCCTTCGCAGGGATGATCGGGGCGAGGCTCGTCAGGTTCCGGTCCGGGTCGCCGTCGGGCGCGACCCGCTCGTCGACCTGCCAGATCCCGACCCGATCCCACGCGACGTCCTCGGCGGCGAGCTCGCGGAACATCTCCCACGGCGAACGCCCGCCACTCACTGCGAAGGTGAACCGCCCCCTTGCCTCGATCGCCCCGCGCGCGACGGCGGCGATCTCCTCGGCGGCGCGTCGCGCGACGGCATCGGCGTCGGCGAGCACCTCGATCCTGGCGCCGGTCACGATCCGTCCAGCTCCTCGACGCCGCCGGTCAGGTAGTCGAGCGAGTCCCGGAGCGCCTCGTACCGTCGTTCCCCGAGCTCACGCCGCGCACGCGCCTCGACCGCCGCGACCGCCCGGCGCGCCTCGGCTACGAACCGCCGCCCCCGCGCCGTCAGCCGGACCACTTTCGCGCGGGAGTCCTCGGCGTCGGGGACGCGGCGGACGTAGCCCCGGTTCTCCAGGTCGTCGACGAGCAGCATCATCCCCTGCTTCGACATCCGCGCCCGCCGCGCAAGATCGGTGAGGCGCGTCCCCCATCGGCGGTCGATGTGCATGAACAGCGCGGCGTGACCCGGGCGTGCGTCGGGGAACCCGCGCTCCTCGAGCCCGGCGACGACCTCCGCGCCGAGGACGCGCGAGGCCTCGAGCAGCAGCCGGGAGAGATCGGGTTCGCCCACGGTTCGCATCGTCGACGACCTCGCTCGTGTCGTCAACCTCGTTGACCAGAGACGGCGGGTAGCCTCGGGGTGATGGCGATCGAGGTTCGGCCGGTGACACCCGACGAGTACGATGAGGCGGGCCGCGTGACGGCGGACGCCTACCGCGAGTTCGCCGACAGCGACGACTGGGAGCGGTACCTCGGGAAGATCGCCGACGTCGGCCGCCGTGCGGAGATCGCCTCCGTCCTCGCGGCCGTGGAGGGTGGCGAGATCCTCGGCACCCTGACCCTCGAGCTCGACCGGCGGATCGACGACGACGACGCGCCGCTGCCTCCGGGCGAGGCGCACATCCGGATGCTCGGCGTCGCACCCGGCGCGCGCGGACGCGGCGTCGCCCGCGCGCTGCTCGACGCCTCGTTCGAGCTCGCGCGCGAGGCGGGGCGGACGCGGATCTCGCTGCACACCACCCAGCGGATGCGGGCGGCGCAGGCGATGTACGACGCGCTTGGCTTCGAGCGCCTGCCGGACCGCGTCTTCCCCGACGGGTTCGTGCTCCTGTCCTACGCGAAGGCGGTCCCGCCCGCGTGAACGCTCAGCCGCTGGCGGTCCGGACGACTTCGCCGGTCGAAAGGATCACGCCGTCCTCGGTGACGGCCTCGACGAGCCCGCCGCGGAACTGCTGCTCGTACAGCTGCGCGTAGAGCCCGCCGCGCGCGAGCAGCCCCTCGTGGGTCCCACGCTCCACGATCTTCCCGCGGTCCACGACGAAGATCACGTCGGCCGAAAGGATCGTCGAGAGGCGGTGGGCGATCGCGATCGTGGTCCGGCCCTCCATGAGCGGTACGAGCGCGGCCTGCACGAGACGCTCGGACGTCGTGTCGAGCGAGGATGTGGCCTCGTCCAGGATCAGGATCTTCGGGTCCTTCAGGATCACCCGCGCGATCGCGAGTCGTTGCTTCTCGCCGCCCGAGAGTTTGTAGCCGCGCTCCCCCACGATCGTGTCGTAGCCCTCGGGGAGCTCGGCGATCCGGTCGTGGATGTTCGCGGCCCGCGCGGCTGCCACCAGCTTGTCCTCGGTCGCGTCGGGGTTCCCGTAGAGCAGGTTCCTGCGGATCGTCGTGTGGAATAGGTAGGTCTCCTGCGTCACGACGCCGATCGTCTCCCCGAGCGACTCGAGCGCGACCGACTTCACGTCGAGGTCGTCGATCTCGACCCGACCTCGTTGCACGTCGTACAGGCGCGGCACGAGGTACGTGATCGTCGTCTTGCCGGCGCCCGACGGCCCGACGAGCGCGGCGAGCTGCCCCGGCTCGATCGAGAGCGAGACGTCCTCGAGCGTCCACTCGCGCGGCGCGGCGTTCGCGATCGAGAGGTCGCTCGGCGAGACGGGCGTGCTGCGCTCCTCGGTCGGCGAGTCGTACCGGAAGTAGACATGCTCGAGCTCGACCCGGCCGCGGACCCGCTCCGGCGGGATCGTGACCGCGTCGTGAGCATCCACGATCTCCTGGTCGAGGTCGAGGTACTCGAAGATCCGGTCGAACAACGCCATCGACGAGTGGATCTCGGTCGAGACCTGCAGCATCGAGCCGATCGGGAAGAACAGGCGCGACTGCAGCGTCGTGAACGCGACGATCGTTCCGGCGGTGATCGCGTCGTTCGTCGGGTCGTTCGCGAGCACCCACCCGGCCACCAGGTACACGAGCGCCGGCGTGATCGAGAAGAACGTCCCGACGATCGCGAAGAACGACCGGCCGATCATCGTCTGCCGCATCTGCAGGCCGGTGAGCCGCTCGTTCTCGCCCCGGAACCGGTCGATCTCGTGGCGTTGGCGGCCGAACGACTTCGACAACAGGATCCCCGAGACCGAGAGCGTCTCCTCGGTCACGGCCGTGAGGTCGGCGTGGGTCTTCGCGGTGCTCGTCGCCACTTCGCGCCGCGCCCGTCCCACCTTCACGGTGAGCCACAGGAAGAACGGGAGCATGAACAGCGAGAGCGCCGTCAGCTCCCAGGACAGGATGAGCATGGCGATCAGCGTGCTCACGATCACCACGACGTTCGACAGGATGTTCGACATCGTGTCGGTGACGACCGCCTGGACCCCGCCGACGTCGTTCGCGAGTCGCGACTGAATCTCGCCGGTCCGCGTCGTGGTGAAGAATCGCAGCGGCATGAACTGCAGGTGGGTGTAGAGGTCGTTGCGGAGGTCCTGCATCACGCGCAGGCCGACCCAGTTCGCGTGGTACGTCTGCCACACGCCGATCACGCCGGTCACGATCGGGATCACGATCATGAGCGCGACCCCCACGTAGACCGTGTCGAGCTGCGGGCA
>Ga0075421_100000696_pt1 | contig 36552 bp, 42 predicted proteins | sample SoiMetdeltSBSDD5_FD_75292 | JGI IMG/M metagenome (GOLD analysis project Ga0075421, IMG submission 75292) | Bulk soil microbial communities from a Populus tree surrounding site in Tennessee, USA - Soil MetaG P. deltoides SBSDD5 | ecosystem: Environmental > Terrestrial > Soil > Tree plantation... | reverse complement strand
CGAGCCCTGACCTCGAGATAAGCGGGTAGCCAGCGCTCGAGCTCGTCCGCTGACCCGGGCTCGCCACCGTCGTAGCTCGGTGAGTACTCCCAGAGACCGTCGACGAGCAGTCCGTTCTTCGCGCACGCGTTGACGAGGTCGCTGGTGCGATGTCCGTACTCGAGCGTGCGAGCCTCGACCTTGACCGCGCCGAATTCCCACATAGCGTCCGCGAACGGCACGGCGCCATCATCGAAGTAGCGCTGCTTGAATCCCCAACCCGTGCCGGTCCACGTCTCCTGCATCCGGAGGGCGACCGGATGCATGGTGGAAAAGACGTAGATCCCGCCCGGCGCGAGGATCCGCGCGGCCTCGGCGATGACCCGCTCCGCGTCTGGGACGAACACCATCGAATGGTGGTGGCTCACGATGTCGAACTCTGCGTCTACGAAGGCCGAAAGATCCCGCATGTCGCCCTGCACGAAACGGAGCTTCGTCCCACGGTCGCGCGCGAGCGCGCGCACTGTTGCGATCTGGCGCCTGGAGATGTCGAACAGTGTCGTCGCGGCGCCCAGCTCCGCGAAGAGGACGGCATCCCAGCCGCCGCCTCCCGCGAGCGACAACACCCGCCTGCCTTCGAGGTCGACGCCACGTAGCCGCCCGCGCGTCAGGTCATCGAGAAAGCGTCGCTTGCCGCGTGCGTCGCGTGGCGGCCTGCCCAGCGGCCGCGTGTATGGGATGCCGGCTTCCGCGAGGCGCTCCCACATCCGCCGGTTGTGCTCGCCGACCGCGTCGACGGCGACGCGACGCGTCAGGGGACGTCCTCGCAGCACTTGTTCAGGTGCGCGTCCATGAAGGCCCGAACGCGCGCCTCGTCATAGGCCGGCAGCTCGTCGATCCAGCTCCACGCGGTGAGCACGATGGTGCCCGGCGGGATCTTGTCGTACGGGCGGATCACCAGCTTCACCTGGTTGTACTTGTCCTTCGGATACGTCGTGAGCAGCGCCTGCAGAGCGGCGAGAGACTCGGGCGGGACGTTGTTGTACGACGCGACGACACCGCCGTGCTCCAGGTTGTGCACCGCGCGCTCGTCGGGGACGGGCTCGCTGTGGAAGCCCCAGGTCGTTGAGGCGGGCCAGTGCGCGCCGGACGTCGGGGGGTGTGACGGATACGCGATCGCCACGCCATCGGTCCGATGATCACCAACGCCGCCGCCCGGTCCGGTGAACCTTCCGGGGCCGCCGCCGAGGCCGAGCAGCGAACGTGCCAACAGAGCGCCGACGACGAGGATGAACGCCGCGGCTCCGATCGCGACCCACGGGACACGGCGGTGCCACGCATAACGGCTCGGCGCGCTCGCGCGCGCCGTGCCGCGGACGGCGCGCTTCTTCTTGCGTGGCATGCGGGCCCCTAGTCGCCGAGTGCGGCGTCGACGGCATCGCGGACGCGCGCGAGACGATCCTTGCGCTCGGCCACGAACCGCTCGATCCCCGCGAGCAGGTGCTGCGGCGAGAGGTGCGCTTCCGCGATGACCTCGTCGACCGTCCCGCCGGTGCGCCAGCGGTCGTCCCAATCCGACGTGAGCGAGTACTCGGCGACGACCGGGTGCTCGATCCAGTCGCGCATGACGCGCCGCGAACGATTGCTGATGACCATGGCGTCGACGCGGTCCGCGGCCGACGCGATCTCGTCGCGATAGCGCTCGTCCTGCAGCGCGAAGAGCTGCGGGCTGATGGCGGCGACGATCTTCACATTGAGTCCGCGTTCGTCGAGCTGCGGCAGGATCTTCACGATGTTCGCCGTGGTCGAGGTGCCCTGCACGAAGATCGTCCCCATCCTCGGCTGCTCGGGGCGGTAGCGGCGCAGTAGGTACGCGCCCCGGGCCGCGGCGAAGTGCGAATCCGCACCGAGCGCCTTGCGGTCCGGGATGTCAACGTTCGGGCGCGTGAGATGCAGGGCCACGATCGGCGCCTTCTGCTGGAACGCCGCGCCGAGCACCACCGGGACCTCGTTGTATTCCCACGGGTGGAGATCGATGACCGCGCCATCGGGGAAGAGCTGGGTGACGCCGGTCTCGAAGATGCCGAAATGCGTGCGTGAGTCCTCGGCCGTCTCCGGCCCGGAGTGCCCGGCGACCCAGAGGACCTTTCCGACCCGCAGCTCGCAGTCCTGCGCCAGCTGGCTGAAGAGACGCATCTCCCCGTACTTGAGATAGGAGAACGCGCCGTACGTGGAGCACGCCCCCCAGAACCCATTGAACTCCGCGAACGGATCCGCGGCCAGATTCACGGATGCGATGCCGCAGGCGACGCCCGAGTTCGTGAATTCGGTGATCTGTTGCGGCAGGAGTGCCCCGTGCACGTTCGTGTCGCGCTGGTACCAGCCCCAGCCCTCGACATCGCCGAATCCCTTCATGAACCCCGCGATGTTCGTCGACTCGGCGAGATCCGCGGACATCGCGATGAAGAGCGGCCGAGCGTACTTCTGGCGCGCATGGCTGTTGACCCAGGATCCCCAGGTGGCGAGCGCCGCGCGGTTCGGCTTCTTCTCGCCCGGCTTCGCCCACATCGTCTCCGGGTAGCGCTCGTAGTCGAAGAAGCTCTTGTCGGTGAAGATCTCCTTCGCCGGCCCGCCGAGGAAGAACGTCGGCAGCTCGTCGGGGACCGTGGCGGCGATCTCGATCATGCGATCGGAGAGGTAGTCGCTGACGTCGCGACGCGAGCGGAGCACGGACGCCGCGACCTCGAGATTGCGTCGCGCCTGCGCGCGTACGCCGTCGGGGTCTTTTGGCGCGGGCTGATCCACACCTTCGTACTCGACGCCGTACTTCTTCTGAAAGTCCTTCCGCAGCTGCCAGAAGAGCTCGTGGTTCATCGTGTGCGCCGTTCCGTGCGAGGCGTAGTCGTACTTGAGATAACCGCGTCCCTTTCGCGTTCGGAACCAGCCGACGCTCGGCGCGCGCGTGGGGTTGTCGCCGCGCGCGGCCTCGAGGACGACCCGGGTGACGTCCCCCCACTCGCTGCCCTGCTCGGTGCCAACGACGCGCCAGCCGTACGGCTCGAACCAATCGCGCGGCCCACCGTGGACGACGCTCGATATCGCGTTCACGTCGATGCCGAAATCGTTCCAGTCGAGAAGGAACACGAGGTTCGAGAGACCGAGGCCCCAGGCCGAGTTGCGGGTCTCATGACTCGCTCCCGGCGTGAGTCCTCCCTCGCCTTCGACGGCGAACACTTTCACCTGCTCCGCGCCTGCGATCTTGAGCGCGACGGCCTGTCCCACGGTCGGGGGCATGCCATGACCCGATGGCCCGGTATTCCACTTGAGGAAGAGCGTCTTGCCCGCCATCTCTGCGTGGCCCGGCAGGCCACCGTGGCGGCGCAGTCCAAGGAGGTCCTCCCAGGTCAGCGCGTACTTGCCGTCGAAGGGGAACGCGAAGCGCTCATCTGGCGTGCGCCCGTGTCGCACGCGCATGGCTTCATTGAGGGTGGCGAGCGTGGCGTAGATGAGCGGTACGGTGTGTCCGGCGGAGAGGATGAAGCGATCGCCGAACGGACGCCATGGCTGCAGCAGGTCGTGGCGCATCGCTCCGGAGAGCAGCAGCGCGAGGAGCAGGTGCACTTTCGAGCGCGAGCCGCCGGGATGGCCGCTCTGCCGGTAGTTCAGCGAGAGGTCGATGAACTCGTCGACGACATCCTTGGTGACCTCCCACAACGGGAAGGCTGCGGCGGAGTCGGCGTGGAGGCGCTCGACCTCGGAAGCTACGGTGCGAGCCACAGGGCTTTTTGTAGCACCATTTGCGCCGTGAGCGGCGGAGCGCACCTCATGCCCGAGACCGTGCGCATCTCCAGCGAGAACGAAACGCTCCTCGGCGATCTCTACGGCGACCTCCCGTCACGTCGCGCCGCGATCCTGGTCCATGGTCAGAACTGGGATGGCAGCGGCTGGCGCGAGCTCGGCCCGCGGTTCGTGGCGCGCGGCGTCCCGGTGCTCGCACTGAATCTCCGCGGCTACGACGGCTCGACCGGCAAGACGACCGAGTACGCGCCACCCGCCGAGTGGTCGCCAGTCGCTGACCTGCGGGCCGCGAAGGCACTGCTGCGCGAGCGCGGCGCGACCGAGGTCGCGCTGGTCGGCGCGTCGATGGGCGGCCACGCGATCCTCGCGTCGAGCTTCGAGGCCGACGTTGAGTGCATCGTCTCGATATCGGCGCCCGTCGTCGCGGTCCCCGACGAGCTCTCGCGGCGCATCACCGGACGGAAGCTCTTCGTGTGCGCCGACGGCGACAGCGCCGCGCCGCATGTGCTGCGCTGCTTCGACGTCACGGCGAAGCCGAAGACGCTGCTGATGTTCGGCGGGAAGGAGCACTCGCGCGGAATGTTCGCAGCGCCCTACGGAGCGGAAGCGATCCAGGGGATCATCGACTTCGTAGCGCGCGGGCTCTGATGCCCGCCCGCGTCAATCCCGACGTCCCCGGCGAGCCGCTGCTCCTGAGACGCACGGGCAGGCGTCTGCGCGCGATGCGGCGCAAGCGCGGGCTCACGATGGCGCAGCTCGGCGCCGACAAGCGCGGCCGCGTCTACTTCGAGCGGCAATACGTGTGGAAGATGGAGACCGGGCGCGTCGCGCCATCGCTCGCTGCACTCGCGCATTTCGCGCGGCGGCTGGACATCACGCTGTCCGAGCTTCTTCGAGGGATCTGAGCGACCGAGCGCGTTACGCCGTCTTCATTTCCTCGCGCGATCTCACGTGGGCGAGCGGCAGCGTCACGTGGAAGGTCGTCCCGGCGTCCGCGTTGCGCTCGGCCCAGAGTCTTCCGTGATGCCGTGACACGATCTCGCGGCTGATGTAGAGCCCGAGGCCGAGGCCGCCGACGTGATCGGCACGTGGGTCGGGCGAACGGTAGAAGAGACCGAAGATCTTCTCGACCTCGCCCGGCGCAACGCCGATGCCCTGGTCGCGCACCGAGACGACCGCGTTCGTCCCGTTCACGCGCAGCACGACATCGATGCGGCCGCTCTCGGGTGAGTACTTGATCGCGTTACCGACAAGGTTCTCGAAGACCTGCTCGATCCGGTCGCGGTCCGCAACGATCGGTGCCGCTCCCTCGATCTTCGCCTCGATCTCGTGGCCCTTGCTCAGGAGGCGCATGCGCTCGGCGACCTCACGGATCACGTCGGCGAGGTCGATCTCCGCGAGCCGCATCTCGACGCGGCCCTGCTGCAGCCGCGACACGTCAAGGAGCTCGTCGATCAGGCGCGCCAGCTTCTTCGCCTGGCGATTCGCCATCTCCAGCGTCTCGTCGGACTTCTGCGCCTCGTCGCGCCACGGTGCCGGGATGTCGTTCGCCCCCGCCATCCGCGACATGCGCCGCCGCGCGATCTGCATGAAGCCGCTCACGGCGGTGAGCGGCGTCCGCAGCTCGTGCGATGCCATCGACAGGAACTGGGTCTTGAGCTTGTCCAGCTGCTCCAGCTCGACCAAGCGCTGACGCAGCCGGCGCCGCTCGAGCGCTCGCCCGATCGTGGCGCGTAGCTCGTCGACGTCCGATGGCTTGATCAGGTAGTCGTACGCACCACTGCGCAGCGCGGTCACAGCGGATTCGAGCGATGCGTAGCCGGTCAGCATGATCGAGACGGTGTCAGGCCAGAGCTTCTGCGTCTCGCGGAGGATCTCGATCCCGTCGAGGTCATCGAGCCGCAGGTCCGTGAGCACGACGTCGAACTCGTTCTCGCGCAGCTGAGCCAACGCTTCCTTGCCGGTCGTGACGGCCGTGACCTCGTTGCCGTCGAGCTGGAGGATGGCTTTGATCGTGGTCGCGACGCTCTGCTCGTCGTCGACGACGAGGATCCTACTGGTCGCCATCGTCCTGCGGTCCCGCGATCGGCAGCGTGATCGTGAAAGTCGTCCCCTGTCCTGCGCGGCTCCGCACCTTGAGCGTCCCGCCGTGCGCCTGAACGATGCCGTGCGAGACCCAGAGGCCGAGACCGGTGCCCTTTTCCATCTTCGTCGAGAAGAACGGCTCGAAGATACGCGCGATCGCCTCTTCGCCGATACCGGTGCCGGTGTCCCGCACGTCGATGCGCACGACGTCGGTCGAGTGCGCATCGAGCTCGCCGCCGCCGCCTCTGTGCGTCGCCACGATGAGACGCCCACCCATCGGCATCGCCTCGGTCGCGTTGAGGAACAGGTTCAAGAGCACCTGTTTCAGCTGATCCGCCGACGCGCGGATCAAGGGCAGCTCCGGGAGCAGCTCCTTCTCGATGCGCACGCCGTTCTCGCGCAGGCGCTTTGTCACGAGCGTCTCGGCCTCCACGACCAGCGCGTTCACGTCCGTCGGACCCATCGACGTTGTGGGGCGGTAGAAGCCGAGCATCTGCCGGAGGATGCGCGACATGCGCTGCGTCTCGCGCGTGGCGATGTCGAGGAAGGATCGCTCGGGCGCTCCCTCGGGGACCGCGCGTGAGAGGAGATAGAGCGAGTTCTGCACCGCCTCGAGCGGATTGTTGATCTCGTGCGCGATCGACGCCGCGAGCCGGCCGGTCGCCGCGAGCTTCTCCGTGTCGAACAGCACCTGTTCGAGCCGGCGGCGCTCCAGCTCGCGGAGGCGCCCCACATCCTGCATCGCGGTGACCGTGGCGACGACGGAGCCGTGCGGTCCGCGCACGTCGGCGGCGGTCACCTCCATCTCGAGATGCTCCTCGGTGTCGGGGTCGGTGAGCATCACCTCCCCGCGGCGCGTGCTCGACGGCTCGAGGCGCAGCTGCGACAGGAACGAGGTGAAGCGCGCGTCATTCGCGAGGGCGAGCTGGTCGTGGCGGCCGCCGTCGCGCGTCGGCGCGAAGAGATGCTGCGCCGCGGCGTTGAGCGTGAGGATCTCGTTGTCATTGTCGACGACGATGATCGGGTTCGGCACGCTGCGGAGGACGAGGTCGAGCCGGTCGCGCTCGGCACGGATCTGCAGGTCGGCGGTCTGGATGCGCTCCGCGCTGCGAGCGAGCTCTTCGGTCATGTGACGGATGTCGGTCACGTCCTTCAGGACGGAGACGACCCCGCGTTCGCCGATGCGGTGGTTCAGCGCCAGCATCGTGATGACCTCGTAGATCAGCTCGGTGCCCTCGACCGGGTCCACGAGCGTGACCTCGCGGTTCGTCGCGCGGCTCGCGGTGTCGAGGTTCCAGGCCGACAACGCAGCGGTGAAGAGGAAGTTGTTCATCCAGACCGCTCGGCGCTTTCCCGCGGAGTCCTCGTCGCTCGAGCGGAACAGATGCTCCGCGCGGCGGTTCAGATGGAGGATGTCGTTCTGGGGGTCGGTGACGAGCACCGGGTCGGCGACGGAGTTGACCATCCACCAGAGCCACTCCTTCTCGACGGCGTGGGACTCGCTCGCGCGCTGCAGCAGCTGCACGTCCTGCTCGCGCGTGAGGGCGGCGCTGGCCTGGCGCGCGAAGGGAACGAGGCGCTCCAGGTCCGCGTCGCGGACGCCGTCCTTGCGCGCGAGCAGGACGACCGCGCGCGGCCCGTCGCTCCGGCCGGTCGCGGAGCGCAGCGGCGCCGCGACGAAGCTGCCGACGCCCATATCGGCGAGCGTGGCGCCGGTGTTCACGTCGAGCGTCGCGCCATCGTCGAGATCGACGCGCTGGGGTGTTCCGGTCCGCAGCGCGACGACGAGCGGATTGTCCGATCCAGCGACCCCGACGGCGAGTCGCTTCGCCTGATCGTCCGTGACGTTCCAGCCAAAGAGCCCGCGGAGCGACGCGGTCGCCTCGTCGTAAACGAGGACGACCGCCTTGTCGTAGCCCAGACCGCGCACGAGGTCGTCGAGCATCGGCTCGAGCGTCTCGCGCGGGTCACGTCCGGTGGCCTGCTCCCGCTTTCGCTCGACTACATCTCGCATCGCTTCGGCCTCAGCCCTGCGGCTTAGCGCTCCTGCGTCGTACGTGATCGGCTCGTCGCGGCGTCAGCGGAGCCGGTGCCGGTGCCCAGCGTTCCGGTCGCCTGGCGTGGCGAAATCCCAAGCGCATCGGCGTAGCGCAGGTAGGTGTCGATGGAGGCGACGACCACACGCGCTTCTACGGTGATGAGGTCGATGCCCACGAGCGACACGCGGACCCATGCGTCGATGACGATGCCCTTGTCCAGGATGCGGTCGAGCACATCGATGAGGCTCGAGCCGCCTGGACTGCGTTCTACGACCGCCATCTGCTAACCCCCTTTTGTCTTCAGCTGTCGCTCGAGCTGGGCGATGCGCGCCTCGAGGCGCGCGACGTCACCCGAGCCGATCCCATCGGTCTTCTTGCCGCCGAACGCCGGCTCGCTCCGCCACCAGTTGAGCCCGATCTGCTCGGCCTTGTCGATCGAGCACACCAGCAACCGGATGCGGATCGTCAGTAGCTCCACGTTCGCAAGCGAAATGCTCACGTCGCCGGCGACCACGAGCCCCTTGTCGAGGACGCGGTCGAGAAGGTCGACAAGTGTCGCCGACTCGTGCTGCTGTCCCGGAGGAAGACGCATGCTCACGACGCGGCTCCGATCCGCAGCTGGATGTCATCCTTGTCGAGCCCGAACTGCGTCGCTATCTCACCGATCTTCTGCTCGAGCCGCATCAGCGCGAGCCCCACACGCTCCACCTCGTCGTCGCTCAACGATCCGCCCTCCATCCGCCGAATGGCCTGCCGCTCCAGCACCTGCCGAAGGAACTCCACAAGTGTCAGCACGAGACCCGCGAGACCGCGCTCGATGTCGGCGGGATCGAGGTCGATGCGCTCGGGAAGGAGCGCGCGCAGACGCTCGATCTCCTCGCGGAGCTCGAGCTCGAGCGTGTCCGCGTCGCGGGCGTGCCGGGTTCTCGGGGGGCGCAGCCCCAAGGGGGGTTGCAGGGGGTTCTCCCCCTGCGATGAACCGGTGGTGGTCATTCGCTCACCGCGAACGTATAAGGAGCCCAGGGTCCCTGCACGACGGTCGTGACGTCAGGAAGCTGCGCGCCGAGCCGTTCGAGGCGCGAATTGATCTCGTCGATCTCGTCGCGCGTCACCAAGGCGGACATTGAAACGGCCACCGCCGGTCGAGGGCAAGTCCGATGACGGATGAACGCTGGCTCGACCGCCAGCTCACCGAGAAGGCGGGCAACGATCTCGTCCGCGCGGCGCTGCCGCTCTTTTTGGGTGCGCGCCCTCGTGACGCCGCGCTCGAGATAGTCGCGTCCGGTCATCGCGGGAATGCTCGTGGTCGGAAGGGCGGCGCCGCTGTCGCGCCATGCGCAGGTGATGGCGAGCTCGCAGCGATGGCCGAGCCGCGCGAGCTGCGTGGCGAGGTCCTTCTCCCGCGCGGCCAGACGCGTGCGTAGTGCAGCGGCGTCCGCGAACACGCTCCCGAAACGTGCGGGGAGACAGGGGACGCGCCCGAAGACCGCCTGAACGACACGGTGGTGATCCAGCAGCTCCGCTTCGCCCGCCGGGCCGGCCGCCTCCCACGGCGAGGCCAGCGCCACGACGACCGACGCCGGTACCGCGGTGAGGCCCAGCTCCGCCGCGACGCCGCCGTCCTCCGCCGCGACGATCGCTCTAAGGAGGAAGGTCATATCTCTGCTCCAGCCTCCCGGATGGTCTCCACCGATGTCAGCACCACGCTGAGTCCGAGGTAGATGAGGTCAACGCCGGCGACGGAGATCGTGAGCTCACCGGTGAGAACGACGCCGCGATTGAGCAGGCGGTCCACGAGCTCGACCAGCGGTACGTCGAGCGTGGCCGCGTCTCTCATCAAGACACGCTCCCGAAGCGATACGCCGGCCAGGGGCCGCTCGCACGGACGCGATAGCCGCGCTCGCCCAGCCGGCTCTCGAGGCCGGCGATGGCGGTCGCGAGGGCGGGCTCGCGCTCCCGCGCGACGAGGATCGACGCGCGCAGGGCGACTGCGTCGGTCCCACCGCTCACCACGGGTTCCTGGTACGTGCGCACGGCGACTTCCTCGAGAGCCGCTAGCGCGTCGGACGCCGCGTCGCTGTCGCGGCGCTCGATCGATCGGGAAAGTGTCGTGCCGCGCTGCTTGTCCAGGAGGAACGCCCGGCCGGGCGGGCTCGACGCGATCTTCGCGTCCAGCGCGCGGACCTCCTCATCGTCGGCGGGAGCGTTGGCGCCGCGCGAGACGGTGACCACCCACTCGGCGTGCCCGCGGAGCGACTCGAGCTGCACTGCGCGATCGGCGGCGTCCTCGCTCAGCATCTGTCGCACGCGCTCGTCGTCGCGGTAGATCGTGCCGAAGGAGAGTGGCAGCACCGTTCCGAGAAGCTCGAGCAGGCGACCATTCACCGCCTGGTGCTGGGCCGCGCGCACGGCGAGCCAATCGAGATCGCGCAAGTGTTCGTTCAGCGCGGCTTCGTTCCAGTTCGCGTCGTCGACGTCGCTGGCCGCCGCGAGAAGGTCGCCCTCGACGACGCAGCCGACCGGCCCCTCGTCGATCCCGGTCAGACCCGCGCTCGTGACACGCGCGGCATCGTTCGCGCGAGCGATGCCGTAGACGTAGCGCAGCGGGCTCATCGGATCTCGTCGGGCAGCTCGATGACGACCTCGCGTGCGCCCTCGTCGGGCAGCGCCGATTGCTGCGCGCGCGCCGCCGCCTTCTTGTGCTCCCGGATCTCGCGCATGCGCGCGAGAAGCTCCGCCTCACGCTCGCGGAACTCGGCCTCGGGCATGCGGCCTTCCTCGTATGCCTCGTTGACGAGCATCAGCTGCTCCCGGACCGGGTCCTCGTCCCACATCTGGTGCTCGGCGACTTCGAGGACCTTATCGAGGCAGTACTTGATGCCGGCCGCCGGCGCCGTCAGCGGCAGCGCGAGAAGCTTGAAGAGGATCACGCGCTGGACCCGGCGCCCCGCTCCAGCTTCAAACGGATCGTGACGAAGTTGTACGGCGGCCACGGGCCGGTGTATTTGAAGGAGAGCTTGCCCTCGAATCGCTTGCCGATGTCCTGGACCTTCTTGTCGAATAGGTTCGCCTTGTCGCGCGCGACGAGGAAGGCGCCGTTCATGATCATGCGGTCGCCGATGACCTTGTTCGAGCGCGACGCGATCACGGAGTCCTGCAGCGCCTCGTAGATCTCGCGAACGTACGCCTCGGACTTCTCCGCGAGCGCTTGCTCCACCAGCCGACCGAGCTGCATGCGCGCGAAGTAGGTCGACGACTGTTGGTTCGTCTCGATCTCGGCCTTGAGGCGACGGATCTCCTCATAGTCGCGCTCCACCTCGGTAAGGACGGACTCTCGGTCCCAGTTGACCTTGAGACCGAACTCGAGCTTGTCCTTCATCTTGCCGAGCACGTCGCGGAGCTCCTTGTACGTGTCCTTCAAGAACTCACGCGTATCGTCCTCGGTCTTGAAGAGCGTCCCAAAGCTCATCGGAACGGGCGTGAAGTTGTGGTCCATCATCACGACCTCGTTCACATGCTCGTGGGTGAGCGCGTTCTCGCGGGTCGGGTCGTACACCATGAGCGGGCTACGGCTCACGACCGCGGCGAGGTCCCCGTGGTGCACGGTGTAGACCTCATCGCTCCGGCCGCCGATCCCGATCTTTCCGAACGACCGTGGCTCGGCCGACTCGATGATGCAGTACACGTAGATGCCCTCCCCCGAGGCGGGCTTATCGCTTGGCGGCTGCGCCGTTACTGCTTCCATGGCCGTCACTTTAGGGTCGCGCAGGCCGCAGCGCGAGAGGGAAGCGGGATTGCGGTTGCTCAGCCGCCCGCTCGCGGATCATGCCGACACGGACTCCTGCACGACCTCGTTGATGGAGGCGACGACGCCGCGGACGTTGCCCTCGGCCGCCGTCACCGGCTCCGCGTCGATCCGCACGGCGGCGTCCCGTCCCAGCGCGGGGAGGAACATGCGCACGCGAAGATCGCGGACGGGCTCACCCGCTAAGACGCGCGCGAGCGCAACGGCCACGGGCGGAAGCTCCCGCCCCGTTGCCGCGTCGCGCAGCTTGTACGGCCCAGCGGAATCGGCGCTGACGTTCTCGTATGGGCCGGCGCCCAGCAGCGACTTCGCCGCGCGGTTCACCTTGAGTACAGCACCGCGGGCATCGAGGACGACGACACCGCTTGGCACCAGATCGAGGAGTGCGAGGCCCTCGGGCGAGAGTTCGGTGTGGGCCTTTCGGTGACGGACCTGCTCGGTCACGTCGACGACCGCGATGCTGATGCCGGTCTCCGGCCCGGGAAGGGGCTGCAACGACACGTCCGCAAATCCGTCGTCGACCGCGTTCAAGCGAAGCCAGCGACCGGGGATCTCATGGAGCACTTTCGGCTGACCCGTCGCAAGGACCTCGTCGAGGATGGGTACGCCGTGCGCGTTCGCGGGAAAGACGTCGATGAACCTGCGACCAACAATGTCATCGCTGCCCGCCGCTCGACGGAAGGCGTTATTGGCCGAGACGAAAATGTGGTCCGGTCCGCGCACAACGGCCGACATGACCTGCGAGCGCTGATAGATATAGCTCAGCCACTCCGGCCTGAGATCGGTGGTGCCCGCGATCTTGAGCTCTGTGGCGATCTCAGCCAGGGCGGCGCGGTTACGGACGGCCAACCGGCGGAGCAGAGCCGAAACGTGTTCTTTGACCGCTTGCTCGGAAAGGCCGATCCGGTGGCCGATCTCCTTGTTCTCGAGGCCTTCCGCCACGAGCTCCAGCACCACGGTCTGTCTGTCCGTGAGCCGCCTGCCGCGTACGTGGCGGCGCTCGCTCTCCGGACCCGTCGCTTCCTTCAACTATACGTAAGTATGGCTTTTCGAAAGGCAGTCAAGCCACGTAGCCTCTTTCCTTCGCGCGATCCGGCCGGTGGCGGTGAGCGGTGGTGGACGACGCAAAGGTCATTCTGCTCGTCGAAGACAATCCTGACGACGAAGCTCTGACCCTCCGCGCATTCGCGAAGATCAAGATCGCTAACCGCATCGTTGTGGTCCGCGACGGCGCCGAGGCGCTGAACTGGCTGTTCAAGCGCGAGCGGCATCAGAGCCGCTCGGACCCCGATCCGCAGGTGATCCTGCTGGACCTGAAGCTCCCGAAGGTCGACGGCCTGGAGGTGCTTCGCCAGATCCGCGAGGACCCGCGGACGACGCTCCTACCCGTAGTCATCCTGACCTCATCCAAGGACGAGTCCGATCTGCTTCGCGCCTACGAGCTGCGCGTGAACAGCTACTTCCACAAGCCAGTCGACTACGCGCGATTCGTCGAGTCAGTCCGAGAGCTCGGCATGTACTGGCTCGTCCTGAACGAGCCGCCACCGACAAAGCGTTGACCACCGCGGGCGAGATCCGAGTCGAGCCCTGGAGTCGCAAGAGCCCCCGCCCATGGAACGCGATCAAGGATCGCATCGCCGAGCTTGAGAACGAGTGCTTCGCGGAGGACGCCTTCAGTCCGGGCGAGCTGCGCCTCGCGTTCAATGGACGGCAGAGCGTGGTCGTGCTGATGTGGGAACGACGGTCGGGCGGCGAGACGCTCATTGGCTATACGCAAGCTCAACCCGCCGACGACCCCGCGACGTACTACATCGCGAACACCGTGATCGCCAAGAGCCACCAAGGTCGTGGGTTGGTGAAGCTCCTGATGGATCGGCTTTACGCGGACGTTCGCGCCGCCGGTGGCCGCTTCATCGAGCGCGACGCCGCGATCGGCAACGGATATGCCGACAAGATCGTGCGCTCCCACGCCACGGACGTGCTCGAGACGTTCGACCACGACAGCCCCTACGGACCGCAGCGCTTCATCCGAATGAGAATCCCGGAGACGTAACATCGTCGAGCGATGAGGCAGTGGCTCAGTTCGCCGATCGGGCAGGTGGTCCGAGACATCATCGAGGGCGGTATCGCCGGTGCGGTGGCGGCGGTGGTCGCACTCCAGCTCGACGTCGCCACACCGCAGGTGATCCTTATGGCCGTGGTCACCGGCTTCATAGCCGCGGCGATCGCTGTCGCGCGCCGCAAGCTCATGGGGACCTAGCTTCCAGCGGCCGCGGTCCCCGCCTGAAGCCGGTCGAAAGCGGACGCGGCCTCTTCGATGATCGAGCCGGACAGATCGTCCGAGAGTGTGTACCGGACGACGTTTCCTTTGCGCTTCGCGACGATGGCGCCGAGCTCGCGCAGCACCCGCAGGTGCTGGCTCGTGACCGAACGGTTCTTCCCGACGACGTGGGCAAGATCGCTCGCCGCAAGCGTCGTGTCGCGGAGCGCGCGGACGATCTTGATGCGTGTTGGGTCGCAAATGCCCTCGAGCAGTGCGCGCATCCGCTTCTCGTTCCGCGGCGTCAGCATCTGGCGCTCCGCAGTCATCGCGGCAGCAGGGTCGATAGGTTTCGGAATGATGTTCGGCATATGCCTCCCACGGGATCACCTGGCGCTCCGATCAGCATCGACCGGAGGGAACATATGCGCATGACGAAGTCGTCATCGTCTACGCGATCACGTCGGGGGCGCAGCGACGAAACGAAAGCCGATGGTCCGGATCGTTTCGATATAGCGCGGCCGCTCCGGGTCGTCCTGAAGCTTCCGGCGGAGGCTGCTGAGGTGACGCGCCAGGCTGTTGTTCCGAACTTCGCCGCCGTCCGATCCCAGCGAATCCGTCAGTTCCCGATAGGTGACGACGGCGCCCGCCCTGGCGGCGAGCGTGTAGAGGAGGATGTGCTCATTCGGCGACAGCCGAATCTCGCGGGTCCCTTGCCGCACGCGTGGGTCAAGAGCATCGATCTCCAGATCGGCAATCCGAAGAGGAGCCACGCGGCGGGTGGCCGGAATTCGATTGCGCGGCAACGCGATCAGCATGACGTCCCATGGCACGGGAGACATGACGGAGCCGTCATTCCAGCGGATGCGAAAATGCTGTTACGGGCCCCAATCGCTGCGCTCACGGGCCCGTCGTCGCCGGCATGAGCGAGCAAGCTCGCTCTGCTGGCTCCTAGGGCCCGTAGCTCAACGGTAGAGCAGGGGACTTTTAATCCCTTGGTTCCGGGTTCGAATCCCGGCGGGCTCACAGATCACCGCCGAGCGGCGCTTCTCCACAGCAGAACGTTCAGCGTCGCAGCGCCGGTGAGCATTACCAGGACGACGGAGAGCACGGCCTCCCGCTGACCCTGGAACGCGAACCAGGGGGGCGTCAGGACCGCGACCTGGAACGTCCAGTACGCAAGCGCGAGCGTGTGCGCCCACAGCCAGTCCGCCCTGGTGCGGCGCCGGAGGTAGGGGAACAGGAGCGCGATCCCGATCGCCGCCTCGAGGAGATGTCCGAGACCGCTCACAAACTGGATCTCGGTCTCGTGCGGGATCGTGGCGTGGAACCGGATCAGTATTTCGGTCGACAGAACGATGCTGCCGAGACCGAAGTAGGTGAGGATCACGGCCAACGTCGGCGCTCCGCGACGCAGCATCTGTGTGCGGAACGGCAGCACACTGACAAGCACGGCACCGAAGACCAGTCCGGTGGTCATCACCGTCGTCGAGCTGATGAACAGGTGAGGGTTACCGACCAGGTACACGAGCAGCCCGCCGATGTCACCGATCGACGGGAGCGCCGAAGCGTGCACCGGTCCCCTTCCTTCTTCGCGCGAGGCCGAGGCCTCTACCGGGATAACTACGAGCCGTCATGAACAGCACGCCCCGTCCGTGTCCGAAGAGGATCAGCGCGCCGGCGAAGACCGTCAGCGCGATGGATCGAAGAGCTCGGCGTCTGGATGTGTGCTGCCGCGGACGAGCCTCGCGACGAGCTCGGCCGATGCGGGTCCGAACGACATCCCATGACCGGTGAAGCCGCCGCAGACGAATATGCCGTCGGCGACGCGCCCGATGTAGGGCAGAGCGTCGTGCGAGAACCCCATCGTGCCGGCCCAGCGGTGCGTGACCGGCGCGGTTATTCCGTTCTCGTTCAGGAACGCCTCCAGCTGCTTCTGTATGCGGTCCGTCGTGCGCTCCTCCTCGCCGACTTCCTCGTCGACCGCTGTGTCGCGCCAGCCGCCCACGAGAACACGGCCGTCGCTCGTCTGGCGCCAATAGCGGTAGCCGCGGTTCGCATACGCCGGCCGCTCGAAGACACGCGCCGTGGCCGCCGTCGCGAGCATCTGTCCGCGCACCGGCCGCACCCGCGAGTTCGCGAGGTGTGCGGTATACGCGTTGGTGCACAGAACGATTGAGCCGGCGCGCACGACCCCGGTCGCCGTGCGCGCCGCGCCTCCCGCCACCGTGGTCACGCGTGTCGTCTCGTGGATGCGTGCACCCTTCTTCACCGCGGCGGCGGCGAGCCCGCGCACCCAGAGGACCGGGTGCATCTCACCGTCCTCGGCGTACGTCGCTCGGTGGGACACGGGATCGACGCTGACCGCGACGCCTTCCGACGACAGCCGTCGGGCGCTCTCCGCGACCTCGCGCCACTCCTCGTCGTCACCTGCGATCTGATCGGAGCCGTTCCACCGCAGCGCGCAGTCGATCGCGTGCTCTTCGACCAATGACCGAACGAGCGCCTGCGTGCGTTTCGTGAACCGCCAGATCCGCAGCGCGTTCCGCTCTCCGTAACGATGTGAGGCGGCGACCAAGTTCTCCGCGACACCCGCGAGAAGGAAACCCGCGTTGCGGCCGCTCGCCGCCTCAGCCACGCGCCGCGCTTCGAGAACGACGACCTTCGCGCCCGCGGACGCGAGGAAGTACGCGGTCGCGGCGCCGGCGATCCCCGCGCCGACGACGGCGACGTCCGCTGTTACATCGCCAGCCAGCGGCGGATAGTGGGGCGAAACGTCGCCATCGAGCCACAGACTCATCGTCGCGAAGTGTTCCACGACTGCGTTAGGCTGGCGTTCGTTCGTCCGTCGCGTCGGTGTGAGTTCATTTGGGTGAGGGTTGGGAATGATTCGCCGCTTTCTGACGGCCGCGGTCGCCTGCGCGATGATCTTCGCTGGATTTCCCGGGGGGTCGAATCCTGCCGTCGCAGTCTCGCCCGACATCGTCATCAGCCAGGTCTACGGTGGCGGCGGGAACTCCGGAGCGACCTACACGCACGACTACGTCGAGATTTTCAATCGTGGCACGACCGTCGTTTCGCTCGCAGGCTGGTCGATCCAGTACGCCAGTGCGACCGGCGCGGGGAACTTCGGCGCCAACTCGGGTCAGCTGACCGAACTCTCGGGTGCACTCGCTCCGGGCCGATACCTCTTGATCCAGGAGGCGAGCAACGGTGCTGTAGGCGCGCCACTTCCGGCCGCCGACATCATCGACGCCACGCCGATAAACATGAGCGGAACGGCCGGCAAGATCGCTCTGGCGAACCAGGCGACAACGCTGGGATGCAACGGTGGGAGCACGCCGTGTTCGCCAGCGGCTCTTGCGCGCATTGTCGACCTCATCGGTTACGGCGGCGCCAACTTCTTCGAGGCGGCGCCCGCGCCTGCGCCGTCGAACACCACCGCCGACCTCCGCAACGACGGCGGCTGCCAGGACACCGACAACAACGCGGCGGACTTTGCGGCTGGCGCCCCGACGCCCCGGAACCAGCTTTCGCCGACGCACATCTGCGGTGGCGATGCCGCGCCAGGTGTTGGATCGACGACGCCATCCAACGGCTCCGGCGGGGTAGCCGTGGACGCGAACGTCACGCTGACCTTCTCGGAAAACGTCAGCGTGTCGGGGAGCTGGTACTCCGTCAACTGCACCGCGAGCGGCGGCCACGCGGCCACGGCCGCGGGCGGGCCGCTGACGTTCACGCTTGATCCGACGACCGACTTTGCAGGCGGTGAGACCTGCACGGTGACAGTGTTCGCCGCTCAGGTCGCCGATCAGGACGCGGACGACCCGCCGGACAACATGGCGGCGAACTTCGTCTTCAGCTTCAGCACCATTGCGCCGCCAACGCGGATCCACACGATCCAGGGCGCGAGCCATCGGTCGCCGCTCGAGGGCACGCTTGTGCTGAACGTGCCCGGCATCGTGACGGCGAAGACATCCAACGGCTTCTTCATCCAAGACCCCTCACCCGACGCGGACCCGTCGACATCCGAGGGGATCTTCGTGTTCACAAGCACCGCGCCCGCGGTGAACGTGGGTGACAGCGTCAGTGCCAAGGGAACCGTGCAGGAGTTCCGACCGGGTGGTGCGGCCACGATCAACCTGACGACCACCGAACTCGGGAATCCGAGCGTCGGCTTCACCGTGCTCTCCAGTGGCAACACGTTGCCTCCCACGATCGTCATCGGCGTGGATCGCACGCCGCCGACCGAGGTCATCGAGGACGACGCGGCCGGCAACGTTGAGACCACCGGAGTCTTCGACCCGGCAACGGACGGCATCGACTTCTGGGAGAGCCTGGAAGCGATGCGTCTTCAGTTGAACGACGCGCAGGCCACGGGGCCGCGCAACCGCTTCGGTGAGATTTCGGTCATCACGAGCGCTGCGGGTATCCGGACGACGCGCGGAGGCATCGTGATCCGCGCGAACGATTACAACCCTGAGCGGATCATCCTCGACGACGTGATCACGGCCACCCCCTCGGTGAACACCGGCGACACCCTCACAGGTGCGACCGTGGGCGTCCTCGACTACAGCTTCGGGAACTTCAAGCTGCTGATCACGTCGGTCGGCACGCGCACCTCAGGCGGGATCGCACGTGAGGTGACGGCCGCAGCGAGTCCCGGTCAGCTAGCGATGGCCACGTTCAACGTCGAGAACCTTGACGCGGCCGAGGGTCCGGACAAGTTCAACGCTTTAGCGGCGATGATCGTCAACAACCTTCGATCGCCGGACATCCTCGCCCTCGAGGAGATTCAGGACAACAACGGCCCAGTCAACGACACCACTGTCGACGCATCGCTCACGCTCACCAAGCTTCGCGACGCGGTCGTCGCGGCGGGCGGGCCGGCGTACCAATGGCGGCTCATCGATCCGGTGGACGACCAGGACGGCGGCGAGCCGGGCGGGAACATCCGTCAAGCCTTCTTCTTCCGCACCGACCGCGGCGTGTCGTTCGTCGACCGCCCCGGTGGTACCTCGACGACGCCGACCGGCGTCGTCGCTGGACCCGGCGGTCCCCAGCTGACGGTGAGCCCGGGCCGCGTCGATCCGACGAACCCGGCATTCATCGACAGCCGCAAGCCGCTGGTCGGCGAGTTCATGTACAACGCTCACCGCCTGTTCGTGGTCGCGAACCACTTCAACTCGAAGGGCGGCGACGACCCGCTGTTCGGGTACCGGCAGCCGCCGATCCTCAGCAGCGAGGCCCAGCGCAATCAGCAGGCGACCGTGCTGGCGGGCTTCGTTTCCCAGGTCCTGGCCATCGACGCCGACGCGCTCGTCGCTGTGATCGGGGACCTGAACGACTTCGAGTTCTCGCAGCCGCTCACGATCCTCGAGTCCGCGGGACTGACGACACTCATCGAGACGTTGCCCCTGAACGAGCGCTACAGCTACGTCTTCGATGGCAACTCTCAGACGCTCGATCACATGCAGGTCAGCGATGGGCTGCTGGCGGCGCTCGTCCAGTTCGACTCGGTGCACGCGAACTCAGAGTTCGCCGACCAGATCAGCGATCACGATCCTCAGGCTGCCCTCTTCAGTCTCGCGGTGACGGAGGCCTCGCTGTGCTCGCTGGTTGAATCCATGGTGGAGAATCCCGGCATCGCGAACGCCCTCTGCGCCAAGCTCGACGCGGCCGCGGCGTCAGAGGGCAACGCGAACGCCAAGGCAGGCCCGATCGGCGCGTTCATCAATCAGGTCAACGCGCAACGCGGGAAGGCGATCAGCGATGCCGACGCGACGCGGCTGATCGAGCTCGCCGAGGCGCTCTAGGGGGACTTCACCTTCGCTTGGCAATAGGCGTAAAGGGCGTCGAGGATCGGCCTCGACGCCCTTCGCTGTTCCTGGTCATTGGGGTGGTGGATCGCGCGCACGCCGTCGAGGAGCGCTTCGACGCCGCGTGACTCCGGCGTCAGATCCTTGTCATCGGTGTCCGCGCCGCGGATGACCTTCGCCATGTAGGCCATCGCCGGATCCTTGTCGAGCGCGTATCGATGCACGAACGCGTCAAAGCTGCACTCCGCGCCGTGATGGCCGAGGTCGGCGTCCTTTATGTCGTACGGAGTCGCGCCGGTCCGCGTCGCCTCCGAGGCGACCTTGTCGCTCGCGACGTAGAGGAACTCCGCGTCTTTGTCGACGAAGCGCTCGATCAGCCACGGGCACGCGACACGGTCGACCCGCGGATGCTGTCGGGTGATCCAGCGTGCCATTTGGTGCGATGCTAAGTCGGTCGGGAGGTGCCGCGTGAATATCAAGAAGATCGACTCGGTCACGATGCCGGTGCGCGACATCAAGCGCAGCGCCAGCTGGTACGCGGAGACGCTCGGCCTCGAGGAGATCTGGCGGCAGGACGAGAACAAAGGCGTCGGATTCGGGGTCGGCGACAACTCGGCCACGCTGAACGTGTTCGAAGAGAGCGGCGGCATGCGGCTCATCATCCAGGTCGACCGGGTCGCGGACGCTCGCGCGGAGCTCGAGCGCAAAGGCGTGAAGTTCGAAGGCCCGACCGAGACCGTCGAGGGGATCGGCAAGTTCGCCGGGTTCCGCGATCCGGACGGGAACCGGATCTGGCTGCTCGACTATACGATCGAGCACGGCGAGGGCTGATCGCATACATCCGCGCGGCCGCGGCGAACGTAAGATCTTCGTGACCCCGCGCTGGATCGTCCGCGCCGCCGCGTGCCTGATCCTTCTCGCGCTCGCCGCGTGCGGCAGCGCGACGCCGGCGCCGCGGCCGAACGAGGTGCAGGTCATCGAGCCTGCGGGCAAGGAGGCCGAATGGACCTACGCACCGAAGGAGCTGCGCGTCGCTGCCGGCACCACGGTCACGTTCGTGAATCGAGGCAAGGAGTTCCACACGGTCACCTCGGATGAAGCGGGCCGACCGTTCGACGTCGGCATCGAAAGCAACAAGAGCGCCGGTCTTGCATTCGATAAGGTGGGTGTGTTCGCGTATCACTGCGGCGTTCATCCGCAGATGACAGGAGTCGTGCGTGTTTGTGAAGGTGCCTGTCCTTAGCCGCGTCGCCGCGCTGGCGCTGGTGCTCCTGCTGCTGGCCGGGTGCGGCGGCGCCGCGTCGCCGTCACCGTCCCCCGCGGTGGTGACCAGCGCGCCGACGGCCAGCCCGGTGGTGACGGCCACGACCGCGCCGCGGACGAACGCGATCACCTGGAACGTGGACCCCAGCTCGAAGGCGACCATCAAGGTCCGCGAGCAGCTCGTACGGCTGCCTTCGCCGATCGATGCGCTGATCAACATCACCGGCGCGCAGGGCGCTTTCACGCTGAATCCCGACGGGACCTTCGCTTCCAACTCGAAGATCAGCGTCGACATGACGACGGTCACGACCGACGATCGTCAGCGCACGGACAGCATCAGACGGGACCCGCTCGAGGTCACGCGGTTCCGTACCTCGGAGCTCGTGCCAAAGACGGCGGTGGGTCTGACCCTGCCACTCCCGAGCTCCGGAGAGTTCACGTTCAAGCTCATCGGCGACCTCACGCTGCACGGCGTGACGAAGACCGTCAGTTTCGACGTGCGCGCGACGCGCGCGGATGGAAAGCTCACCGCGACCGCCACGGCCAATCCGAGCTGGAAGTTCGGGGAATTCGGCATGCAGCCTCCCACCTCCTTCTCGGTCCTGTCGATCGTCGACGAGATCCGGATGGAGTTCGCGCTGGTCGCGAACGAGGCTAGGACGTGACCGGAGTCGCGAGGTCGGGCCGCGGCGCGAACACGTAGCGGATCGATAGCGCCGCGATCGCCGCGCCCAGCAGCGGTCCGAGCCAGTACACGTACCAGTTGTCGAAGAACATCGCTGGCACAGCGGTCGCGACGTGGCGCGCCGGATTCATCGCGGCGCCGGTGACCGGCCCGCCCATGAGGATGTCCGTCGCGACGGTGAGCCCGATGCCGAAGCCCGCGATGCGTGGCGCGAGCGGCGAGACCGCGGTGCCGTAGACGGCCCATACCAGGAAGACCGTGAGGATCGCCTCGACGGCGATGCCGACCGGAACGCTCACGCCATTCGCAAGTGCCGGCGTACCGAGGCGCGTCGTGTCGATGGCCGCGAGGGCGAAGTCGAAGATGCTGCGAAGAGCGAACCCGGCGAGCAGACCGCCGGCGAGCTGCGCGACGACGTAGGTGGGCACGCGCGACCAGGGGTGCCGGCCGACGATCGCGAGCGCGAACGTCACCGCCGGGTTGAAGTGCCCGCCCGAGAGCGCGCCGAATGCCGACACGGCGACCGCGAGCGCGATGCCGTGCGCGAGTCCGATCGTGAGAAGTCCACCACCGCTGCCGTTCGCGTCGGCGATGATCGCGCCCGCTCCGATGAATATGAACCAGAACGTGCCCGCGGCTTCCGCCAGCAGGGCTCGGGTGTGCCCGCTCATCACGCGTCCCTCCCTAGTCGTCGGGTATTGTCCACGCGTGGCCGATTTCCGTCCCGTCGAGGCAGCGAAGGCGCGCATTCTGAGCATCCGCGCTGCTCCGGCCGACACGTCCGTGGAGGATGCGAACGCCGAGTGGATCGAGGTCCAGGCGACCCTCGACAGCGATCTCGCCAACTGGCGCCTGCAGCACCTTCGGGCACTCTGGCGCGAGGAGGTGTCACGGCCCGTCGAGTGGGAGTGGGTCTACACCTGGGGCTCGCCGTCCTTCGTCCGTCAGGGGGAGATCTACCGGATCCACTCTGGATCCCGCGTCCGCGCGGCGATGCACCCGATCGCGGACGATCTCGCCGGCGGTCGCAAGCACGTGTATGTGGCGGGGCCGGTCGCGGCGGCGCGCCTTCTCTGGCGGCGCGGCGATTACGCGCGCCTGCTCGATGCCTTCGGAACGGTCATCGACGAGATCGTGGTGTGGCCGCCCGAGAGCGGCCCGCAGCCGACCGAGCGGTCCGCTTCTTCACCGACCGCGCGCTAGCAGCGGGGGCCTTCACCGGCGCTTTGCGCACCTTCGCCGTCATTCGCGGCGGGCGGTACTGCTTGGTCTGGACGGCGATCTTGCGGATCAGCTTCTCGAGCACCGTCACGCCGATTCCGGGGCCGGTCGGCACGCGCATCGTGCCGTCCGGCTCCACCCGGAACGGCTCGCCGATGATCTCCGTCTCGAAGTAACGCTCGGACGCGGCCACGTCCCCCGGCAGCCTGAAGTTCGGCAGCGAAGCCAGGTGAACGTTGTGCGCTCGGCCGATGCCCATCTCGAGCATGCCGCCACACCACACGGGGATCTCGGCGTCGCGACAGACGTCGTGGATCCGGCGCGCCGATGTCAGACCGCCGACGCGCCCGGCCTTGATGTTGATGACCCGGGTCGCGCCGAGCTCGATCGCCTTGCGCGCGTCATCGCCGGTGTGGATCGACTCGTCGAGGCAGATCGCCGTCTCGATCTGGCGCTGCAGGGCGGCGTGGTCGACGATGTCGTCGTGCGCGAGCGGCTGCTCGATCATCGTTGGCTTGTACGCATCGAACCGCTTGAACAGTGGCGTGTCGGCGAGCGTGTACGCGGAGTTCGCGTCGAGCATGAACGGCAGATTCGGGAACGTCGCGCGGATCGCCTCCGCCACGGAGCCGTCCCACCCCGGCTTGATCTTCACCTTCACCCGCTGATAGCCCGCTGACAGCTCGCGCCGGATCGTCTCCAGAAGCTCTTCGACCGACGGCTGGATGCCGATCGCGACGCCGCACAGGATGCGGTCGCGCGTGCCGCCGAGGACCTTTGACAGCGAGCGGCCGTCCCGCTTGGCGAAGAGATCCCAGATCGCCATCTCGACCGTCGCCTTCGCCATGCGATGCTCGCGGATCCACCAGAGGATGCGCTCGGTGTCCTCCGGCTGGTGCAGGTCGGCCGCGAGCAGCGCCGGGATGATGATCTCGTCCAGCGCGTACCAGACGGTCTTCGGTGTCTCGCCGGAGTACCAGGGCAGCTCCGGTGCAACGCTCTCGCCCCAGCCGACGGCTCCCTCCGATTCGACGCGCGCGATGACACGGGTCTGATGCGTCTCGCGCGAGCCGCTCGTCTCGTATGCGCGCTTCAGCGGAAGGCGCAGCACGAACAGCTCGACTCTCTCTATGCGCACGTGTTCATCTCCCTATTCATCCGTGTCGACGACCTCGCCGCGCCGCGGCTGCGGCACCAGCAGGTACGCGCCGCGTCCGTCCGCGGCGCGCAGGAACTCGACCGCCGCGTAGCCGCGCTCGAAAGCGGGCTCGATCGCCTCACGCACCGCAAGGCGCCACGCGAGCGCCGTCTTGGGATCGCGCGCTTTCAAGTCCTGGAAGTTGGCCGGGATCTCCAACAGCAAGTGCGTCTCCTCGCTCGCGGGCGTGACCTTCCCGGGACGCTCGCCCTCGCCGCGAAGGGTGTACGCGATGCCCTCGCGCTCGGCATCCTCGAGCGACGGCGGCCGATCCTCGCCCCTCAGGCGTTTGTAGGTGCGGTCGTGTCCGATCGGCCACTCGACGTAGACGCGGTCGGACGGCAGGCCCGCGTTCAGCTTGTCTGGCATCGGACCGTAGAAGTCGCGGTGGTACTCGCGCGTAAAGGCGCCGAGCTTGGCGAAGTTGAACGCGGCGTTGCGCGCTTCCAGCGGATCCATCGTCCAGCCGATCACCTCGATGCCCTGATCCAGGCAGTGATCGCGCTGAGCTTCCTTCAGCGCCTTCGCGAGCCCGGTGCCGCGGTGCTCCTCCCGTACCGCGAGCATGTGGGAGTGGTGACGGAAGTGGTAGTCGTAGATCCCGACGAAGCCGAAGACGAACCCCGCCGGCCGCTCGTCACCCTCGACGTATCCCAGGGCGACGTAGCCACCGTTGTGGGCGACGGCCAGGAGCAGCTGTGGCGGGACGACGACGTCGCCGCTCCACACTTCCTCCTGGATCGGCACCGTGGCCGTGCAGGCGCCGATATCGCGCGCGGTCTCGATCCGGAACGACACAGGTGCGAAGTATCTCCCGGACCATTACCATCCCGCCGTCATGCCCGTCAGCACTGATTTCCTCAAGAGGGTCTCCTGGTTCGAGGACCTCGACCAGAAGTCGCTCGACGCGATCGCGAACGCGGCCGTCGAGCAGCGCTATCAGCCGGGCCAGGAGATCGTGCGCCAGGGCGACACCGGCGTCGGCGCGTTCATCATCCGCTCGGGCAGGGTGGAGATCGTCCAGGACAAGGGCGGCAAGGAGATCAAGCTCGCGACGCTGGGTCCGGGTGAGGTGTTCGGCGAGATGGCGCTCCTCGACGAGTTCCCGCGGTCAGCGAGCGCGCGCGCCGTCGAACCCACGACGGCGCTCGGCATCCAGCGCTGGCACTTCCGCGGCATCCTCGAGAGTCATCCGCAGATCGCGCTCGCGCTGCTACCCATCCTCACGCGCCGGATCCGCAACGCCGAAGCACAGCACGCCGAGGTCACCGCGCGCCACTAGCGCCGGCTCAGCGCGACGCGGTGAAGTTGAGCGTGTACGTCCCGGTCGTGTCCACGCCACGCGCGGCACGCACGCGTATGAAGTAGGCGCCCGGCTCACGAACGACGTGCTCCACGCGCGCGATGCGGTCCGGGCCGGTGTTGACTTCTTCCGCGACGACAGCGCCTGAGGCGCTGAAGATCGTGAGCCCGCCACCCGGAAGCGTGTCCGCGCGGAGGGTCAGGACGATCGTCGTGTTGTCGGGGACCATCACGCGGAAGAAGTCGACGTCGCCAGTCGGCGCGATCGCGCCTTCGTGCGTGCCGGTCACGATCGCGGCCGCTGTCGCAGGCGTGTTTCCCTGATCCTCGGCTCCGGCAGGCGCCGTCGGCTGCGCGGTCGGTGCGACGGTCGGAGCGACGGTCGGAGCGACCGTGGGCGCGATGGTCGGTGCCGCCGTGGGCGCGGTGGTCGGGGCGACCGTCGGTGCGGTCGTCGGTGGGGTCGTGGGGGCGACGGTCCGCTGCGCGGTGCGCTGCGGTGCGTTCGTGCGGTCGAGCGCGGCGTTCCGTTCGCCGCCACCGCGCAGCGCCAGGACAGCCAGCACGAGCACGAGGATCCCGGGCACGATCGCGCGTCGCCACGGGAAGGGACCGCGCGCACTCGGAGCGGCGATGACCGCCGCCGCGGCCGCGCCACCGGCGACGGCCGGCGCGAGGATGGGCTGTTTCGCCACTGGTGGCGGCGGTGCGACGCGCGCCACCGGAGCCACGAAGTCCGAGGGTGAGACGAACGGTGACGCGGCCGCGACCGGCGCCTCGGCGAGCGGCGCCGACGGCGCGATCGGAGGCTGCGACGGGGTGAGCGCCGGCGCCGCGAACGCGGCCATCGGCGCCGGAGGCACCGAGTACTGGGATCCGGCGAGCCCGCGAACGAAATCCCCGGCTCGCGCGAAACGGTCTTCGGGCTTCTTCGCCAGAGCACGGATGAGCGCGGCTTCCGCGCCCGGCGGCAGCACGACACCGACCTGGCTCGGGAGCGGGACCGGCTTGTTCACGTGCGCCATCAGCGCGGAGAGGGGATTGTCCGAGGGGAACGGATGCCGGCCGACGAGGATCTGGTACGCGATGATCCCGAGCGCGTACTGGTCCGCCGCGGGTCCCGCGCTCTCGGCGCCGCCGGCGAGCTCGGGCGCCATGTAGTCGGCGGTGCCCATGAGCGATCCGGCCTGCGTCATGCCCGATCCCGGCCCAACGATCTTCGCCAGACCAAAGTCGGTGAGGACAGGCGTGCCTTCACGCGTCATCAGCACGTTCTGCGGCTTGATGTCGCGGTGCACGATCCCGCGCGCGTGCGCGTAATCGAGTGCGGCGGCGATCGGTCCGAGGATCCCCATCGCGTAGTCCAGCGGCAGCGGCGTGCCGAGCTGGTCCGCGAGCGTGCCGCCGTCGATGTAGTCGGAGACCAGATACGCGATGTCGTCCTGCTGCGTGAAGTCGAACGCGGTCACGATGTTGGGGTGGCGGAGCTTTCCGACCGCCTTCGCCTCCTGAGCGAAGCGCTCGGAGAATGAGGGGTCTCCCGCCGTCTGGGGCGGCAGCACCTTGATGGCCACGTAGCGGCCCAGGCTCGGCTGATACGCCTTGTACACGGCGCCCATGCCGCCCGCGCCGATCTTCTCGACGATCTGGTAGTTCCCGAGCGTGTTCCCGGGCTGCAGGCTCACTGGTCGATCCCCTCTACCCGGTACGCCTCGACCGGGGTCTTCCGTCCGCGCAACTCCAACGCGCCGAGGGCCGTGGTCCGTACGCCTTCGCCGGCGGCCTGCAACGCAGCCGCCGAGCAGACCACCTCACCGGCCCGCGCCTGACCCTGGAGCCGCGCGGCGACGTTGACCGTGTCGCCGATCGCGGTGAAGTTCTGGTACTGCTCGCTCCCGAGGTTGCCGACCATCGCTTCCCCGGTGTGCACGCCGATGCCGTAGCCCAGATCGGTCCCCACCTCGCGCGCGGCGTCGCACATCGCGAGGGCGCCACGGAGCGCCAGCCGAACGTGATCCTCCTGCGGCGTCGGCGCATTCCACAGCGCGAGGATGGCGTCGCCGGCGAAACGGTCGATGGTCCCGCCGGTGGCGCGGATCGCCTTCGCGGCGGCGCCGTGGTAGCGCATCAGAAGGGATACGACGCGGTCGGGCGGGAGCTGCTCGGCGATCGACGTGTACCCGCGCACGTCGGCGTGCAGGACGCTCACGGTCTGCGTCTGGCCGCCGACGTCGATGAAGGACGGCCGCGCGTCGACCATCTCGGCGACGTTGTCGCCAAGGTAACGACGGAGAGCGTCCCGCAGCCGCACCTGGTTGTCCGCGAGCGCCTCGATCTTTGGCGACGACGTGTCCTCGTCGGCGACGAACACGATGCCGCTCACGTTCCCGCGCGCGTCCTTCAGGGGCCCGGCCGTCGCGCGGAGCTTCGCCCGGCGACCGCTCGGGAGCGTCGCCTCGATGGCGCGCGCTTCACCCTCGGCGCCGCCCTTCAGCATGAGCTTGAAGACGCGCTGCGAGAGCGACTCGCCGAAGACGTCGGTGTAGCTCTTGCCCACCGCGTCCGCCTCTGTCGTCGACAGGAGCCGTTCGGCGTTCCGATTGAGGGAGCGGATACGCCCCTCGGCGTCGAGGAGGACGACTGAAGACGGGTGGAATTGGAGCAGGGCAAGGCTCAGCCCCTGCTCGTTCCGATCCGCTTCCACGACGGTCAGTCTCCCTATCCACGAGCGCGCCCACAAGCCCCACAGATGGGGGATGACGCTAGGCTTCGAGCGTGCCGCGGCTGGTGGAGTGCGTTCCGAACGTCAGCGAGGGCCGCCGCCGCGACGTGATCGACAGGCTCGCGAAGGCGATCAGGGACATTCCGGGCGTCCGGCTCCTGGATCAGACCAGCGACGTCGATCACAACCGCTCGGTCTTCACGTTCGCCGGTGACGCGGACGCCGTAACAGCCGCCGCGCACGCGCTCATCACCGCCGCCTACCTCGAGATCGACATGCGCTCGCACAAGGGCGAGCACCCGCGCCTGGGCGCGGTGGATGTCGTGCCGTTCGTGCCGTTGGCCGGCGTGACGATGGAGGAGTGCGTCGCTCTGGCCCACGCCTTCGGGCGCGAGGTGGCCGAGCGACACGAGGTGCCCGTTTACTTCTACGCGCGCGCCGCCCTGCGGCCGGAACGCGTCCGCTTGCCGGACATCCGGAGGCCCCAGTACGAGGGGCTCAGCGAGGTGCTCGCGACGACGCACGCCCCCGATGCCGGGCCCGCGGTGCTCCACGCGAAGGCGGGCGCGATCGTCGTCGGCGCGCGGCCGCCGCTCATCGCCTTCAACATCGAGCTCGACACCGCGGACGTGAAGATCGCCAAGCGCATCGCGAAGGAGATCCGCGAATCCTCCGGCGGCCTTCCCGCGGTGCAGGCTCTCGGCTTCGAGCTGACCGATCCACCGCGCGCGCAGGTGTCGATGAACCTCCTCGACACGTCCCAGACGTCGCTCGCCACCGTCTGGCGCGAGGTCGAGCGGCGCGCGAGCGACGCCGGCGTGAAAGTGCTGCGCGGAGAGCTCATCGGACTGCTGCCCCTGGACGCGGCGCTCCAGGTCAGCGCGGACGCGCTAAAGCTCGACGGCTTCGACCGCAGTCGGGTGATCGAGGCGCACTTCCTGGAGTGACCGAGGCCGATCTCGTCATTCGCCGCGCGCGCTTGCTCACGCTTGCGCCGCTCAAAGAGGAGCGCCCACGGGTGGGGCCGTCCGCCGGTGATGTCGGCGCGATCGATGGCGGATGGCTCGCTTCGCGCGACGGTGTCGTCGTCGCGACCGGCCGCGGTGATTCGTGGCAGGACCTCCAGCGCACGGCGGACGCGCGGGAGATCGACGCCGAGGGCCGCGTGGTGATGCCCGGCTTCGTCGACGCGCACACGCACCTCTGCTATGCGGGCCAGCGGTGGGATGAGTTCGTAACGCGTAAGAGCGGCGCGGACTACCTCGCCGTCCTCGAACGCGGCGGCGGCATCCATGCGACCGTGCGCGCGACCCGTGACGCCGACGACGACGAGCTGCTCGCGCTGCTCCAGCGGCGGCTCGCGCGCGCGATCGCGCTCGGCACCACCACGATCGAGGTGAAGAGCGGGTACGGGCTCGAGCCGACCCAGGAGCTCCGCCAGCTACGCGTGATCGCGGCGGCGGCGAAGGCGTCACCGATCGACGTCGCCGTCACGTATCTCGCGCTGCACGCGCTCCCGAGCGCTCGCGCGGACGATCGCAGCGGGTTCGTCCGTGAGGCGGCGCAAGCCGTCAGTGCTGTTGCGGCCGAGGGTCTGGCCGAAGCGGTCGATGCGTTCGTCGAGAACGGCGTGTTCGATACGGACGACGTGCGACCGCTGGCCAAAGCCGCCCGCGAGGCAGGCCTCGCGCTCACGCTGCACGCCGACCAGCTCAACGACGTCGGCGCGACGGCGTACGCGGCCCGCGCACATGCGCGCTCCGCCGATCACGTGGCGAATGCGTCGTCGGAGGGGCTGCGGGCGCTCGCGCGCGCCGCCATACCTGCGGTGCTGCTCCCGGGCAGCGCGTTCTTCGTCGGCTACGCGCCGCCCGACGCGCGACGCTTCCTCGGGGCCGACGTCCCGATCGCGCTCGCGACGGACCACAACCCGGGGACCTCGCCGCTCGAGGGGATGCCGACGGCGATCGCGCTCGGCGTGGTGCTGTGCGGTCTCACACCGCACGAGGCGATCGTCGCCGCGACGGTGAACGGCGCTCACGCCCTGGGCCGCGGCGGGCGCACAGGCGCGCTTGTGAAAGGACGGCGCACCGATGCCCTCGTACTCGACACCGACGACGAGCGCGAGCTCGCATACCGCTTAGGGGCGCCGATCGTCCGCGAGGTGTATGCGTCTGGCAGGTCCGTTAGCCAGGTCGCCGCGCCTCCTCGCCACTAGACCGCGGCCCGACCGCGCGTGGAAAAACGCGTCTGGCGCGTCACGTCAGATGCCGGTACGCACATTGTCGAGCTGCGCTACAGCCGCTGGACTGGCAACGGACCGCTCACCGTCGATGGTCACTCCATCCCGCGCATCGCTCCGCTTTCCGATCTGCCGCTCCCCGTCGGGGACCGCGATGTCGTCCTGCAGCCGCTCATGGACGGCTTCTTCGTTGATTACGACCTGCTCGTCGCGGGACGCTCCATGGACACCGGGCTGCCTGCTCCACTGGCCAAGAGACTTCATTGGCGGAACTGGATCGCCGGCGTCGAGCTGTTGGTCGTCTTCGCTCTCATCGCCGCAGCCCTCGCCGCGTGGCTGTCGGTCGTGGAGCTCCGCTACGAGCGATCAGGTCAAGTCGCGAACGGGTCGGTCGTGAGGCTTCGCGAGGAGGACAGCGCGAACTGGGGTCTGAGCCGCTATGTCGCGTACCGCTTTTCGACTGCGGACCGCCGAGTAGTCGACGGCGAGTCGGAAGTGAACCTCAGCACCTACAGGCAACTGGAACTCGGCGCACCCGTGAGCGTGCAGTACCTATCGGAGGACGCAACGTGGAACCGCCTGGAAGGGCAGAACGGTTGGGAAGGTGCGCAGTGGGTCGGCGCCGTCGCGCTGATCATCGGCGGGACAGCCCTCTTCGTGCTCGTCGCCAAGACGGCCAGAGAGCGCACCGAGCGGCGCTTGTCGACGGAGGGGCTCTTGGCGAGTGCGCGGATCATCGCGATCGTCAGGCGGAGCGTGCCCGCCGACCACTGGGAAATTCGTTACTCATACCGCGACCAGGAGGGTCGCGAGCGGCAAGGAAAGAGCTGGGCCCTTCGATCGGCTGAGGTGCAGGGCTGGGGCGTTGGCGATCGATGCCGTGTCCGCTATGACGAGAGAGATCCGGCGAACAGCCTGTTTGTCGAGCGACTCGCGCCCTAACGACCCAGGGGCGTGTCCACTAATAGGAGTTCGCTCTGCTCGGTAGCACCGAGACGCAGAGTCCCATCACCGAGGACGTACGCCGCGTCGCCTGTCGCGAGCCTCTCGTCGTTCACGCCGAGCTTGCCGGCGATGAGATAGAGATAGCCGCCGCGCCCTGCGCCAATGGCGTGCTCGACCGTCTTTGACGGCGACAGCGTCGCCACGTACATGCTGACGTCCTGAGCCACAGTGAGGCCTTCACCTTCCGCGCCTTCGGGCTTGAGGAAGCGGAGCAGCCGGTCCGTCCGATCCGCGACCGTGTACTGCCTCTGCGCGATGGACGGCTCGAGACCGCGCTGCGACGGGATGATCCACATCTGAATGAACTCCATCGGTTCGGTCTTGGAGTGATTGCGCTCGGAGTGCTCGGCGCCGGAGCCGAGCCGCATCCGCTGAACACCACCGGGCTCGAGAACGCCGCCGTTGCCGAGACTATCGGCATGCTCGAAATGCCCGGACACGACGTACGTGATCCCCTCGATGTCGCGGTGCGGGTGCATCGGCCACTCCGCGCCCGGCACGAGCGTGTCGTGGTTGAAGACGCGCAGCGTACCGATGCCCATGTTGTCCGGATCACGGTACCGATCGAATGAGAAGTGCCAGCGTGCTTTGAACCATCCGCCGTCGATCCGGTAGATCGACCGCTCCGGGCGGACCAGTATCTCCATCGGTCACGGAGCGTAACCCGAAGCCCGCGTCGAGAGCTCGCAGTTCGGACGCCCCGAAGCGCCGCTCGCTGCGTTCGCAGCCAGCGGCGCCTCCGGGCAAGAAGACGCGACTAGGGAGCGGTGATCAGGAACGCGAAGCGGAAGATCGGGAGCGGCTCTCCTGGGTGGTCCATCAGGGCGGTCAGCTGCGGCATCTTGTAGTTCGCCGGACGCGGTTCGCTGCCCTGGTAGATGCCGGGGTACATGTCGATGTAGTGCCAGCCCGGCGCGCCGGAGACCGTGAGGAAGATCGTGAGGTCGCCCGCGCTCTGGAACGCGCATGCGTACCCGGCGAAGGCATTGTCGTAGACCACGTGGTAGATCTGCTCGGTCTCGGTCCAGCCGACGCCCTTCAGATGCACCGTGGTCTTCGTCCCTGAAGGACCTCGGTCGATAGACAGCGGGAACGCGCTCGCGAGGATGTACACGGTCGTCTTCGCGAATACGGTGTCCCCGAGCTTCGCGGTCACGGTGTGCGCCCCGCCGAGGTCATCCGGGATCGGGAACGCCCAGCCGAACGAGCCGGCCGAATCCGTCTTCACCTTCGCGAGCGTCCTGGTCCGCTCCTCGAATCCGGTGACGGATCTGTTGCCGACCATCGTCGTCCACTGGAGCTCGACCTCGGTGTTCGCTGGCAGGGCCTTGCCGTTCAGGACCGCGGGGGTCCCGACGGTCGCGCCGTACGGCGCCGACCAGATCCCCTGCGCCACCGGCTTGGCAGCGATCTGTGCGAAGCCCTGCGTCTCGGCGGCCGTCGGCTTCACCGCGACACCCTCGGTGACTACGAAAGGGATGTGCGGGAATGGCCGCGATGCGACGACGGGCTGCTGGTTCGGGTTCATGTAGGGTGCGCCGAACTCGGAATGGCCGAGCGTGATGATGTGCGTGCCGACGTTACCGGTGGCGGGGATCACGACCTTCGCGTAACCGTCGGTCGTGATCGACGAGACCCAGCCGGTGTAGGCGTTGTCGTACGCCAGCTGGAAGCTGTTCTGGTAGGCCTGATAGCCAATGCCCTTCACCTCGATGGTGATCGGCGTGCCGACGGGTCCGCTGGTCGGCGTGATCGTGGTGACCATGTCGACGTCGAAGAGACTCTTGTTCCGTATTACGTTGGTCTCGTCGACGATCATCACGTCGTGCGCGTACCCGAAGCCCTGCGGGACCTTGAACGTCGCCTTGAACGCTCCCGCCGCGTCGGTCGTGACACTCTGAAGCACGTCCTGCACGGTTCGCGCGTCGCGTCCGAGGAACTTGCTCCGGTCGTCGGAGAGCTTCCACCGCACCTTTCCGGTGGTCCAGACGAGGTCGTACTTCGTCGCGGGCCTCAGTCCGCTCGCTGTCGCGATCACCGGCGTGTCCCATGGTCCGCGGGCCGGATCGAGCGAGAACTTGCCAACGATCTCCATCCGCTGCTCCGCGGTCGGCGCGACGGCCGCCGTGGTCGCGGGCTTGGCGGTCGGCGCCGCCGCCGTCGGCACCGCGGTCGGGGTTGGTCGGGTCTGCGTGGTGCACGCCGCCGCCACGAGCGCCGTGGCGACGAGCGTCAGGGCCAGTCGTGTCAAGCGCTCGTGACGTGGCATCTTCATGTCTTCCTTTCGTTTGGTGACTAGCGCGGATAGTCCTTCGCTACGGGAACGATGGTCAGTTGCGCGGCAGCGACTTTGAACTGATCGAAGGTGCCGATGGCACCGTCGAGGCTCTTGGCCTGGATCTTCACGTTGAACGTGCCGGTCGGGTAGTCGAGCGGGACGGTGTAGCCGACGGCCCACAGGAAGTCCTGCGGGTTCTCCTTGGTGCCACCGTGACCGGCGTACTTCAGCGCATCGGTCTTGCCATCGGGATACGTGATCGTGAACGACGAGATCTGCTTGTCATCGAGGTACTTACCACTGATCGGGTCGAGCGCCTTCATGCGCCAGACGATCCGACCACCCTGCGGGAAGCGGCTCTGTTGCGTGCAGTGGATGCCGGGTGCGGTGAGGAGCTTCTCGACCTCGTTGAGGCCGAGGTTGCCGCGGATCGTGTCGCCGACGACGACGAGTACCTTCGGCACTGCCGGGGCGGCCTGGGTCTGGGCGGGGGCTGCCGGGGACGTGGCGACTTCGCCGGTGGTGCCGCCACATGCGGCGGCGACCAGAAGCACGGCGACGCCCGATGCGAGAACGCGTAGGCGTACGGTCATGCCGGTCCTTCCTTTCGTGATGCACCACGCGCGCCGCCGATGACGCCGCGCGCCGCTGCAAAGAGCGCGAATCCGATGAGACCCCACACCGCGAGGACCAGGACGCCGACCACGTAGGGGACCCGGTCGCTGAACGCCGCGAGCGGCTGGCGCTCCTGTCGGAACGCCGGCTTCGCGATGGTGGCCTCGAGGGCGAACCGTGCCTCCGCCGCCGCGATGTGCTCGCAGCAGCCGGCGAAACGGGCCACGATCTGACGCGTGCCGGTGAGCGCCGGCAGGTAGGCAATGGACGCGACGCCTTGACTGTCGGTCGTCGCGCCGCCGAGGAACATCTCGCGTGGCCCGACGAAAGTGACCAGCTCGTAGAAGCGGATGGCCGCGTCGCCGATGGCCTTGCCGTCGGCGGTCCGAAGGCGTGCGTCGATGATGTACCCCAGCTCGGACCTGTCGCTCGCGCGTGCACCGACATCGATCGTCGGCTTGACGTGATCCGCGAACGCAGGCTGCTGGCCGACCGCGAGCAGCGCGACCGCTCCGAGGATCGCCGCGAACAGCCTAGTCATCTCCGCCCCCTCCGTACGCCGGCGCCAGGCCGCCGCTCCGCTCGACCGCGCCCTCGACTTCCTCCATCTCGTGGACGGACATGACCGGGAAGAAGCGGAAGAACACGATGAGGATGAGCGGGATCGCGGCGGCAGAGCCGATCGTGATCGTGATCTCGACCCACGTCGGCGCGTAACGGCCCCAGTCCCAGGGCATGATCGGCTCGGCCATCCCCGGCACGACGATGAGGAACCGTTTGAGCCACATGCCGGCGATGACGAGCGCGGACGCGGTGCAGGCGCGGGCGATCGTCAGTCGCCCCGGAAGCGCCGCGAGCGCGAGCGGGAAGACGAGGCCGAGGATCGTGAATGACCAGAAGGCCGGCGCGTACGAGCCGGTGAAGATCGCCTCGAGCACCGGTGCCGTGCTCTCCTCGAGGACGTAGGCCTCAGTCAGGTACTCGCTCACCATGAAGTACAGGTACCCCATGCCGAGGGCGATCAGGAGGTACGAGAGGTACCGGAAGTGCTTCGTGGTGATGAACTGCTGGAGTCCGTAGACCTTCCGGAAGACCGCCACGACGATGATCACCGCCGCGACGCCGGAGAGCATCGCGGCGAGAACGAACAGCGGCGCGAAGATCGTGCTGTGCCACCCGCCTCGCACGGTCACGGCGAAGAGCCACGCGAGAACCGAATGCACGGAGATCGCGAGCGGAATGATGAGGACGGCCATGATGCCGATGCCGCGCCGGAGCGCTCGCTCCTGACTGGGCAGGCCGCGCCACCCGAGCGCGAGCATGCCGTAGATCCGCCGCAGCAGGCCCGGCCGCAGCGAGTCGCGTGTCGTTGCGAGGTCGGGTATGAGCGGTAGGTACAGGAAGACAAGGCTCGCGACCATGTAGGTGCTGATCGCCACCAGGTCCCATACCACCGGCGACCCGACCTGTGGGAACTGGAGCAGGTAGATGATCCGATCTGGGCGGCCCAGGTCGATGATCGGGTACACGGCACCCACGAAGAGCGCCGCGACCGCAGTCGCCTCCGCGATACGGGTCAAGGGCGCGCGCCACTTCGCGTTCGTGAGTCGAAGGATCGCGCTCGTCATCGCGCCGCCGTAGCTGATGCCGATAAAGAAGACGCAGTTGATGATGTAGAAGCCCCACGACACCTTCTGATTCAGGCCGGTGACCCACAGCCCGCGCTGGACCTGGTAGACGTAGGCGTACACGCCCGCGGCGACGAGGGACGACAGCACGAAGAGGCTGACCCAGAACTTCTTGTCACCATGGCCGATCGACCAGGTCGCTCGTTCGCGGTAGAGAGCGAGCGTTCTGCGGTCCACCGTCACGCCTCCAGGTGCTGGCCGTGGCCGGCGATGTAGTAGACGCGCGGGCCGGTGCCGAGCTCTTCCTTGTACCGGGTGGCGTCGTTGTCCTTGATCAGGCGCGATAGACGCACCGTCTCGGTGCCGTTGGTCGCGACGTCCTGGACCATGTCGCCGATCCAGATGGCCTGCATCCCACAGGCCTCGAGGCACGCCGGCAGCTCGCCGTTATCCGTGCGGTGCACGCAGAACATGCACTTGCCGACAGTCCCTTTCTGCTGCGGCACCGGGAACTCCGGGGTCGCGTGCTGGAACGGGTTCGGCGCGATCGGCGGGTCGCTGTAGTTGAAGTAGCGCGCGCCGTACGGGCACGCGGCCATGCACATCCG
>Ga0075421_100000694_pt1 | contig 36570 bp, 41 predicted proteins | sample SoiMetdeltSBSDD5_FD_75292 | JGI IMG/M metagenome (GOLD analysis project Ga0075421, IMG submission 75292) | Bulk soil microbial communities from a Populus tree surrounding site in Tennessee, USA - Soil MetaG P. deltoides SBSDD5 | ecosystem: Environmental > Terrestrial > Soil > Tree plantation... | reverse complement strand
ACAGCCCCGGACGAACATTCGGACATGCGAGAACCCGCGGATCAGAGGATGTTGACCGACGTCTCAAGGCTTCGCTCCCACCCTTGCACGACCACAACAGCTTGCCTCCAAGCGGCGATCCGCGGACAACGAATGACCCTGCTCAGCAGCTTGACAACGGGACATCAGAGCAATCCAGACCGACGCCGCCGCACTGGATTGCTTCGCCTTCGGCTCGCAATGACAGTGCCTGCGCTCATCCGCTTGCACCGGCCATCCACGTGTGCCGCCCGCGCGTCGATTGCCTCGCCCATTGTTACTCGCGCCGCGCCGCAATGGACACGCGATCGTGAACGGACTGCGCCGACGTGCCAGAATAAGCCCGTGGTCACGGAGACACCGATGAGCAACGCAAAGCCGCCGCCGCGCCCGGCCGCCTACGACAGACAGGTCGGCCTGGTGCTGCAGGGCGGCGGCGCGCTCGGCAGCTACCAGGCCGGCGTCTACGAGGCGCTGGCATCCTCCGAATACCTGCCCGACTGGGTGGCCGGGATCTCGATCGGCGCCATCAACGCGGCGATCATCGCCGGCAATGCGCCGGAGCATCGCGTCGGCCGCCTGCGCGATTTCTGGCAGGGGGTCACCGCCCCGACGCAGTACTGGCCCGCGGCACTCGGCGGGCCGCTGGCGGACTGGCGGCAGCGGGCCAGCGCCTTCGCGTCGCTGATGTTCGGCCAGCCGGGGTTCTTTGCGCCGCGCACGCCGCAGGACTGGCTCTCGCCGCACACGCTCGTGAGCTATTACGACACCGCCGCCCTCAAGGGCACCCTGGAGCGGCTGGTCGATTTCGACCGCATCAACGATCCGCGGCAGATGCGCCTGAGCGTCGGCGCGGTCAACGTGCGCACCGGCCACTTCGCCTATTTCGACAGCGAGCGGCAGACGATCCGCGCCGAGCACATCATGGCGAGCGGCGCGCTGCCGCCCGGCTTCCCGCCGGTCGAGATCGACGGCGAGCACTATTGGGACGGCGGGCTGTTCTCCAACACGCCGTTGCAATACATGATCGACTTTTCGCCGCGCCGCAGTCGCCTGATCTTTCAGGTCGACGTCTTCGCCGCCTACGGCCGCGTGCCCCGCAACCTCGACGAGGTCGACGAGCGCGCCAAGGACATCCGTTATTCCAGCCGGACGAAGACCGCCACGCAGATGCTGAGCGAGAAGCACGAGGTGCGTCATGCCATCAACGAGCTCTACGAGCTGCTGCCGCCGAAGCTCGCGAATAGCGAGCAGGCGCGGCGGCTCTACGAATTCGGCTGCGTCACCGAGATGGATATCGTGCAGCTGATCTACCGCCCGTTCGCGCCGCAAGGATCGCAGAAGGACTACGAGTTCAGCCGCGCCACAATGGAGGAGCGCTGGCGCGAGGGCCAAGCCGACGCACGCACCAACTTGGCCGCCGCGCCCTGGCTGGCGCCGATGCCGAAGGAGCTCGGCGTGCGCGTGTTCGACGTCGTCCACGACATGCTGGTCGGGAAGCGCAAATCGCCGGCAGGCGCGAAGCGGGTCGCGGCCGATCGTTAGCGGTGAGGCCGCGGCCGCGACAGCCGGAAATGTTCAGGACGTATCGATGGAGAAGCAGCCGAACGAACCGAACCCGCGCTCGGGCTCAGCCTTTGGAGCCATTCGGGCGATCGACTATACGGTCATTTTCGCGCGCGATATGGCGGCGATGCGTCGCTTCTACGAAGACATCCTCGGCTTTCGGCTGCTCCGCGAGCTTTCGCCAGGTTGGATCGAATATCGGGTGGGCAACAACACCTTGGCGTTGGCCAGGCCAAGCCGAACGGGCGCTGACGCGCCGACGCCCCGCGGCAGCGCCTCGCTTCAACTGGCATTCAAGGTTTCCGTCGCGCAAGTCGATCAGTGCGCCGACGAGCTCGTGCGGCAGGGCGTCGAGTTGCTCTCGCCGCCCACCGACCAGGTCTTTGGACATCGCACGCTGTTCTTCCGCGATCCGGACGGGAATCTGCTCGAGGTGTTTGCGGACATCTAATTGCCGAGAGAGCGATTGAGCCTCTCTGTCGGCCTCGTTGGCCGGCGGTACCTGGCGCGGCGTAACCCATGGCGCAGCTGATTGAAAACGCAAGATCGCCGGCAGGCGCGAAAAAGATCGCCGTGCAGCGATAGGTCGGCCGGCGCCGGCCGCAATCGGCGCACCGGTCCTGACGGATCACCAGCCACAAGCGCTCAAGGCCCTCTTGACTCGCATTGGTGCATATAGTAACGGTTATTTTTATAACGATTAGTATTCATACTATTTTTCCGAGCGCCGACCGCGGAGCGGGAGATCGCGCGATGAAGCTCAAGGTAGCCCCCCTCCACCGCGTCCCGGCGCACCTTGCGCGTCGCTTCAATCAGATCTGCGTCGGCATCGGCGACGAAGTCACTCGCCCGTTCGATCTCTCGCCGATCGAGTTTGCCGTGATTGCGGCGATCAGCGATGACCCGAGTCTCGATCAGCGCCGCCTGGCGACGCGGCTTGCGATCGACACGGTGAGCACCAGCAAGCTGCTCGACCGGCTGGAAAGACTTCGCCTGGTACGGCGCAAAGTGAGCCTGGACGACCGCCGGTCTAAAATCCTTTCACTCACGCCGAGAGGCATGGAGATTCGCCTCGAGATCGGCGCGGGGTTCAAGGCGGCGCATGCGAAGATCATGGCGCCGCTGTCCCCCGATGCGCAGAAACAATTCATCGAGCTCCTGATCCGGCTTGTGGAAGGAAACGAGGCCTATGCGCGCCCGGGCAATGGGCGCCGCAAGCCGGCGCGGAGACCTTCCCCGAAAAGCCCGAAGGGAGAGCAAGATGGCGAACGCGGCGTGGTTGCGTGAAGGCGAATCAGGGCCGCGCGCCGATCGCGCCCGACAGCGCCCTTGACAGTTCATCCCACTTGGGATGATCCTACTTGGGATCAATTGGAGCAAGCCGCGAGCCATGATGCAGAGCGCGAGCGCAGCGTTGCGAGACGCCAACGCCCCAACCGATCCGCCGCTGCTTCCGTTCGAGCGGGCGCCGATCTACCTCGTGCGGCGCCTGCACCAGATCTGTACCGGCGCGCTTGCGGAAGCCCTCGATGGCGCGCTGATGCCGCTCGAATGGGCGGTGCTGACGCATGTTCATCGCAAACCCGGGCTCGATCAGAAAACACTCGTCGAGTCGGCCGGCATCGACCGTAGTCATACCAGCCGCATCATTGACGAGCTCGAGCGCAAAGGTTTGCTGCAGCGTAAGGTGAACGGTCGCGACCGCCGTGCCCATGCGCTTGTCGTGACGCAGCGCGGAGCCGCGGCGCGCGCGCGGCTGCGGGTGCGCGCGCTCGCGTCCCAAGAGCTTGTGCTGGCGCCGCTGACGGATGCCGAGCGCGAGACCTTGTTCGATCTGCTCAATCGCCTGATTGCCGCCAATGCTCGGTATGCGCGCCCGGGCGCCGACCGACGCAAGCGACATCCGACAAAATCCCCGCATCCGAAGCAGAGGAGGCAAACGTCATGATGGCGGGCGTAAAGTGGTTGCGTGAACGCGCATATCGAGCCGGCATCCATACGGCGGCAATCGGCTTGTCACTGATCGGCGCACTCGGCGCGCCGGGTTCCGACCCGGCTCTTGCGTGGCCGGACCGGACCGTCAAGCTGATCACGCCGGCGGCGCCAGGGAGCCATACCGACGCGATGGCCCGGCTGCTGGCCGAGGGCCTCGCCAAAAAATGGGCGCAACCGGTCGTGGTCGAGAACCAGCCGGGCGTCGACGGCATTCCGGCGGTGCGCAGCTTCGTCACCACCCGCGACGACCACGCGCTGCTCTACACGTTCAACAGCGTGGTGACGGTCAATCCGGCCCTGCACGAGAAGCTGCCCTACTCCGCGAAGGACGATCTGGTGCCGATCTCGCAGGTGGTCGACGACTTCATCGCGCTCGTCGCATCCCCGGCGCTCAAGATCGACACGCTTGCCGAGTTGCCGGCGATCGCGCGCGCGACCCCCGGAGGCCTCGCCTACGCGAGCTTTCCCGGCTCGCCCTACCTCGCTTTCCAGGCGTTCCAGGAACGCATCGGCGTAAACCTGGTGTTCGTGCCCTATCGCGCGATGACCGGTGCGCTGCCCGATCTGATGGAGAACCGCATCCAGGTTGGCGTCCTGTCGCTGGCGCTGGTGATCGAGCTTGCGCGCAGCGGAAAGGTGAAGATTCTGGCGCTCACGAGTCAGGGCCGCGCGCCGATCGCACCCGAGATTCCGACGGCAACCGAGCTCGGCTTTCCGGAGCTTACTACGTTCGGCGGGCACGGATTGTTTGCGCGCACCAGCATGCCGGCGGAGCAGCGGGAGCGGGTGTTGCGCGATGTGCGGGAGGTGCTCACGGCACCGGCAGAGGCGCAGCGGATCGCGGAGCTTGGTTTCGTCCTGCGAGCCACCGGACCGCGGGAACATGCGGAATTCCTTGAGCGGGAAACCGATCGCATCGCCGCCTTGGTGCGCGAACTCGGACCGAAGGCGCGCGCCCGCAGCGCGATGTGAGAACGGACCCGCGAGAGCCTCACCGCGGCATCTCTCTCAAGCGACCGACAGGAGTTCCGGCGTGCTGACGGACCAAGCGGGCGAATTGCCACCTTCCATAGTCGCCACCCGGCTTGCTACCGGCTACATGGCTTCGCAAGCCGTCAAAGTCGCGTGCAAGCTGGGTATTCCCGATCTCCTGGGAAATGGCGCGGCGACGGCCGAAGAGATCGCGCAGGCGACCGGGGCGCGCGCCGATACGATGCGTCGCCTGCTGCGGGCACTGGCGGCGTTCGATGTCCTGAAAGATCTAGGCACGGGACAATTCGAGCTGACGCCGGTCGGACGTTGCCTGCGAGCAGACGTACCGAACTCGGTGCGCCCGATCGTCGCGTTGTTCGCGAGCGAGCCCTTCTGGCAGCAGTTCGCCAGTCTCGCCAAATGCATCGAGACCGGTCAAAACGCCTATCAGCTGATCCATGGATTGGACTGCAGCTTCGACTACTACGAGCAGCACCCCGAGTTGGCGGCCGTCTTCGACGAAGCCATGAGCGCGGTGTCTGCGTTTACCGGGCCGGCGACCGCCGAGGCTTATGACTTTGCCGGCATCGGCCACGTCATCGACGTCGGTGGTGGGCAGGGCAAGGTGATCGCGTCGATCCTCAAGGCGCATCCGCATCTGCGCGGCACGCTGTTCGATCTGCCGCGCGTGGGACAGGGCGCGCGGTCGTTGCTTGCCATGGAAGGCGTTGCCGATCGCTGTGAAGTGATCACGGGCGACATGCTCACGTCCGTCCCCGCGGGCGGCGACCTCTACCTGCTTTGCCACGTGATCCACGACTGGGACGACGAGCACGCCGCGCTGGTGCTGCGCGCCTGCCGCCGCGTCATGACACCGGCCGCGAAGCTTGCCATCCTCGATCGCGTGATGCCGGAGCGCATCGAGCCCGACCCACTGGTCCAGGCCAACGTGTTGCTCGATCTCCGGATGCTGGTCGGCACGCGCGGCGGGCGTGAACGCACGGCGGCCGAGTTTGAGCGCCTGCTCAGCGCCGCCGGCCTGCGCTTGCGGCGCATTATCCCAACACGAATGGCCTCCAGCCTGGTCGAAGCAAGCTTTGCATGACGACCAGTGCCTCGGCATCGTCGCCACCCTCCTCACGCTGAGGAGCGCGCGCGAGCCACGCCGGGCGCGGGCTGCTCACTCCTGGGCTTGGCACAGCCGCCGCCGCTCTGGCCGGACCGCACGATTCCGGCTAAAGTTGCCTCGATCCGATCGCAAAGATGCGACCACGGGGATGCGAGGGCGGCCATGGGCAGCTCGATCCTGATCTCTGGATGGCGGCGACTGCACATCGTCGCGATCGCCGTCCTACCGGCTCTGGTCATTATGCCGTTGAGCCCGCCGGCTCTTGCCAAGGACAGTGGCGCTGCCGCCGAGGCGACCGGGGAGGACGAATTCTCCCGCCAGCTCAGAGAGCTGAAAAAGACCTTCGGCGATATCGGCAAGCAGATCGAAGACACGACCAAGACGCTCGACACCCTCAAGGCGCCCGAGCAGGCGCGCAAGGGCCTCGAGGACTTGCGGGAACACGTCAGCAAGCTGTTGGGAGCGGTCGCGGATAACGGCGACGTCTCCAGGCTCGGCATCAGCGCGCTCAACCATGCCAACGAGAAACTGAAAGCCCTGGAGCGCGACACGCGCTTCAAGCCGGAGCAGAAACAGATCCTGGTTGCCGGATGGCGCGATCTGAAGGCCGCAACCGAGAGGGCGATCGGCGAGCTCGACAGTGCACGCAAAGAGTTCGTGGACTTGCTGCGCACGCTGCAGACGAGCGAGGATTACATCGACGAGCTGCTTCAGATCCGGCAACACGAGAAGGCGCTGGAAGTGATCCAGCAGCTGACCGAGCACATCCGCCAGGCCTCGAAAAAGCTGAACGAATTGCTCGGCGCGAAGCCGCCAGGCGCCTGAGCATGGCATTGCCGGCAGGCCGACTCGCGAGCGTCTGCGGCCTTGTCCTTACGCTGCCGGGCTGCAACTACGGCGACACCGGCTATATCGAGATCAAGACGACGTCCGCGGCCGCGCCTCCCGCACTCTATCTCGATTCCGACAAATTGGCGCAGGTGAGAGGCGGTGTCAGCGTCTTGCGCGAGCGGGTAGGCGAGCGAAAGCTGCAAGCCGATCTCGAGAGCGGAAAAGTGCCGTTGTGCACCATCGTGGTGAAGAAAAATCGCATCACCACGGTGACGATTTCCCAGCTCGATCGTTCGCCCCGCTGCAACTGCGTGCGCGACGGGACGCCGGCGGACAAACCGTCGGAGCGAACGTGCATCAGTTGAATGCGGCTTTGTGGTGAGGACGGCGCGAGGGTGCGCTCGTGGCGGCGACCCTTGTGGGCGCCGTTCCTCGCGCCACCGCGACTAGGGGCGCCCACAAGGGGCGCCCCTACTGGTGCGCCAACTCAACAAGAGCCGTAGCGGCGACCCTGGTGGTCGCCCGGGTTGATCTCCGCGGCCGGCCGCCATAATTTTAGGCTGCGGTGCAAGCCGCACCCGGGCCCGCGGGAAGGGTTGAATCCACTTGCAGAATTGACGTGGCGCCTAGAGCCTTTGTGCAGCCGGTATTGCGGGCCGTCGGCGATCCGATGCACGGAGGTTGCCATGAACCGATTGCCCGATCGGTCGAATCTCGAACACCTCAAGAAACAAGCCAAGGACCTGATCCGTCTGTATCGAAACCGCGATCCGCAAACGATCGCGCGGTTTCGTCGCGCGCTGCCGGCGGCCAGCGGCCGGAGCGACGAGGAGACCGCGTCGCTCAAACTGCGTCTGCACGACGCGCAATCATGCCTGGCGCGCGAATATGGTTTCGCATGCTGGACGGACCTGCGGAGGTACGTCGAAGCGCAATCGGCTTCCGGCGACGATCGGGAAGCCCGCCTCCTTCACTGGCTCAAGCTGGTATATTCCGGCGAGGTCGCGGGCGGCTCCAATCGCGAGAATCCCCGCCTCGCCGTTCGGATGCTGCTCGAAGATCCCGATCTTGCGGCAGGCAGCCCCTATCTCGCATGTGCGGTCGGCGACGAAGGCGCGCTGCGGCGGGCCACGGAGACCGATCCGGCATGGGTAAACCGTCCGGGCGGGCCGCTGCACTTGCCGCCGCTGCTCGCGATCACGCATTCAAGCTTGTTGCAGGTGCCGGAGTTCCGTGAACGACTTCATCGCAGCGCGCGATTTCTGCTCTCCGCCGGCGCGGACCCCAACCAGCGGATCGGCAATCGCTGGCCGCCGGCATCCTTGCACAAGCCGGACGACGATCAGCGCTTGTCCGCGCTCTATGGCGCCGCCGGAAAGAACCACGATGCCGAGCTGACCAAAGTGCTGCTCGATGCCGGAGCCGACCCGAACGACGGCGAGTCGCTCTACCACTCCGTGGAGAGTCTAGCCTGCACGCGCGTGCTGCTCGAGCACGGAGCGCGCATTGCCGAGGCCAACGCGCTCTATCGCGTGCTCGATCTCGACAACCTTGCCGTGCTCGAACTGCTGCTCCGGCGCGGCGCGGATCCGAACGAGCCCGCGCGCAATCCGCCCTTGACCGACTGGGGTTCGCCGCTGCTCTGGGCGATCCGGCGGCGGCGATCGCGTCAGCACATCGAGGCGCTCTTGCAGGCGGGGGCCGATCCATCGGCGCGGACGCCGAGCGGCATCAGTGCCTACAGCTTGGCCCTGCAATTTGGCCTCGGCGAGGTGGCCGAACTCCTGCAGGCAAACGGTGGTGCCGAACCGATCTCGGAGGATGAGCGGTTCGTCGCCGCGTGCGCGCGCGGCGATGAGGCAGAAGCGCAACGCATTCGGTCACGCCGGCCTGACCTGCCCGCCTCGCTCCCGGCCACCCGGCTGCGGGTGCTGCCAGATATGATCGCGGAGGGCGGCGACGAAGGCGCGATGCTCATGATCAAGCTCGGCTGGCCGATCGCGGCGCGCGGCGGCGACTGGAACGCGTCCGCGCTCAATCTCGCGGTATTCCGCGGCAATGCCCCATTGACGCGACTTCTACTGGAAAACGGCGCGAGCTGGAAAGAAGAGCACGGCCACGGGGACAACGTCTGCGGCACGCTCTCATGGGCGTCATGCAACGAGCCGGTCGCGGGCGGCGACTGGGTCGGCTGCGCCCGGGCGCTGGTGGAGCACGGGTTGCCGCCGGCCGCTCCTGATCCCGACGACCCGGACTTGGTGTTCATCGACGGGCGCAGAAAGCGCTTTTCCGACGAGGTCAGGGAGGTTCTGCTGACCGACGATCGTCGTGAAAGGTAGGCCGGCATCGACACCCGTGCCGGATGGGCCCCGCATGAGCGCTTCGGGTCGGTCGGCGGCGATCGGTAGAACGCGCCCGGCCGCACGAGTGCGGTGGCCGGGCCTGCTGCGCGCGCGCGATGCGAAGGCTTGCCCCGGCCGTCAGTTCAACCACCGCACCAACAGCAGCGAGATGCCGGGGAACAGGGTGAGGATCAGCAGCCGAATGATGTCGGCGCCGACGAACGGCAGCACGCCGCGGTAGGTGGCCGCGATCGGGACGTCGCGGGCGATCGCCGAGACCACGAACACGTTCAATCCGATCGGGGGCGCGGTGAGCCCGATCCCGACCACCGAGAGCACCAGGATGCCGAACCAGATGCCGACCTCGTCGGGCGGCATGCCGAAGTCGAGCCCGGTGACGATCGGGAAGAACACCGGCAGGGTGAGCAGGATCATCGCCAGCTCGTCCATCACCGCGCCGAGCAGGATGTAGAAGAGCATCAGCGCGAACATGACCGCATAGGGGGAGAGGCCCGCGGTCGCGACCAGCTCGGCGGATTTCTGCGGCAGCTGCGACAGCGCCAGGAACGCGTCGAACACCTCGGCGCCAAGCAGGATGGCGAAGATCATGGCCGAAGTCTCGGCGGTCTGCACGAAGCTCTGGCCGAAGTCCTTCCAGCTCAACGAGCGTTGCAGCACGCCGACCGCCAGCATGGCGACGGTTCCGACCGCCGCCGCCTCGGTCGGCGTGAAGATGCCGGCGTAGATGCCGCCGATGACGGTGACGATCACCAGGATCGCGGGCCAGACGCCGAGCACGGCGCGCAGCCGGTGATCGATCCCGACCTTCTCGTGCACCGGCGCCAGCGACGGCTTCACGTGCACGACGATCGCGATCACGACGCAATAGAGCGCGACCGCGAGCAGGCCGGGGATGAGCGCCGCCTGGAACAGCTTGGCGATGTTCTGCTCGGTGACGATCGCGTACACGACGAGGATGATCGACGGCGGGATCAACAGATCGACCACGCCGCCGATCGCGATCGTGCCGGTGGCAAAGCCGGGCTCGTAGCCGTAGCGCCGCAGCTCGGGCAGCGCCGCCCGGCCGAACGTCGCGGTGGTCGCGACCGAGGAGCCGCAGATCGCGCCGAAGACGGTGCAGGCGCCGATCACCGAATAGGCAAGCCCGCCGCGCAGGTGGCCGACCACGGCGCGTGCCGCCACGAACAGGTCGCGCGCGAGCCCCGAGCGCTCGGCGAACATGCCCATCATGATGAACAGCGGGATCACCGACAGCGTATAGTTGGCGAACAGGTGGTAGGGCGTGGACTTCATGTAGTTGAGGAAGGTCGTCCACCCGGCGAGATGGATGTAGCCGAGGCTGCCCGTCACCAGCATCGCCAGGCCGACCGGCATGCGCAGCCCGATCAGCACCAGCATGGCGCCGAAGCCCAACATCGCGATGCCGAGCCCGCTCATCGCCGCCCCCGCAGCAGCAGGAGCGCGGTGCCGGCAGCGACCGCCGCCAGCAGCGCCGCCATGACGGCGCAGGCCGCGATCGCCCAGCCGATCGGCAATCCGAGCATCATCGACACGGTCTGGCTGCGGATGGTGTCCCAGGCACCGACCGCCAGCCGCCAGGCGATGATCGCGGCCATGACGGCGTAGACGAGGTCCCAAAGCGCATCGAGGCTGCGCTGGACCCGCGCCGGCAAGCGATTGGTGAAGCTGTCGACCATGATGTTGCCGCGGTGCGCCTGGCACAGCGGCAGGAATGAGAACACCGCGAGCGCGGTGCCGATCTGCACCAGCTCGATGTCGCCCGGTATCGAGTAGTTGATCAGCCAGCGCAACAGCACGCTGACGACCACCACGATCGAGACCGCGAGCATGAGCAGGCCGCCCGCAATCGCGAGCGGCCGCGTTATTGCAACAAGCGGTCCGTTGTCAAAAGAACGGCCGCCAGCCCCCTCCCCCGCCTCGGCCATGGTGCGATGGTCAGCCCTTCTCGTACTTGGCGACCAGGGCGCGCGCCTGCTCGACGTACTTGCCGCCGTCGATGCCGCGGTCCTTGACGGTCCTGATCCAGGCCTCGATCACCGGCTCGGTGGCCTTGCGCCAGCGCGCCGCTTCCTCGACCGAGATGGCGCTCACGGTGTTGCCGCGCTTCTTCACCATCTGCTCGACCACGACTGCCTGGTCGTCCCACATCTGGCCGGCCATGGTTGCGAACACCTGGCCGGAATTGGCGTCGAGCACCGACTTGAGGTCAGCGGGCAGCGACTCGTATTTCGCCTTGTTCATCGCAAGGAAGAAGGTTGCCGTATAGAGCGTCGGCGAGCCCGGGACCTCGGTGTGGAATTTGAGCAGCTCGTGCACCTTGACGGCGGGCACCACCTCCCACGGGATGACGCAGCCGTCGAGCACCCGTTGCGCCAGCGATTCCGGCAGCTGCGGGATCGGCATCGGGATGCCGTTGGCGCCGAGCGCCTTCAGGGCATCGCCGGCCTGACGGGTCGGCGAGCGCAGCTTGAGGCCCTTGAGGTCGTCCATCGCCTTGACCGGCTTGTTGGTATGGATCAGGCCGTGGTCGTGCGCCCACAGACTGATCGGATGCACCTCCTTGAACTCGTCGCGCAGGTTGGTCTCGTAGAATTCCTGCACCGCCTTGGCGTTCGGGACGCCCTTCTTGGCGGCGACGAATGGCAGCTCGAACACCTCGATGCCCGGGAAGCGGCCGGGCGTGCTGCCGGGCAGCCCCCAGGCGATGTCGACGACGCCATCGCGCGCCTGATCGAACAGCTGCGGCTGGGTGCCGCCGAGCTGCATCGAGGGGAAGATGTCGATCTTGATCCGTCCGCCGGATTCGGTTTCGACCTTCTTGGTCCACGGCACCAACAGCTTGGTGTGGACGTTCGAGATCGGCGGCAGGAAGTGATGAAACTTCAGGGTGACCTGCGGCGTCTGGCCCCAGGCCACGCGCGCGACCGCCGGCGCCGTTACGGCGGCCCCGGCCCATCGCAGCAAGTGGCGGCGGGCAAGCTTCATGGGCTCCTCCCTGACGAGACCGTTTCGACGGCCCTGCTTCGTTAGGCGCCGGCAGCATCGTTGACGCAACCGCAACGCCGATATTCCGCTACCGGCAAATCGCGCGGCGGGCAAGCGCCGGCGAGCCAAACGCCTTGCCAGATTTCGGGAAACAATGGATCGGCTACCCGTGAGGGCGCGACCCGTGCGCTCGCCCCGTCCCTTTTGCGCTGCGGGCGCCGACAACAGGCGCCCCTGCGATCCCGCGTCAGTTCAACCGTGCGGGTCGATCGCGATCGGCGGTCGGCGCCGCCGGCGGTGTCGGCGGCGGCGGGTGCGGGACGCCGGCCGCATGACCAGCGGCGGCCGTGGAAGCGGCAGCGACGGCATCGGCCTGCACCAGCCGGCGATACTCGCGGAACCCGAACGGCAGGCTCGCCAGATAGAGCAGGGTACCGGCGGTGAGAACCTCCCAGGGGTAGGCGATCAGCAGCGCGACGAACATCACCACCAAGAGGAAGACCGGCGCCACCATGTCGGGTGAGATGCGCTTGCCGATCTTCTTGCCCGACAGCACCGGCAGCCGCGACACCATGAGAAAGGCGATGGCGAGCGTATAGATGAGCGTGAGCGTGACCGGGAAACCGAGGTGCGGAATCCCCAACAGATGGACGTAGATCGGCAGCAGCACCGTGATCGCGCCGGCGGGCGCCGGCATGCCGGTGAAAAACTTGGCCGACCAGGCCGGCTTGCCGGGATCGTCGATCGCAACGTTGAAGCGGGCGAGCCGCAGCCCGGCGCAGATCGCGAACACCATGGCGGCGATCCAGCCCGGCGCCTTGAGGTCGTGCAGGCTCCAGAAATACAGGATCAATGCCGGGACCACGCCGAAATTGACGAAGTCGGCCAGGCTGTCGAGCTCGGCGCCGAACCGCGACGTGCCCTTGATCATGCGGGCGATGCGTCCGTCGATGCCGTCGAGCGCGGCCGCGAACACGATCGCATAGAGCGCGTATTCGATCTTACCCTCGATCGCGAGCCGAAGCCCGGTCAGACCGGCACACAGCGCCAGCAGCGTGATCAGGTTCGGCACCAGCATGCGCACCGGAATGGCGCGAAAGCGCGCCCGGCGGGCGGCAAAGCGCTCGCGGCGTTCCTCAGCACGCTCGGGGTCGAGAGGCGGGAACATGACCCCAATATAGCGACTGTCGAGCGATGCCGCCAAGGCCACCCGAGATCGGGACCTCGACGCGCCGGCGACCCCTCGCCGCGGCCTATCTGCCGGCTGGCCGGGCGGAGTCCCGGGATCCGGCACCAACCGTCGTCACCTAGCTCACCCGAAACGCCGGTTCCTGATCGGGCGCGCGCAGGTCGGCGATCACCGTTTCGCCGGCCACCGCGGTCTGTCCTTCGGCGATGCGCGGTTTGATACCCGAAGGCAAATAGACATCCAGCCGTGAACCGAATCGAATGAGGCCGAAACGGTCGCCGATCAGGATGCGGTCGCCCTCGTGCACGAAGCAGACGATGCGGCGGGCCACCAACCCGGCGATCTGCACGACGCCGATCTTGCCGTCCGCGGTCTCGACCACGATGACGTTTCGCTCGTTGTCCTCGCTCGCCTTGTCGAGATCCGCATTGATGAATTTTCCCGCCCGATAGACGACGCGGGCGATGCGGCCGCTCGCCGGGCTGCGGTTCACGTGGCAATTGAACACGTTCATGAAGATCGAGATGCGCCACAGCGGGGCCGCGCCGAGATCGAGCTCGACCGGCGGCACCGCGGTCGTCACCTTGCTGATCGTTCCATCGGCGGGCGACACGACGAGGCCGTCGCGCACCGGACTGACGCGCGGCGGATCGCGAAAGAAGTAGGCGCACCAGGCCGTGAGCAGCACCGCGAGCCAGCCGAGCGGCGACCAGATGAAGAAGAGAATGAGCGCCAGCAGCGCAAATGCCCCGATGAAGAGGTAACCCTCGCGGTGAATCGGAGCGAGCTGGGAGCGGATCGAGGTCAGAATGGACATGGCACCCCAGTCTATCGACGGACATGCAAGCGCGCCCAGCGCGAATGCGACGCGCCGTGCATCAACATCAGTGCAGCCTACCCTAGTCGGCGCAACGGCTGTTCGGAAGGCCCCGAGATGCTACTCGGCGGCGTCGGCAGCGAGGCCGGTCGGTTCCGCCGGCTCCGGCGCGCCCTCGTCGATCGGCGGCGGATAGCGGTTCGGCGCGGCCCGCTCCTCGTCGGCGCGCGCGAGCTTTTCGCGCGCCTCCTCGGCCTCGCGCTGCCGATTCCACATTCCGGCGTACAGCCCGCCCTGCGCCAGCAATTCCTGATGCGTGCCGCGCTCGACAATCCTGCCGTCGTCGAGCACGATGATCGAGTGGGCACCGACCACGGTCGACAGCCGATGGGCGATGACCAGGGTCGTGCGGTTGCGCGAGACGCGGTCGAGCGCGTCCTGGATCTCCTTCTCGGTGTAGCTGTCGAGCGCCGAGGTCGCCTCGTCGAGCAGCAGAATCGGCGGCGATTTCAGGATCGTGCGCGCGATCGCGACCCGTTGCTTCTCGCCGCCCGAGAGCTTCAATCCGCGCTCGCCGACCTCGGTCTCGTAGCCTTTCGGTGCGGCGCGGATGAAGTCATCGATCTGCGCGAGGCCGGCGGCGTCCTCGACGTCGTCGTCGTCCGCTGCCCAGCGTCCATATCGGATGTTGTAGCGGATCGAATCGTTGAACAGCACCGTGTCCTGCGGCACCACCCCGATGGCCTCGCGCAGCGAGGTCTGAGTCACATCGCGGATGTCCTGGCCGTCGATCAGGATGCGGCCGCCGGTGATCTCGTAGAAGCGGAACAGCAGGCGGGAAATCGTCGATTTGCCGGCCCCCGAGGGGCCGACGATGGCAACGGTGTTCCCGGCCGGCACCGCGAAACTGATCCCCTTGAGGATCGGTCGATCCGGCTCGTAGGCAAAGCGCACGTCCTCGAACCGGATGGTACCATCGCGAACCTGGAGCGGCCGGGCGCCCGCCTTGTCCTTGATCTCCGGCTCGCGCCCCAGGATCGCAAACATCGTCTCGATGTCGGTGACCGCCTGCTTGATCTCGCGATAAACCATGCCCATGAAATTCAGCGGCTGGTAGAGCTGGATCATCATGGCGTTGATCATGACGAAATCGCCGACGGTGTTGCGGCCGGTGGTGACGCCGTATGCGCACATCGCCATCGTGACGGTCAGCCCGGCCGTGAAGATGAGGGCCTGGCCGGCATTGAGCACGGCGAGCGAGGTGTAGGACTTCACGCTCGCGCTCTCGTAGCGCTCCATGGAGCGGTCGTAACGCCGCGCCTCGCGCTCCTCGGCGACGAAATACTTCACCGTCTCATAGTTGAGCAGCGAGTCGATCGCCTTGGTGTTGGCGTCGGTGTCGCTGTCGTTCATGCGGCGGCGGATGCCGATGCGCCATTCGGTCGCCCGATAGGTGAACCACATGTAGAGCGCGACCGCGACCACGATCACCAGCACGTAGCGCCAGTCGAACACGTAGAACAGCACGCCGACGATCAGCGCGAGCTCGATGATGGTCGGCATCAGCTGCAGAATCACCATGCGCACGATCACTTCGATGCCGTTGCGGCCGCGCTCGAGCACGCGGGTGAGGCCGCCGGTCTTGCGCTCGAGATGGAAGCGCAGCGACAGCTCGTGCATGTGCTTGAAGGTCATGATCGCGAGCCGCCGCACCGCGTGCATGGCGACCTTGGCGAACAGGCCGTCGCGCGCCTGGGTGAGCAGCGCCATCACCACCCGCGTGCCGCCGTAGGCGACCGTCAACATGATCGGGATCGCAACCGCGTAGGCGGTGCCCGACATCGCGAACGGCCCGCTCGGATGGCCGGCGAGCGCGTCGGTCGCCCACTTGAACGTGAACGGGACCGCGATGGTCGCGAGCTTGGCGAGCAGCAACAAGAGCATCGCCGCGACCACCCGCAGTTTCAGGTCCGGACGATCGGACGGCCAGATGTACGGCCACAGCCGGGCCATGGTCGGCAACAGGGCGCCGCGGTCGGCCCGGACCGGGGTGGGAATCATCAATGCAGGGGAGTCGGGCATCACTGACTTTCAAGACAGATATGGCCCGGCCGCGGACCATCAAGCGGTTTCATACCATAACGGTTCCAAGCTAAGCCGATTTCTCAAGATTCGTCGACAGTTGCGGCTGGTATTCGGGCCGCGCGCGCGGTTGCCCGGCCGGCTTGCGTTTGGTTTGGGCGGATGCCACATCGCTTCCTGGAGCACGATCCGATTCAAACCGAATCGGATCGCAGTCCAGAGTCCCGGGTTTGTCGCATTTGCTGCGGCGACCGGGCGTCCACCCGGATCAGGTCCGCGGCGGGCTGTTGCCGGAAAATGGTCGCAATGGGAACGATTCGAACGATCTGCGTGTATTGCGGCTCCGGCACCGGCAACAGCTCGGTATTCGCCGAGGCGGCCGCTCGATTTGGCCGCGTCCTGGCCGAGAACAGGGTGGGTCTGGTCTACGGCGGCGGCTCGCTCGGCCTCATGGGGGCGCTGGCCAAATCGGTACTCCAGCACGGCGGGCACGTGGCCGGGATCATTCCGGAATTCTTGACCGGCCGCGAAAAGGCGCTGGTGGAGGCGCAGGAAATCATCGTCACCAAGGACATGCATGAGCGCAAGCGCATCATGTTCGAGCGCGCCGATGCGTTTGTGGCGCTGCCGGGCGGCATCGGCACGCTCGAGGAGCTGGTCGAGCAGATGACCTGGGCGCAGCTTGGCCGCCACCAGAAGCCGATCCTGATCGCCAACATCGCCGGCTTCTGGGATCCGCTCTGCGCCCTCCTCGACCATATGGAGAAGCGCGCGTTCATCCGGCCCGAATTGACCATCAATCTTTTGGTCGCGGACAGCGTGGAGGAGATCCTGCCGAAGCTCGAGGCGGCGGCACCCGCTTCGCCCGATCTCGAAACCCGGAAGGCGGCGCCGGTCGTCGAGCGGATGTAGCGCGCGACCCCGCGTCTTCATTGCGAGCGAAGCGACGCAATCCACCCTGCAGTGCCGTTTCTGGATTGCTTGGTCGCTGACGCTCCGTGCAATGACGGCGAAGGAACCGCGCGCTAGCCGCGCACGAACGTCACCGCCTCGATGCGGTTGTTGTCGAGGTCGCGGATGAAGGCCGCATAGTATCCGCCGGTGCGGTGCGGGCGCAGGCCGGGCGCGCCGTCGCTCTTGCCGCCGGCCGCGAGCGCGGCAGCGTGGAAGGCGTCGACCGCCGCGCTCGATGAGGCGCGCAGGCAGACATGCGTGCCGGTGTCGGCGCCGACGGCCGCCATGCCCTGCCGGTGATTGAGCCAGAGCTCCGGATACTTCTTGCCGAAGCCGACGGTCGCGGGACGCACTTCGAGCTTGGCGTAGCCGAGCGTGGCGAGCACGCGCTCGTAGAATGCCGTAGCGGCCGCAAGATCGCCGATGCCGATCGAGACGTGATCGATCATGCGGGGGTCTCGCCGCTGCCGACGTTCACCTCTCCCCGCTTGCGGGGAGAGGTCGGATCGTCGAGCGTGAGCGAGACGATCCGGGTGAGGGGCTTTGCAGGAAGAGGCTCCGGCGGCCGAGCCCCCTCACCCGGCTCGGCGCTTGCGCGCCTCGCCGACCTCTCCCCGCAAGCGGGGAGAGGTAAGGGGCGGCACCGTCGTGCGCCATCGTCACCGACATTGCCCTCTACAACCGGCGCGGCGCGCCGGCATCGGTCGGCTCGGCGCCGTGGAACATGCGCGCCACGTTCGCTTGCGCCGCGGCGCGCTCGCAATTCGCGCACGGCCGCGAGGTCGAATACATGACGCAGCCGGGAAGGTCGGCCCGGCCGAGGCGGGCCTGGGCGTCGCGAATGGCCTCGCGCTCGGCGTGCGCCGACCCGTCGCTGTTGGCGACAACCCGGCTCGGGCCGTATCCGACGATGCGGCCGCGCTCGACCACCACGGCGCCGTAGGGCTGGTCGCCGGCCGCGACCGCCAGCTGCTTCATCGCCAGCGCGGCGGCGACGAACGGCCGATGCCCGTCCGCGGCCGCCGCAGCGGCGCGCGCGGGCGCGGCGGCGGCCGCGCCTAGCAACACCAACGAGGCTCGTCGCGTGTAAGAGAGCATTGCCGGCACCTTTAGCCGATCCGCCTCACGCCGGGGCGCCGGCCCTGACCAGCTTGTAGACGATCGAATCCATCAGCGCCTGGAACGAGGCGTCGATGATGTTGGGCGAGACCCCGACCGTGGTCCAGCGCTCCCCGGTCTCGTCCTGGCTCTCGATCAGCACGCGCGTCACCGCCTCGGTGCCGCCGTCGAGGATACGCACGCGATAGTCGGTCAGCTTCAGGCCCTGGATGTAGTGCTGGTATTTTCCGAGGTCCTTGCGCAGCGCCAGGTCGAGCGCGTTCACCGGGCCGTTGCCGTCGGCGACCGACATCAGGGTTTCGTTGCCGACCTTCACCTTGACCACCGCCTCGGCCACGGTCACCAGCCGGCCGAGGGCGTTGTAGCGCTGCTCGACGCTGACGTGGAAGCGCTCGACGGCGAAATAATCCGGGACCTTGCCGAGCACGCGCCGCGCCAGCAGCTCGAACGAGGCGTCGGCGGCCTCGTAGGCATAGCCCGCGGCCTCGCGCTCCTTGACCTCGTCGAGCAGCCGGGAGAGGCGCGGGTCGTTCTTGTCGATGCGCAGGCCGACCCGTTCCAGCTCCGCCAGCAGGTTCGATCTTCCGGCCTGGTCGGATACCAGCAGCTTGCGCGTGTTGCCGATCGCGCCCGGATCGACGTGCTCGTAGGTGGCGGGCTCCTTGAGGATGGCGGAGGCGTGAATGCCGGCCTTGGTCGCGAACGCGCTCTCCCCGACATAGGGCGCACGGCGGTCGGGCGCGCGGTTGAGCATCTCGTCGAGCGCGCGCGACACATGGGCGAGGCTCGCGAGCTTGGCGTCGGAGACCGCGATCTCGAAACGCTCGGCGAATTCCGGCTTGAGCTTGAGCGTCGGGATGATCGACACCAGGTTGGCGTTGCCGCAGCGCTCGCCGAGGCCGTTGAGGGTGCCCTGGATCTGGCGGGCGCCGGCGCGCACCGCGGCGAACGAGTTCGCCACCGCCTGCTCGGTGTCGTTATGGGCATGGATGCCGACGTGGCTGCCCGGGATCTGCCGCACCACGTCGGCGACGATCGCCTCGACCTCGTGCGGCAAGGTGCCGCCGTTGGTGTCGCACAGCACCACCCAGCGTGCGCCGGCCGCGCGCGCCGTTTCGGCGCAGGCAAGCGCATGCTCGCGGTTCGCCTTGTAGCCGTCGAAGAAGTGCTCGCAGTCGACCAAAACCTCGCGGCCGCGGGCGGCGGCGGCGCGCACGCTGTCGCGGATCGAGGCGAGGTTCTCCTCCGGCGTGGTCTCGAGCGCGACCCGCACGTGATAGTCCCAAGCCTTGGCGACGAAGCAGATCGCGTCGGCCTTGGCGTCGAGCAGCGCCGCGAGGCCCGGATCATTGGAGGCCGAGCGCCCCGGCCGCCGCGTCATGCCGAAGGCCGTGAAGGTGGCGCCGAGCTTGCGGTCGGCGGCGAACAGCTGCGTGTCGGTCGGATTGGCGCCGGGGTAGCCGCCCTCGATGTAGTCGATGCCGAGCTCGTCGAGCATGGCGGCAATCGCCAGCTTGTCGTGCAGCGTGAAATCGACCCCGTTGGTCTGCGCGCCGTCGCGCAGCGTGGTGTCGAACAGGTAGAGGCGCTCCTTTGTCATGATCCACCATTCGCGGCGACCAGCCGTGCGCACGCTTCGATGAAATCAGTCGCGGGCGCGATCACGCCAGAGACGGCCGACTTTTCGATCTGGACTGCATGCGAATAGTCGGCGCTCCATCTCAATTCCTGCGTTCGATAGATGATGCGTGCCTTTTCGGCATCCATTAATCCGGTGGCGAGGATGTGGCGTTCGAACATCACGAACAAGCCGTGATGGGTCTTTATGCTTTCAAGATTGAGGTCCGTCCGTTCCGGGAGCACCGCGCGCATCGCGTCGAATATTGCGTAATAAGCCCGGCCTCCCGCGCTATTCGTGTCCCCGAGCTCAAGCAGGACCGCGACGGATCGGAGCGAAATCCGTGCTCTTTCGATGAACACGCTCACGACAAGACCTTGAGTGATCGCGCCTCGCGCCTGGCATTGCGCACCAGGTCTGAAGCGCCGCCGTCAGGTGCGCCGGCCCACTCCGTCTCGGTGAACGGCCACGGCTGTACGTACACCCCGCTCGCCCGGGTATGATCGAATGCCAGATCGACCAATCGCATCTTCTCGTCCCAGTACTGCCAGCCATCGTCCACCAGGACCACCGCTACGTCGGCGTCGCTGTCCGGCCGATGGTCTGCCCGCACACGGCTTCCGAAAAGGTAGAGGCCCTTCAATCTGCCGGCGTAGTGGGAGGCAACCGCGACGGCAAACCGCGCGAGAGCATCCTGCACTTCCACATCGCTCGGCGGCTGCAGAGCCGTTTCGGTCATGGCGAGCTCCAGAGCATCGCGGCGATCGCCAGCTTGTCGTGCAGCGTGAAATCGACCCCGTTGGTCTGCGCGCCGGCGCGCAGCGTGGTGTCGAACAGGTAGAGGCGCTCCTTCGGCATCGCGTGCCTCACACGAACCGCATGAAGACATAGATCGCGAGCAGCAGCGCGGCGAGGAGCACCGCGAACTTGAGCGCGACGTAGTAGTAGCGATGGCGCGGGAATGGCGTGTCGGGCGTAGGTTCATTCATTGCGCCATCTCCTTTGCGCCTTCCCTTGCGAGGGCATTGCAATACTCCGGCTGTCATCCCGGAAGCTGCCGCAGGCGGCTATCCGGGATCCATGTACCCCGGCATGCGAGACCAGCGCGGAACATGGATCCCGGCTCTCGCTTCGCTCGGCCGGGATGACAGCTCTGTTGCAAGGGCGCCAGTGTGGGAGCATGTCTTGGCGCATACGGCTCGCTCATCGCGCCACCTCCCAGGTGGTGCCGTCCTTGGAATCCTTCAGCACCACTCCCATCACGGCGAGCTCGTCGCGGATGCGGTCGGCCTCGGTGAAGTTCCTCTGCTTGCGCGCCGCATTGCGCGCCGCGATGCGATCCTCAACCAACGTTTTCCAATCGATCGCGCTACCGGCACCGGCCGCCCTGCCCGAGCCTGCCGCAATACCCGCCGCCCCCGACACGCGCACGAGGTTGTTCTTGACGCCAGAGAATCCGAGCAGGCCAAGCGCCGCCCTCAGGCTGCGATAATCACTGCTCCGATGCAGGCTGTGCAATTCCGCAATGGCTTGCGGCGTATTCAAGTCATCTGCCAGCGCGTCGACAATCGCTGCGGGCATGTCGAACGTCGGCTGCACGTTCTCGACCCGCTCATACCAATCCCATAGAATCTTGTGGGATTCATCGAGATTGCCCACCGCCCAATCGATCGGCTGGCGATAGTGCGAGCGCAGCATGTTGAAGCGCAAAGCTTCGCCGGGCCAGGCGTAGCCTTGCCATCCCTCCAACAGCTCCCGGATGGTGACGAAGTTGCCGAGCGACTTCGCCATCTTGTCGCCTTCGACCTGCAGGAAGCCGTTGTGCATCCACACCTGCGCCATCGAGGAGGTTGCGAAGGCGCAGCGCGACTGCGCGATCTCGTTCTCGTGATGCGGGAACACGAGATCGATGCCACCGCCGTGGATGTCGAAGGTCTCGCCGAGATGCTTCCACGCCATCGCCGAGCATTCGATGTGCCAGCCCGGGCGACCGGGCGCCGCGACGCCGGCCGGCGACGGCCACGCCGGCTCACCCGGCTTCGACGGCTTCCACAGCACGAAGTCGGTCGGATCGCGCTTGTAGGGCGCGACCTCGACGCGCGCGCCGGCGATCATCTCGTCGAGCGGCCGGCGCGACAGCGCTCCGTAATCCGGCATCGACGGCACATTGAACAGCACGTGCTCCTCCGCGACGTAAGCGTTGCCGGAGGCCACCAGGCGCTCGATCAAGGCTTTCATCTCGGCGATGTGCTCGGTCGCGCGCGGCTCGACCGTGGGCTCGAGGCAGCCGAGTGCCGCCACATCCTCGTGGAACTGCCGGTCGGTCGTCTCCGTGACCCTGCGGATCGCCTCGTTGAGCGGCAGCTCCGGATATTCCTCCGCCGCCCGCGCGTTGATCTTGTCCTCGACGTCGGTGATGTTGCGCGCGTAGGTGACGTGCGCCGGCCCGTAAAGGTGCCGCAGCAATCGAAACAGCACGTCGAACACGATCACCGGCCGGGCATTGCCGATATGCGCGAAGTCGTAGACGGTCGGTCCGCAGACGTACATGCGCACGTTCGACGGATCGAGCGGCCGGAACGGCTCCTTCCGGCGCGTCAGCGTGTTGTAGAGCTTGAGCTCCATGGGACATCCCTGCCTGCTGGCCGGGCATCCGTTTTCTGCCGAAATGAGAGAAAAAGGGGCCTCAGCCAGCGATGATCGCTAGCTGCAAATAATCCGGCAAATGCCGCACAGGCGAACGAGGCCACGCATGGCCGGCACAATGCTTGCGCCGCCGCCTGCCGTCAAGCACAAACCCATCGTTCCGGCAGGCGAGGCGCAACCGCCCTCACCAATTCGCAACCACCGCCCGGAGGCCCGTTGTGGTGATCGAATTGGCGGGCTGCTTTCAGGAACATTGGCGCGACGAACCGCGTTCTCTTGAAGCAAAAGACCGATCGCCGCGATCGTCAGGGAACCCGTCGAACCAGGTGAAGATGCGCCCGAAACCCGTTCTCGAGCTCGAGCTGCGTCCGGTGGCGGCGCCGACCCAGGCCAATCCTGGGGCCTACGTCTATGTGCTGTTGCCGAGCCTGGAAGAGCTCATCGGGGATCCCGATTTTGCACGCGGCGACCCGATCCGCGTGCAGGGCGGTGAGGGCTGGACCTGGTCCGGCCGCAATCCCCAGTGGGCCGGGCACTAGCAAGAATGGCACGATCTCGGGGGTTAACGACCTCTTAACGGATTGGCTCGCATTGTCGGCATCCGCTCAACGGATTGCCGACGATGCGCAGCCTCGCAGCCCTGCTTGGGCTCGTCTACGTCCTGCTCTCGACCGTGGCCGCGGCCGACAGCCGAACCTTCATCATCGCCAACTGGCCGGATGGCTACGGCATCGACAAGTGCCTGGCATCGGGCGCGCGCTGCGGCCAGACGATCGCGAATTCCTATTGTGGCGCACATGGTTACGCCCAGGCAGCGTCGTTCCGCACAGCCGATGCGGCGGAGGTCACCGGCAGCATCCCGACGGTCGCCGAATCGAGCCGGCGGACGCGGCCGCAGGCCTTCGTCGCCATCGAGTGCACGCGCTGAGGAGCGAATAGCGAATAGCGAAATAGTGAGTAGTGAGTAGTGCATGCGCCTTTTGCATAGGCGCTTTCGCCGGCCGCTGGTCGCCACTCACTATTCACTATTCGCTACTCACTATTTCGCTATTCGCTATTCGCCCCTACTTCTCCACCCAGTCGGCGCACTTCGCCACCTCGGCGTTCGTCCCCCATGGCATGATCGGAACCGACGAGGTCGAGTTCTGCGGCGAGCCCTCGATCAGCCGGTCCGAGTACACCATGTAGACCAGCACGTTGCGCTTCACGTCGCAGCCGCGCACGATCTGCATCTTCTTGAAGAACAACGAGCGGCGCTGGCGGAACACATCCTCGCCCTGCTCGAACTTGGCCTTGAAACTGATCGGGCCGATCTGCCGGCAGGAGAGAGAAATGTCCGACACTTCCTCGGCGACGCCGATCCAGCCCTTGAAGCCGCCCTTTTCCGGTACCGTGAAGTGACAGGCCACCCCCTCGACGCCCGGATCGTCGAGCCCATAGGTCGCCAGCTTGTCGTTCGGCGACAGCCACTTGTAGACGGTCGAGCGTTTGAAGATCAGGTCGGGCTCCTCGGCCGCGCGCAGCGCGGACATCGACCCCACGGCAGCAACGAGCGCGCAGGCAAGCGCCGCGGCGGCGGCGCGGCAGCGGGCGCGCAGGCGCGGCCTCGATCGTGAGCGGTCCATATATTTCTCCCTTCCCGGACCGCAGCCATATGGGGACGACCGGGCCCGTGTGCGAGATCGCCGACCGTAGGGCCGCCCCTTGTGGGCGCCCGCCTCACGACACGAACGGCGCAACGGGCGGCCACAAGGGCCGCCGCTACGAAACACCACCGTCTGAACCCCGGTCGCGCGCGCCGGCAAGCGCGATCGCCTCCTTGAGCACGTCGAGGTCGCCGATATGGTTGGCGAGGATGAGCACGAGCCGCGCGTTGAGCGCCGCGCTTTGCTCGGCATCGCGGCCGCGATGCGCATCGACCAGCGCGACGTAGGCCTCGTCCGGATTGGGAAACCGTGACGTCGTGATCAGCTTGGACATGGGCCCTCACCCGCCGAGTGCGCGAAGGCGCGCGGCTTCGACCTTGCCGCGCTCATAGGCGCGCCAGCGCGCGCACAGGTGCTGATCCGGCCGCAGCAGGTAGCTTGCGCCCGGGGTGGCGTCGAACCGCTGCGCGAACAGCCCGCCCTGATCCGACAAATCCTCGCCGACGACGGTCAGCTTGATCTCGGCCGGCACGTCGGGCCGGGCGCCGCCACGCACGTGAATGAGCTCGAAGGCGCCGGCGAGCCGCTCGAGCAGATAGCCGGCGCGCCCGTCGCGACCTCGCATCGGCGCGTCCGGCGCCGGGGCGCCGAGCTGCGCGCTGCCGGCAAAGCGATCCTGGTCCGGCGTCGACAACGGCGTCTCGTAGACGGTCGCGGTCGAAAGCCGCCCGGAATTGACCATGCGGCGCGCGAACTCCGCCGCGGGCGCGAGCGCAAGCACCGCGTTGCGCAAGGCTCGCTCGGCCGGCGAGCGCGGCGCGATGAAATCGGTCGAGCGCGTCGAGTGGCCGATGTTCTCGTCGGCGGCCTGCATGCGCTCGACGTCGTAGCTCTCGATCAGCCGCCCGCCCGCCCTGCCCTGCATGAGCTCCGCGAGCTTCCAGGCGATGTTCTCGGCGTCCTGGATGCCGGAATTGCCGCCGCGCGCGCCGAACGGCGACACCTGGTGGGCCGAATCGCCGGCGAAGATCACGCGACCGTGGACGAAACGGGCGAGGCGGCGGCAGTTGAAACGGTAGATCGAGACCCATTCGAGCTCGAAGTCGCGGTCGCCGAGCGCCCGCCTGAGCCGCGGCAGCACCCGTTCCGGCTTCTGCTCCTCGGCGACGTCGGCGTCGGGGCCGAGTTGCAGGTCGATCCGCCAAACGTTGTCGGGCTGGCGGTGCATCAGTGCCGACTGCCCGGAATGGAACGGCGGATCGAACCAGAACCGGCGCTCGGTCGGAAAATCCGCCGCCATGCGCACGTCGGCGATCAGGAACTTCTCCTCGAAGGTCAAGCCCTCGAAGCCGAGGCCGAGCAGGTCGCGCACGGCCGAGCGCGCGCCGTCGGCGGCGATCACCCAGTCGGCATCGAGCCGGTAGCGCCCGTCCGGCGTCTCGACGTCAAGCCGCACGTGATCGTTGCGTCGATCGACGCCGACGACCCGGTTCTTCCAGCGCAGGTCGATAGCCGGGATCTCGCCGACGCGGTCGACCAGCGCCTTCTCCAGGTAGTATTGCTGCAGGTTGATGAAGGCCGGCATCTTGTGGCCGTCCTCCGGCAGCAGGTCGAACGCGTAGGCGAGCGTATCGCCCAGGTAGACCTTGCCGAGCTTCCAGGTGACGCCCTGCGCGACCAGCCGCTCACCGACGCCGAGGCGATCGAGGATCTCGAGCGTGCGCTTGGAATAGCAGATGCCGCGCGAGCCCTCGCCGATGCGGTCGGCATCGTCGAGGAGCACGACCGTGACGCCGCGCAGCGCAAGATCGATCGCGGCGGCCAGTCCGACCGGGCCGGCGCCGACGACGACCACCGGATGGCGCACCGGCGCGCGCGCGTCCTGGTCGGGCGAACGGCGGTAGGCGTAGTGGTAAAGCGCCTTGCGCATGTCGACGGCGTTCCCAGCGCGCTGAGATCAGGTTGGCTCAGGACAGGCCAAAATCCTCAGCCGTCGTTCCCGCGAAAGCGGGAACCCAATAACCACCGACGTCGCCAGCATCTCGAACGCGGCGGTTACTGGATCCCCGCTTTCGCGGGGATGACAACCGAGAGACGACTCCACCTGATGCATCAGCGCTACCCCTGCAGCGCCGCCCACATCTCGCGGTCGCGCTCGGCGGTCCAGATCACCGGCCAGTCGATGCCGCGCGCCTCGTCGTAGGCGCGCGAGACGTTGAACGGCAGGCAGTGCTCGTAGATCGCAAACGACGAGAACTTCGGGTCCATCACCTTGCGCGCCGCGTCGAACGCCTGCTTGAGCGAGCAGTCGCGGGCGACGCTCTCCGACACCGAGCCGTAGAGTGTGGAGAGGAAATCGCGCGTCATCGCGATGCCGTCGGCGACCTGGCCGGGGGTCGTGAGCGCCGCACCACGCCCCGGCACCAGCGCCTGCGGGTTAAATGCGGCGAGCCGATCGAGCGTCGTCGGCCAATCGGAAAAATGCGCATCGCCGCAATAGCAGGCCGAGCGATACTCGACGAGGTCGCCCGAGAACACCACGTCGGCATCCGGCACGTGCGCGACCACGTCGCCGGCGGTGTGGGCCCGGCCGATATGGCGGATGCGCACCTCGCGCCGCCCGAGCCACACCGTCATCGCGTCCGGGAACGTCAGCGTCGGCCAGGTGAGGCCCGGCACCGACTCGGCGGCGCGGAACAGGCGCGGGAAGCGCCCCATCTCCGAATCCATGTCCTGCTTGCCGCGCTCGACGATCAGCTTGCGGGTGGCGTCGGAAGCGAGGATCTCGGCATCCTGGTAGCCGGAGGCGCCGAGCACGCGTACCGCATGGTAGTGGGTGAGCAGCACGTACTTGATCGGCTTGTCGGTGACCTGGCGCACGCGGGCGATCACGTCCATCGCCATCACCGGCGTCGCCTGCGCATCGATCACCATCACCGCGTCGTCGCCGACGACGATGCCGGAATTGGGATCGCCCTCCGCCGTATAGGCGTAGAGGCCCGCGCCGATCTCGTCGAACGAGACCTTCTTTTCCGCGGTATCGGCGGTGGACGCGAATGTCGGCTTAGCCATTCGATGCCTCATTGGCCGCGATGAATTCCAGCCGGTTGCCGAGCGGGTCGAACACGTGGAAGCGACGCGTGCCGGGAATGTTGTCGTCCCAGGCGAGCTCGAACCCCGCGCCGGTCAAGCGCGCCGCCAGCGCGTCGAGGTCGTCGACGCTGAGCGCCGGATGCGCCTTGCGCGCCGGCGCGAAATCTTGCTCGACGCCGAGGTGGATCACCGCCGGGCCGCTCTGCAGCCAGAGGCCGCCGCGCGCCACCAGCGCCTGCGGCTTCGGCAGCTCGGTCATGCCCAGCAACGCGACATAGAACGCGCGCGCACGCTCCTCCGCGCCGGGCGGGATCGCCAACTGCACGTGATCGAGCCCAACGATCATCGCATTGCCCTACGCGGTCATGGCCGGGCTTGTCCCGGCCATCCACGTCTTGCTTGCATACGGGCCAACAGACGTGGATGCCCCGCACAAGGCCGGGCATGACGACCGCGGATGCCACGCGTCCAAATCACACCTCCCGCCCGAGCATGCCGTCGACCGAATACTTGCCCCCGCCATGGATCAGGAAATGGAACACGACGACCGCCCAGAACAGCGGGTACTCGAAGCCTTCCTCGATCCAAGTGAAGCCGTTCGGCCAATGATGGGTGATCGCGGTGATGAGGAAGACGAACAGCGGAATGCAGGCCAGCCGGGTGAGGAAGCCGGCCGCCAGCAAGAGCCCGCCGAAAAACTCGGTGCAGCCGAGGAGGATCGCCCAGAACATCCCGGGCCTGAAACCCGCCTCCTCCAAAAAGGCGGCGGAAGACGCCGGATGGAGGAACAGCTTCGGATAGCCGTGCGGCATGAACGAAAGCCCGGCGACGATGCGGATCAGCGTCTCGGTGTAGGGGGCGAACAGGCGATAGATGCCGCCGAGGGGCGGCACGATCAGCCGCGAGGTTGCAACGTCGGTCATGTCACACCCTCCTCCTGCTCATCCGCGCACGAGCGCGCGCCGCGCGCCCCCGCGACAAACCGCGCAATACCGCCGCCGACATGCCCTCTTTCGGCCATTGAGCCTTCATGGCATAGCCTCCGGACCAATGACCGGGGCCCACGGCCTCCCGCGAACCATACGCGCCCTCAGAGGCGCATCCTACGTCGACAGCGAGGTTCTCCCATGACGCTCAAGAGACGGCAATTGCTGACCGGCGGCGCGACCGCGCTGGCCGCCGGCGCGGTCGCAAGCCCGGCCATCGCGCAAGGCGCGCCGGAGATCAAATGGCGGCTCACGTCGAGCTTCCCGCGCATCCTCGACACCATCTTCGGCACCGCGCAGACGATCAGCAAATACATCGCCGAAGCGACCGACAACCGGTTCCAGGTCCAGACCTTTCCGGCGGGCGAGATCGTGCCCGGGCTGCAGGCGCTCGACGCGGTGCAGAACGGCTCGGTGGAGTGCGCGCAGACCCCCGTCTACTTCTATTTCGGCAAGGACCCGACGCTCGCGTTCGGCACCGGCGTGCCGTTCGGACTGAACGCTCGGCTGTCGCTCTCGTGGTGGCATTTCGGCGGCGGCGCCGAGATCATCAACGAGACGCTGGCGAAGTTCAACACGGTCGGCTTCCCGTGCGGCAATTCCGGCTGCCAGATGGGCGGGTTCTTCCGCAAGGAGCTCAACGACCTCGAGGACCTCAAAGGGTTGAAGTTCCGCATCGGCGGCCTGGGCGGACAGGTGCTGGCCAAGCTCGGCATCGTGCCGCAGCAGATCGCGCCCGGCGACGTCTACCCGGCGCTCGAAAAGGGCACGATCGACGCCGCCGAGTTCGTCGGCCCGTACGACGACGAGAAGCTCGGGCTGCACAAGGTCGCCAAGTACTACTACTACCCGGGTTGGTGGGAAGGCGGCGCCATGATGCATCTCGTCATCAACACCGAGCAATGGAACAAGCTGCCCAAGAGCTACCAGCGCATCGTCCAGGACGCGGCCGAGGCCGGCAACAACTGGATGCTCGGCAAATACGACGCAGTGAACGCGCCGGCGCTGCGGCGGCTGGTCGCCGGCGGGGCGGTGCTCAAGGCGTTCCCGCCGTCGATCATGGAAGCCTCCTACAAGGCCGCGAACGAGCTCTACGACCAGATCGCGGCAACCAATCCGGGGTTCAAGAAGGCGCTCGACTCGTACATGGGATTCCGCGCCGAGCAGCTGCCCTGGTGGTCGGTCGGCGAGCTCTCGTTCGACGCCTTCATGGCGCGCATGCGCAGCCGGGCCTGATTGCGAGGCCGTCATTGCGAGCGGAGCAGTCCAGGCGGCGGTGCCGTTGCTGGATTGCTCCGTCGCTGACGCTCCTCGCAAAGGCGCGCGCGCCTTACCGCGGCTCGCGGCGGTTGGGGTCGAAGTGCTTGCGCAAGCCGGCCCAGCAGTCGATGTAATCGTGCTGCAGCGCCGCGTGCTCGGCCGCGAAGCTGGTGACGCGCTGGCGGAACCGGGTCTCGAACATGAAGGCGAGCGTGTTGGTGAGCTTCACCGGCTTGAGCTCGACGGTGCTGGCGTGCTCGAAGGCCTGCTCGTCCGGCCCGTGCGGCAGCATCGTATTGTGCAGGCTGATGCCGCCGGGCACGAACCCTTCCGGCTTGGCGTCGTAGACGCCGTAAACCAGGCCCATGAATTCCGACATGATGTTGCGGTGGTACCAGGGCGGCCGGAACGTATTCTCGGCCACGCCCCAGCGCTCCGGGAAGATCACGAAGTCGATATTGGCGGTCCCGGGCGTCTCCGACGGCGACGTCATCACCGTGAAGATCGACGGATCGGGATGATCGAAGGCGATGGCGCCGACCGGCGAGAAGCGCCGCAGGTCGTACTTGTACGGAAAGTAATTGCCGTGCCAGGCGACGACGTCGAGCGGCGAGTGCGCGACCTCGGTCTTGAACAGCTCACCGCCCCATTTCACGAACAACGTGCAGGGCGCCTCGACGTCCTCGTAGGCCGCCACCGGGGTGAGGAAGTCGCGGGGATTGGCCAGGCAGTTGGCGCCGATCGGCCCGCGATCCGGCAACGTGAAGCCGCCGCCGTAGTTCTCGCAGACATAGGCGCGCGCCGGACCGTCGTTGAGCTCGACCCGGAAGATCACGCCGCGCGGGATGACGCAGATTTCCCCGGGCTCGATATCGATGACGCCGAACTCGGTGCGGAAGCGCAAGCTGCCCTGCTGCGCGACCACCAAGAGCTCGCCGTCGGCATTGAAGAAGTGCTCGCGCTCCATCGACTGGTTGGCGAGCAGGACGTGGCTCGCCATGCCGACCATGCCCTCGGCGTCGCCGGCCGTGGTCACGGTGTGAAGCCCGGTGACGAAGGTGCGCGGCTCGTTGGGAAGCGGCATCGGCCCCCAGCGCAACTGGCCGATCGCGAGCGTGCCGTCGTCGCGCTCCGGCGCGGTCCGGATCTGGCCGCGATCGACGCGCGCGAACCGCCCGGTGTGCCGCACCGTCGGCCGGATGCGGTAGAGCCACGAGCGTTCGTTGGTCGACTGCGGCGCCGTGAACGGCGTGCCCGAAAGCTGCTCGGCGTAGAGACCGTAGTTGACCTTTTGCGGGGAATTGCGCCCGACCGGCAACGCGCCGGGCAAAACCTCGGTCTCGAAGGTATTGCCGAAACCGGACATGTATCCTGGCGTCATGACACCGAAATTTAGTTGCAAATGTAACCAACGTCAAGCAAACCGGCGCCGCGGGCTTTTCTTGCCGAGGTGACGCGCTTCCGCCATGGTCGCATCCGGGACGGAGCGAGGCCCGAGCGAGGCAGGGGCGAGGGCAGCATGGACAAGGAGGGGCCGGTCGAACGGGTGGCTGCGGACGGCGCCGCCGCCTCTCGCGATGCGCCGCTGCGGCTCGAGGAATTCCTGCCCTATCGGCTCAACGTGGTCGCGACCCTGGTGTCGCAGGCGCTGTCCAGGATCTATGTCGAGCGCTACGCCATCGGCGTTCCGGAATGGCGGGTCCTGGTCACGCTCGGCCAATACGGCGTCATGACCGCCAAGGCGATCGGCGCGCATAGCCACATGCACAAGACCAAGGTGTCGCGCGCGGTGGCGGTGCTCGAACGGCGCAAGCTGGTGGCGCGCAAATGCAACAACGCGGACTTGCGCGAAAGCCTGCTCTCGCTCACCGCCGCGGGTCGCGCGATGTACGAGGAGCTTGCGCCGATCGCGCTCGAATTCTCCCGCAAGCTCACCGGCGTGCTGAGTGCCGCCGAGCACCAGGCCTTGGACCACGCCATCGACCTGTTGATCAGTCGCTCGTCGGCACTGGCAAGGGAGGACCCGCCACGGCGCGGCCGCGGCTAGCGCGCGTGTCGCCGAGGCTGGTCGCTCTCCTGCACGTCATGGCCGGGCTTGTCCCGGCCACCCTCGTCTTTGTTCTTGCACACCGCAGGTAAGACGTGGATGCCCGGCACCAAGCTGCACCAGGCCGGGCATGACGGCCGAGTCTAGTCGGACGGGATGTGCTCTAATTCTAAACGCTGTACGCGTCGACCAACAAGAACCTCAGCGGGAGGCCAGCGTGAAGCTCTATTCATATTTTCGTTCGTCGGCGGCGTTCCGGGCCCGCATCGCGCTCAACCTCAAGGGTCTCGACTACGACACCATCCCGATCCACCTGGTGAAAGACGGCGGCCACCAGCTCAAGCCGGAATTCCGCACGGTCAACCCGCAGAAGCGGGTGCCGGTCTTGGCGCTGCCGGGCGGCGAGCTCCTGCTGCAATCGCTCGCCCTCATCGAGTATCTCGACGAGACGCACCCGCAACCGCCGCTGCTGCCGGCCGATACGCTCGCACGTGCGCAGGTGCGCGCGGTCGCCCAGATCATCGCCTGCGACATCCATCCGCTCAACAACACCGCGGTGCTCAACTATCTTCGGCACCGGATGAGCCAGGACAAGGCTGCGGTGCAGGCCTGGTATGAGCACTGGATTCTCGAGGGTTTCGAGGCGGTGGAGGCGCTGCTCAAGCCCGGCCCCTACGCATTCGGCGCGCAGGTGACCGTCGCCGACATCTGCATCGTGCCGCAGGTCGCCAATGCACGGCGGCTCAACGTACCGCTCGACGCGTTCCCCAAGATCGTCGCGGTCGACGCAGCCTGCCTCAAGCTCAAGGCATTCGACCATGCGCGCCCGGAAAACCAGCCAGACGTAGAATAGCGAATAGTGAATAGTGAATAGTGAGTAGTGAGTGGTGGTGGGGGCGGATCTCACTACTCACTACTCACTACTCACTTTTCGCTACTCACCATTCGCTGCCTACGGATCGCGCGTGATTCACAGCCATATCGGTCGAGTTCTGTTCTGGATGTCCGGCGCGCTGCTGGCGTTCTCCACCATGGCGCTGTCGGTGCGCGGGCTCGCCGACGTGCTCAACACGTTCGAGATCCTGTCGATCCGCAGCGCCTCGGGCGTGCTGTTTCTGCTGCTCATGATGGCGGCCCGGCCGCAGCTGCGGCGTGAGCTCAGCCTGCGTGTCATTCGCCTGCACGCGCTGCGCAACACGCTGCACTTCGGCTCCCAGGTCGCGTGGGCGAAAAGCATCACGCTGCTGCCGCTCGCAACCGTGTTCGCGCTCGAATTCACCACCCCGGCCTGGGTCGTGCTGCTGGCCGTGGTGTTCCTGCGCGAGCGGGTCACGGCCAGCCGTCTGGCGACGGTGCTGCTTGGTATCGCCGGCGTGCTGGTGATCGTCCGGCCGGGGCTCGAAAGCCTGCATCCCGGCGCGCTGCTGGCGCTCGCCTCGGCGGTCGGTTTTGCCATCATGATGGTGACCACCAAGAAGCTCACCGGCATCGAAAGCACGTTCGCGATCCTGTTCTGGATGAACCTGATGCAGCTTCCGATGAACCTGGCGGGCGTCGACCCATCATTTGTCTTCCGCCTCGAAGGCCGCCACCTGCTGCCTGCGGCCGGCATGGCCTGCAGCGGCCTCGCCTCGCACTATTGCCTGACCAATGCCTTCCGTTTCGGCGACGCGCAGGTCGTGGTCCCGCTCGACTTCCTGCGGCTTCCGCTGATCGCGCTGGCGGGATGGCTGCTCTACGGCGAGGCGCTCGATCCCCGGGTTTTCGCCGGCGCCGGACTCATCATTGCCGGAATCGTGTGGAACCTGCGGGCCGAGGCGCGCGCCGGCGCCCGGCGCCGCTGAGCTCGCTGCCGGCGCTTGGCCACGGCCACCGTTCGCGGGTACAATGGAACCCGAGGGGCACCGATGACGCACAGCCGCCGTTTGCCGATTTGCGCTTCAAGCTGGGCGTTCGCGGTGGTCGCGACGGTGTCCGCCGCGCTCGCGCAGGGTGGCCCGTTGCCGCCGCCTGCCGGCCCGCCTTCGGACGGCCGCCACCCCATGTGCCTGCGCCTGGAGGGGCAGCTGGCGACGCTCGATCGCGGCGCCGGCACCGCCGACGGCCGCGGCGAGCAGGTCAAGCGCTACGAGGAGGCCGCCGGCAAGCAGCAGGCCGAGCTCGATCGTGCGGTCGCGCAGTCGCGCCGCCTCGGATGCGACAGCGGCGGCTTCTTCCTGTTCCGCGCCGCCCAGCATCCGCAATGCGATCCGCTCAACACGCAAATCCGCCAGATGCGCACCTATCTCGACCAGCTGCTGGCCGCCTTGAGCCGGCTGCAGGGCGGTGGCGGCGCCCAGGACGAGCAGCGCCGCGCGATCCTGATCGCGCTTGGGCAGTATGGCTGCGGCGCACAATACCGGGTGGCCGAGCCGCGCGCGCGCGGCCTGTTCGAATCGCTGTTCGGCAGCCCGGACTCCACCGAGGGCAGCCTGCCGGATGGCGCGGTCGCACCGTCGGGCGCGTTCCGCACCGTATGCGTGCGCACCTGCGACGGCTATTACTTCCCGATCTCGTACTCGACCACGGCGGCGAGATTCGGCGAGGACGAGAGGACCTGCCACCGCATGTGCCCGGCGGCCGAGGTCGCGCTCTTTACGCACCGGACCAACGGCGAGGACATGAAGAGCGCCGTCTCGATCAACGGCAGGCCCTACAGCGAGTTGCCGAACGCATTCCGTTATCGCCAGGAGCTCAATGCCGCGTGCAGCTGCCGGCGCGCCGGCGAAAGCTGGGCCGCGGCGCTCGGCGGCACGCCGGACGAAACGGTCCAGCGCGGCGACATCGTCGTGACCGACGAGAAGGCGAAGGAGCTGTCGCAGCCGCAGCCGAAGGCCGACCCGGCGCCCCCGCCGCGGCAGCCGCAACCGGCGCGGCAGGATTCCGGGCGCAGCCGCACCGGCACCCCGCAAGCGGGCACCAGGCCGGGCAGCGCCTCGACGACCGCGGCGACGCCATTGCCGCCGCCCGGTACGGCCGAGCCGCCGGCCGCCGCCCCGCCACCGCCCGCCGCGACCGAGCGGCCGCGCAGCGTCGGCCCGCAGTTCTATCGGTGAGCATTGTGAAATGTGACGGGTGCTTCCTCACGCACCTGTCTCGGGCACGAATCGCACACCGGGCAGGTTCTTGAAGTGCCGATCGCGGGTCAAAAGGTCGGCGCCGTGCGCCAGGGTCGTCGCGTAGATGATGGTGGCGTCCGCCGTCGAAAGCTTGTGCTTGGCGCATAGCTCCGCGGCCGACAAGGCCGTAGCGGTGTCGAGATCGGCAACGTTGCAGGTTTCGGTGAAAGCGATCACCCGGTCAGCCTTGTCCTCGCCGACCTCGCGCGTCAGCCATTTCGCCAATTCGAGCTGCACCAGAGCAGGCACCAGCCATTGCGTGCGGTCCGGGAATTCGGCGGGCCAGCGTGGCGCCGAGCGGCGAGCCGGTCAGCCACTCGATCCAGGCGGACGTATCGACGAGCCGCATCAGACGCGGCCGGTCCGGTCGCGGTAACCTTGCGGATTGGCGCCGCGCGCCAGGCCGGACAGGTCTTCGGGCTTCGGCACCGGCACCAGCAGCATGCCCTCCCCCTTGGGAATAAACGCGAACACCTGCCCTGCTTGCCAGCGCCGCGCCGTGCGGACGGCCTTCGGGATGGAAATCTGGAACTTAGCCGAGAGCTTGGCCGTGTCTTTTGCCGGCATTACGGTTGTCCGATCGATCAAGGAATCGTAAGAGGCCGGGGCCGATTCAACCGCGAGGCGTTCCCGCTCCTTGGCCCGTTTGTCAGCCAAGCCCGCGGCGCCTCAACCTGACCGGGGAGGCACGGAAACGGACGGGCTTGTGTCGTTTGAGTGCGTGAAATTTCAATGAGAAATCTTGCACTTGCGGCTGCACACGGAGCAGCGCACGCGGCTGTGCCTCCTCAACTGGATCGGCGCCGAAGCCGGTGATATTGACGCCGGAGCTGTTCGCCCGTCATCGGATAATGCGCTCGCATAGGGCCTCACAGTGCGGCTCCCCGTCAATCCACCAGTCTTGCCCATGCTTGCGAAGCCGGTGCGTGAGCTGCCGAATGGCGAGGGGTGGATTTTCGAGCCCAAGTGGGACGGGTTTCGGACCCTTGTGTTCCGCGACGGGGACGAGATCTTCCTTCAGAGCCGCGATCAACGGCCGCTGAACCGTTACTATCCCGAGCTCATCGAGCCGCTGAAGCAACAACTGCCGCAGCGCTGCGTGCTCGACGGGGAGATCGTCATCGCGCGCCCCGAAGGACTCGACTTCGAGGCGCTCCAGTTGCGCCTTCACCCGGCGGCGTCGCGGGTGCAGATGCTGTCGAAAGCGATGCCCGCGTCGGTCGCGTTCTTCGATCTCTTGTGCGAAGGCAATCGGGATCTGCGCGCGACGCCATTCGAGGAGCGGCGCGCGGCGCTCGAGTCGCTGTTGGCACGGGTGAGGCCGCCGTTCCACCTCACGCCGGCGACGCGCGACCTTGCCACGGCCGCCGATTGGTTCCGCCGCTTCGAGGGCGCCGGCTTCGATGGCGTCATCGCGAAGCAGGGGTCGGGCATCTACGAGCCGAACAAGCGCGTAATGCTGAAGGTAAAGCATGAGCGCGAATGCGACTGTGTCGTCGCCGGCTTCCGCTGGCACAAGCGCGGCGAGCGCAGCGTCATTGGCTCGCTGCTGCTCGGCCTGTTCGATGGCGCAGGCCAGCTGCAGCATGTCGGAGTTTGCGCAAGCTTCACCGACGCAAAGCGCCGCGCGCTCGTGGACTATCTTGCGCCTTTCCGTGCGGGCGCGCTCGAGGGGCATCCCTGGAAGGCGTGGGCCGAGGCGAACAGCGGCGAGGCGCTCGGACAGCGGCGGCCCGGCGCATCGAGCCGCTGGAGCCAGGGCAAGGACCTTTCATGGGAGCCGCTCCGTCCGGAGCTGGTCGCCCAGGTGGCCTACGACCACATGCAGGGAATGCGCTTCCGGCACCCGGCACAGTTTCGCCGCTGGCGTCCTGATAAACTTCCGGGCGACTGCACCTACGCCCAGCTCGAGGTCGTCCCGCCGCTCGAGCTGACGGCGATCTTCGGAAAAGGACGCTAGCCCGGATTTCTCACACTAAATAGGCGCATCGGGGCGCCGAATCAGCGAAAGTTGCTGTGCTGCAACGACTTTCGATTGACTCGAGGAGCGCCCCGATGGCGACGGAGTGTAGCGC